>OGIH01000852.1_pt1 | contig 19846 bp, 27 predicted proteins | sample 1571721 | NCBI WGS metagenome assembly OGIH01 (sample SAMEA2582068, study PRJEB24529) | metagenome | biome: Human gut stool | place: China | collected 2011
TCTTACAATAGGAGCTGGAATTATTGCAGTAGGAGGAGTTATAGTGGCAGTTAAATACTTACCTAAATATATAACTAATGCAACAGTTACAGCCATAACTAATGGAATGAAAGGGAATGTTCTTGATGCTACTAAAACAGGAATGGCTTTAGGAAGGTATTCAGCATATGAAACTTTAACTAGATGTTCATCCTATCTGAGAAGTATAGGATTTAGTCATGAAAAGATAGGATATATCCTATCTACTTATGGTGCTGAAGAACTTATAAAAGTAGCAGAAAGATTAATGAAATTAAAAGGAGGATAATATTATCCTCCTTTTCTTTATTCCTACCGTCCATAAACCCCTCAAAGCCTTAAGTTTGAGTTAATAAAGGTATTATATGATGAGCGAAGCTCATCGAAAATATAAAGATCCTATAGTAATAAATTAGAAGTTTAATCTAATCTTACTATAGGATCTTATTTTATTTGGGTTTTGACTTATTTTACCATTAAGAACAATAAGTAAATCCTAGATCTATTGGTAGTAGATCTAGGATTTGGAGAAATTTAAAAATGATAGTTAAACCATTCTTAAATTCATGTTAAAATGAATGTTAAAGAATTGACTATTGATGTCATAAGAGAACATTTAGAGGCTATCTCTAATCCTCTTAAGACCTTAAAAGGTGATTGGTAAATATTAAAATACCAATTAAATTGAAACTCTGAATGAATAATAGTAACTCAAGAGTTTGATATTGAACTTCATATATGAAGTACTACATGAATTAAAGAGATGAGTTAAATGTACTTATCTCCTTTTTTTTATTCTCATCATTAAGGTTTTAAGGGTTTTGAAAGCCTCTTTCATGTGTTTTTATTACAGATTCCACTTCCTAGAACCCTTTAGAACCTTAACATTGAGAGAATTAGATGAAATATTAACAATTAAAATTGAGATATGAAAGTTTAATTCTCTCATTGATATTTAATTAGTCAGAGTTGTTAAATTAAGTTATGATGGTAGGGAGGTTCGAAACTCCTTACCATTTAGACAATTCATGACTAATTAATAGTATTAATTTAATAACTTAATTAAAAAAAATGGTTAAAGAAATATCAGTTGAAGAATTGCTAGTCTCAAGATTAGTAAGAATGAATTTCCTAACTGGGTCAGTTACAATACCTAGAGAATATGGAGGTTATGTTATAGCCTCAGGATGTGGCTCAGGGAAGACTACAGCTATAAAACAATTAATAGGAATGAAGTGGCATGAAGGTATATTATATTCAGCTTCTACTATTAATGAATGCGATGAGATGTATAACTGGGTAATTGAGAATTTAGTTAATAAGTCAGTCATAGGAAATAAAACGCTCAATGAAGATGATATAATTGTAATACATAGTAAATCTAATGATATTCATAAAGATATATTTTATAATCACCCAGATGACTTAACATCTAAGAAAATCTTGATATGCACTCACGCTAAATTACTAAATGAACTTCCAGAACTACTACTGAGGACTAGTTTTATTCATAAGAATGAATTAAGAAAAAGTCATCATGAGAGGGCAGTGACTTCTTATAGTAGAGGAGGATCAACTCTTCCTAGACAATGGGTATTAGTTGATGAACTACCTACTTATGACTCTATGAGAGTTTCAGTTAAACAAACTCTTCTAAGACTTATAGGAGATAGAGTAGAATTTGATATGCCTGATGGATCTATAGATATACAATATGCTAGACCTGACTATGATAAGATGCTGAGATATTATGATATGTCTATAAAAGGTGATAAATCATTAGCATTAGTCAAAGGAGACTCTGATTTAAGTAAGCTAAAGACTGAGTTATTACTTGATGTAGTATATGAAAGATTCTATAGTTATGCAGGGATTAATGATAAAGAGATGATAATAACTAATAATATTTCTGATTATATAATTCCTTCTATGGAGACTAGAATCCTTTTATTTGATGGAACTGGTGATTTGACTTTTAAGGGAAGTCCAAAATGGAAACTATTAGAAATTGAAGGAACTAGATATTCAAGTAATATATCCTTCGAAAAATTTGAATTTAATATATCAAGAAGAAATATAAAATTAAGTGGAAATATATCAGAAGAGTTAGAAAATTTGTTTGATGGAGTCATAAATTCTATGATTGATCAGATAAATAATTCAGAAAAGATACTATTTGTAACCTGGAAGAATATTACACTAAAAGAAGGATTTAGTTATCTTAAGGATCAAGAATTAAATAAACTAACATTTACTAAGATGGAAGTTAATCCTGATTTCTTATTGCCTATATATCTCAAAGATAAATTAATTCATAGAGGATGTGATCCTGAGAAATTTGATATTATTCACTACATGTCTGGATTAGATAAAGCAACCAATAAATATAGAGATTATGACGCTATATCATTTATAGGAAATTTTCAAGTACCTGATTCAGTAGTGAATGAATTTAATGTAACATATAGCTGCTGTACTGATACTATGAAATTTAGATTGTATCAAATGGTGCAAGCTATTACTAGGATAAGAATTAGGAATCATAAATGTGAAGATATTAAAGTTTATCATAGTAGTGATATAAGCCCTGAAGTAATAACTGAACTAATAAAATACTTTAATGGAAACTGTTATAATTCTATAACTTACATTGATCCATTACTTGATCATATAAGACCTAAGTGGAGAGAGGCAGTTAGAGAATTAAGTAAATATGATGAAGGATTTAAAACTGCAGCGTTAAGTAATAGTAGCTATAGTATGGAGATATCACTTGATGATATTTATAAAATGGTCCCGTTAAAATATAAAGAAATTAGATCATATTACCCACTCATTAATTATTTGAGGAAGTTAGGGATTGAGTTAAAGGTAAATTCAACCTGGGGATCCAATCAATATAAATAATTAGGATCCGGGAATTTGTTTGAGCAATTATCAATTTCTTAAGGGAAGAGGTTAAAATTCACGTCTTAATATAGAAAATTAACATAATTTAAAATAGAGTAAAGGCTACTTTATCTTTACTCTATTTTATTTTTTTTTATTAGAAATCCAAAAGTTTAATATAAACCTTACAATTACTAAATAAACAGACGCCTTTTTCTTACTTTATTAAGTTTTAAAAAAGGATAAATATATGAAAAAGGCGTACATAAATAATATTAATAGCTACTTGATCGATCAAAACTGGAAGGTCTGAGGATTTTAGAAGAAAATCCTAAAGACCGATAAAACAGTTTTGAGAGAAGGTTTGAGCTGAATGATGATACCCCTTTACGGTCTATCATCTCCGTACCGAAGGTACGGGCATTTAAATTGAACTTAATAGTGAAGAATCTATATGTTAGTTTCAATTTTAAACACAGCTTCAAACCCTTAATGGTGTATAATTATAAACTGAATAATAAATTATGGAGAAAGTAGAATTTAACTTAGTAGATGTATTAAATTGTGTCAAAGATGGAATCACTTATAAACAGGTTAGTCCTAACGAAATATTAGGATATCAATTATGTGCTCTGACATCTAATCCATATAAGGACTACATAAATGGAAATCTAAATATACCTACAGGATTTTTGACTATTATATTAACTGAATCAGATAATGGATCTTGGAAAGTTGAAGTCCCATTTGAACATTTTAATAAAATAGCAGAATTTCAAGGGATTGGTACTGATTTATCAAAATCATTAGAACTAGGAATTAACATGTATCAATTGATGGATGATACTTTCTATATGGTAAATAAAAGATGTAAAGATCCTAATAAAGTATTTAAAGAGATACCTGAATCTTATTTTAAAATGATCAATTTTAGAGATGCTAATAAAGGAGAAATTGAGTATAGATTCCCAGAAATAGAACCTGTAATAAATAAAATATTATGATTAAATTAGAAAACAAAATTGGAACTACAGAAACTGGTGATCCTTGTTGGGATTTTGGTTGGACTAATAGATTAAGACCTGTAAATATAATCATAACTAAAAATCTATCTAATGAAATGATAGATACTTTATTGACCGATGAGTGTATGAGAACCTGCATCCTTCATCTAACAATAACTGGATGGGGAAGTTCTTTTATAGAACCTAATGTACCTCCAGTAGTACAAAATTTAACTCAATTAATTAAATTAGTTGATAGAGGATTCAATAAAGATCATATAGTAGCAAGAATAGATCCTATTATTCCTACCGATACTGGATTAGCTTTCCTAGTATCTACATTATCTGGACTAAGTCTTACAGGACTAGGAATAAAAAGAGTGAGAGTTTCAGTATTAGATATGTATCCTCATGTTTTAGGTAGATTTAGAGCTAATCATGCAGAAATCCCTTACACATCATTTCAAGCTCCTGATGACTTGATGAGAAAAGTAGATAATACATTAAGTATGTTCTCAGACGAGTTTGAATTTGAGTCATGTGCTGAGCCTAAACTTACAGTTCCTAAGAAAGTAGGATGTGTCAGTCAAACTGATATAGATCTTATAAGTCCTGAATTTCCAGTTACTCTAGGAGATATCTCAGGAAAACAAAGATCTGAATGTCTATGTCCAAATAATAAAGTAAATATATTACCAGGAGCTCCTGGAATGTGCCACCATAAATGTCTATATTGTTATTGGACAAAGTTTAGGAAGGTTAATATAAATGTAATAAAATGATTAATTATGAAATTATTTATTGGTAATTGGAAAATATTAGGAAATGATAGTGATATATTATCTTATCCTGAACAGAAAAGAGATATTGTTCAACTGTTACAATATCTAGATGAAAAAGATTGGAGTAAAGTAGATAAAGTATATACAATCAGTGATGATGTATTAACCTATATTAATTATTTAATATATTCTGAGAAGATAAAATTAAAATTTTCAGATATTTTAGCTCCTGACTATCATGTAAATGTAGAATATACTGAAGATGATTATGTCTATGATATATCTATTGAGGAGTGGGATGATGAATTAAAAATTTATTTTGAAAAGTTCGATGATTTTAATTACGAGTATATAGATAAAATAAATACTACTAGTTTTAGAGAACTAATAATAAATTATATAAATAATATAGACATCCCTTCAGCAGCTGAATTATTAAATAAGTCTGATAATATTCAGAAGATAGATGACTTTATATCTGAATATTCAGAAAGGAATGGGTACCTATTAAAGAAATTCAAAGAAAGTTTACATGGAATTAATAATTGGGGAATAGAATTAAATGACATGTATAGTCCTGATGGAAGACTTGATACATGGAAACCATTCCTCATACATATATGTAATAAGTATCATATTGATAGGAAATCTTTGTTAGATTCTATAATAGATTTTATTGTAGATAATGATATTATTGAAGATGAGAAATTAACTGAATTTTTATCAACAAAATAAATTTAAATAAAACTATGGATCCAATTTTAGGAATGATATTATTCTTTTTACTAGCTATAGTAGTATCATTCACATGTAGTGTATTAGAAGCTAGTTTATTATCAACTCCTGAGTCATATATAAACATGAAAATTCAGGAAGGGTCAAAATCAGCTAAACTTCTTTTAAAATTGAAGAAGAATATAGATGATCCTATCTCAGTCATATTAACTCTTAATACTTGCGCTCATACAATAGGAGCTGCAGGAGTGGGAGCTGAAGCTGAGAAAGTATTTGGAGCTGAATATTTTGCTGTAATAAGTGCAGTACTTACATTAGCTATTCTGATATTTTCAGAATTAATACCTAAAAGTATAGGAGCTCATCATTGGAAAAATTTAGTAGGAGTAACTGCTTATACTATTAGAGGAATGGTAATAATTACTTATCCTGTAGTATATATTTATAGAAAAATCATGAATATTTTCTCATCAAAAGAAAATGAGTCTACTATTAGTAGGGAGGAAGTATCAGCTATGATAAATATGGGAACTCAAGAAGGAGTATTTAATGTCAAGGAGAATAAAATGATCCAAAATATGATTGCTATAGAAAAATTTAAGGTAGAAGATATAATGACACCTAGAACTGTAGTGAAAACGTTTGATATAAATACAACATTAGAGGAGTTTCCTGATGATTTCGAATTCTCTCGTATACCTATATGGGAAGGAGAAGAGAATAATATAGTAGGAATAGCTTATAGATCAAATATCTATCAGGATTATGATGTAAATTATCCTAAACAGACTATTAGAGATACTGATTATGATTCTAATATCCTTTTTATACCTGGAACTTGTAGTGTAAATAAGTTGTTTGAAAAATTCTTATCTACTAAACAACATTTAAGTATAGTAGTCGATGAGTATGGAACTTTTATTGGAGTGGCTAGTTTTGAAGATGTTATTGAGACTATACTAGGAGTTGAAATATGTGACGAGTCTGATAAAGTAGAGGATATGCAAGAGTATGCTCGTAAAAAATGGCAGGAAAGAAAATCAAAACTAAACTCATTGTAACTATGAAAAGAAATTTATTAATATTAGTGTTAGTAATATTAACGTCATGTAATAAAGGTCCCATTATATTAAGTGATAAAGATAAAGAATATCGTTTAGAAATTATTAATGGTCATGAGTACTTAACAAGATCATCTGGTCATAATGGATATATGGCTCATTCAGGTGAATGTAAGAAATGTAAGGATCAGATCAGAGAAATAGTAACTGAGTGTATCCTAAAGTGTAATGGAATTAATACTATTGATTCAATAGGTCTATGGAAAGAAGTTATTATAGATGGAAAGAAATTTTATGTAAATTCTTTATCAGGAGAATTGAATAATGAGGCTAAGGAGTATCTAAAGAATAAAAGTAAACAAAATCATTATAATGAATGTAACAAATCTTCCAATTAAAGAGAGAATAAAATTGTTTAAGGAGTGGAGATCTAAGGTATTAGATCATGATACTAGAAATTCTATGTCATTTGGTGAATATTGTGGTAATGATATTGATTTTACTAAGAATCAAATGTCAAATCCTAAATATATTATTCCAGAATGGAATAGCCCATTACCTGAATGGTGTTTTACTAAGAAATTAGCTAATAAAATAGGATATACAGCAACTAATGGTCATGAAACTGGAATATTTCTAGGATTATCAGCAGACTACACTGATTTTTATTATAGAGTAAAAGTTGATGGTAAGATACAATATTGGACTTGTGTAGGAGGAGTAGAATTTTTAGGAAAAGAGAAAAAGAATAATAAGAGCTATAATATAGTAGAAGTTTCTAATGATAGCTGGATAAAATAATATAAAATCTTTACAGATAATGACTAATAAAAGAAAATCAGAACTTCCTCCTGAAGGAGTTGTAGTAATGTCAGTATATGATAACGGATATGAAACTATCAATTGGATAGAGAATGGTAAATGGAGTGTATTAACTCCTAACAATAGTAGAATATCTAGCTTTAGATATCTAAACAAAGATGACCTGAAGAAATATCTCAAGGATAATTTCAGATTAAAACATGACTCTTTACAGATGAGTTTAATTGACATGAGAAATCTATTACTTAAGAAAATAGAAAATGAGGACGAAGTAATAGAGTGCAAACATTTACCTTTATCATTAATAGTAGAAGTAATGGAATCATTAGGTTACGAAATGGATGAGATAGAGACTAATGGATGGGAGGTAGATTATTGGACTGAATTTAAGAAAGATGATATTATTTATAAAGTTAGTGGAGGTTTAGTTTATGGAGATTGTAAGATAGAGAAGGTGTGATCCTTCTCTATTTTTTTTTTCTTATAAAAGTTTTCAAAACCGTTCTAAGCCTTAAGGGTGTATGATAAAAATAATAAACTTTAAAAATAAATTATTATGTTAAACAGTCAGTTAGATTCTTCATTTAAATTGTTAAGAGAATTTCTTAAAAACGTTAATTATGACTATAAGAAATTAACAGATAGTCAAAAATTAGCTATAACAGAAATTGAATTTAAGGACTTAATTAAGAAGGTTAAACTTTCAGAACGTCCTATTGACACTAGACTTACTAAAGTTTTAGTCGTAGTAGATTATGTAAACGACTTTGTTAATGGATCACTAGGATCTAAGGCAGCTCAGGATATAGAGGATGAAATAGTCAAGAAATTAGATGAGTCAATAAATTATGATAAATCTAAATATAAGGAAGTTTATGTTATTTTCGTATGTGACATGCACTCTACATCTTATTTGTCAACAAGAGAAGGAAGACATATTCCAGTAGAACATTGCATAGTAGATACTAAAGGTGCTGAATTATACGGAAAAGTTAACAAATGGTATAAGTCTCATAAAAATAGAAAGAATGTTTTTATGGTTACTAAGTATGCATTTGGATGTAATAACTTAACAGAGGATATAGATCGCTGTGTAGGCATCGCCTTAGATAAGGTAGGAAATCTTATGAATGATGAAGATATTAATTCAGAAGATTTGGCTAAAACTATGGAACCTGGAATTTCTTACAAGAATAGATCATATGATTGGAATAAATTATATGATACTTATCAGAATTTAGGTCAGAAGTTATTTGTTCCTGATGAAGTAGAGTTAGTAGGTGTAGCTACTAATATATGTGTATTGGCAAATGCTGTATGCTTACAGACTAGTTATCCTGAGGCTGAGATTTATGTTGATGAAAATGCTGTAGCTAGCTATGATGAATCTCTTCATAACAAAGCATTAGATATTATGGAATCAATGACTATAAATGTAACTAGAAAACAAAATAATAAATCATGAAGATAAGATTATTAAGTGTTCCTGATGAAAATCATAAGGATAATTATAGAATTGAGAGATTTAATGAATCATCAAATGAATGGGAATTATTCAAATTTCCAGTAGACTATAAACAGGATAGAGATTCTGGGAAATTAGTAGTTATAGATTCAGTAACAACTAATGATTTCAAGTGTAGTCAATCTGATATAAATTTATTCTATAATAATTTTAAGATGATGGATTACATAAAAGTTGAGGATGACATAAAATTCTATTATAAACTAAGACCTAAAATGGAAGGAGATAAGTCAACTGGAGTATATCCTGGAGAATTTACTTATGTAGGGTATGTACCTGATAAAGCTAGAATATTAAGTTTAAAAGAATATATGCTTGGTAAATCTAAGGTTATAGATGAAATAGAACGAGAAATACCTGAATAAAATGAAAGGATGTATAGTATATCTAATATTGATTTTGATATTAGTAATGTTATTAATTTCTCTATTCATTGAAATTACAGTTTTTATTATCTCCTATATGCCTTGGATTCTTTTAGGAGTGATACTTTATATATTAATTGTCTTATTAACTAAGAATTAAAATGGAAACAATTGCTTTATTATTATGCGACTATTATAAATTAGTACATAATAAGCTTTATGATCCTAGAATTGTGAAACTAGTTAGCTATTATACTCCTAGAAGTTCAAGACTTCCTATGGGAGATAATCAAACTGTTATAATGTTTGGGTTGCAAGGATTTATTAAAGAGTATCTTATAGATAATTTTAATAAAAATTTCTTTGATATTCCTATCATGAACCTTATTGATGAAATGAAAGAATTCATGGATGAAACTTTTTATCCTGACGAAGAATTCCTTAGTAAAATTAAAGAACTTCATTACTTGGGATATTTACCATTAGAAATAAGAAGTATTCCTGAAGGGACTAAAGCAAAAATTGGATGTCCTATGATAGAGTTATCTACTACTCATGAATCATTCCCTTGGATTGGAGAATTCATAGAATCAATGATAAGTTCTTATATTTGGAAACCAATGATTGATGCAAATGTAGCTCACTGGTATAGAAATATCGTAGATAAATATTACAATGATACTGTAGAAGATTCTATTCCAAGAAATACAGCTATGTCTGAATTTGGATTTAGAGGAGCTGACAGCCCTGAGTCAGGAATTCATAGTGGTGCTGCATGGCTTACATCCTTCAAGAGTACTGCTACATGCGGAGCTATTAAATTTATTGAGAGATACTATAATGGATCTCTGAAAGGAAGAAATATTGGAGGTGGTCTCCGTTCCACTGAACATTCTATCATGTGTAGTTCAGCTGCATTAGATGGAGATGAGGAAACATTCATTAAAAATCTTCTTACTAAATTAGCTCCTTCTGGAGGTATCTCAATGGTATCTGATTCTTACGACTATTGGAATGTAGTTACAAATATACTCCCTAAATTAAAGAAGGAGATATTAAGTAGGGATGGTACTCTATTTGTAAGAGGTGATTCAGGAGATCCAATTAGGATAGTATCTGGATATCCAATAGTAGGAGTTCATGGAACTTTAGAATCCCTAAGCTCAATAGATAATAATGTAGTATTTAAGGATGGAGATACTTATACTTTATATACTGATGGGGTAATAAATAAAGAGATCACTGAATATGAAGCTAAGGGGACTGTAGAGGTATTGTATGATATCTTTGGAGGATATACTAATCCTAAAGGATATAAAGTTCTAGACAATCATATAAGAGCCATCTACGGAGATTCAATAACTCAGAATAGAGCTGAAATGATATATAAAATCCTTAAGTTAAAAGGATTTGCTTCAAATAATGTAGCTTTAGGTGCAGGATCATTCTCATTTCACTGTTATGAGAATGGAAATGGAAAATTATATCCATATACTAGAGATACTTATGGATGTGCTATTAAGGCAACATATTGTGAATGGAAAGATGAGAATGGAGTAATTCATGAGTTAGGATTCTGCAAAGATCCAAAAACTAATGATAATACTGATGTTATTAAGAAGTCAATGAAAGGATGTTGTGCAGTATACAAAAATTCAGAAAGTATCCATTACTTATATCATGATGGAATGACATTCTCAGATTCTAAATTAGATAATAATAATTGCTTGGATGTAGTTTTTCTTAATGGAAAATTAATTAAGGAAACCTCACTTGAATCTATAAGAAAGAATTTGTATGGAAATAAATTTTAATAGTATAATTAAATATTGAATCTAATTTGTAGGATATTATAGTGGAGGATATCCTCCACTATTTTAATTTTTTTTATTGGATGGCACAGAAATGGTTGATACAAAACAAACTCATTAAAAGTGGATGTGTAGAACTTCATTGTGAATTGGCTACGAATAAGTATAAAGCTACTAGACGAGAAGTAGATGGAGGTGGAATTCTTTATATTGATGATAAGAATAAGATTCTTTATTTATTTGGAAAAAGTTTTGACTTTGGTCAATGCACTGTAGACAAAGTTAAATCATGTGAATTTGAATTTTGGTATGATGATTACACAATCAAGTTCTGTCACGAAACTGACTTAAATAAAGTATTGAGTTTTGACGATTCTCAGTTTAATTATATAAGAAAACCTATAAATGAGAAAGATAAAGCTAAGTAATCTATATAAAGGATTAAAAGGTCAATTACCTATTAAAAGAGCTTTCAGAAATTTCTTTATAACTGGAAATGCGTGGGGAATGTTCTCAATAAATTCTCATGTTAATCAAAGTTCAGGGAAAGAGAAAGTTCAATATGGATCTTATGAATTAGCAAAGAAAGCTGCTGATAAAATGAGTGAGAAGAAAGGAGTTCATTTCTCTGTATATAAATGTATATTCTGTGATGGATATCATATAGGCAAGAACAGAGATAATAAGATAAAATCTATATACCTTATAAAAAAGATAGAGTTTGATAATATGGAGAATCATAATCCTATTTGTGAAGATATCATAGGATATGTTGAAGGAGATATTAATATAGTAAATAAAATTATATTAGATCTTGAATCACAGAATGAAAAGAAATATAAGGGGTATGATGGTAACGAATATCCTTTATATGTAAGTATCCTTCTTAAAAATCTAAATAATTAATATTATGGAAATTTATACAATAGAAGAGATTGTTAATAAATTAATAGGAGATATAACTCCAGTAGGTGATGAAGGAATAGATAGTATTAGGCTAGAAAATCTAAAACATTATGGAGAATTAATTGATAGATTAGTATCAAATGTTGATGATATTGCTTATAAATATAGAAACAGTAATTATTCATCAATCAAGAATTTAGTTAATGAAGCCAATAAAATACTAGATAAATTAGGAATAGAAGAATAATATATGATAAGGATAGAAGATATAAAAGAGAAAGATCCAGTAGAAATATTTGATCCAAATGGAGTAAGTATAGGATTTTGTAAAACTGAGATGCAGTACTTGAGATTAAGATGTCAAATAAAGAAGGAAAAGGTAAGAGGGTACTATTTCATTAGCAATGGAGTAAAATACACATTTAATGAATTAGGGAATATAGAACCTATGATGTTGGATGACTCTAATTATCCATTTAAAACATCAGATGAATATCTAGATTATATATTAGACTTAACTGATAAATTTGAATAACATGCCTTGTGAAATTTGTGGAAGAAATAGTTGCATAAAAAGTTTTCATTCAATAGAAGAACAAGAGATATCTGATAATATTAAGGATAAAGTAATAAACGATATGAAAAATAAATTAATAAAACTGATGTCCTCAGAACTATTAGGTCATTGTCATGGAGACAATTATTATGTAAGATTAGATAAAGTCATTAAATTGATAGATAAATTTGAGTAATAATTTTATACGTTTAAACCCTTCAAAACCTTAATAATGTAATTAAAATTAAAATACATAAACTATGGAATTTAAAAAATTCAAAGAAAAATTACAAAGTCATTTTAAAGAGATGACTAAATCTTCAGAAATGTTATTTTTAACTGATGTATCTAAAGATGATCTTTACGATACTTATCTTAACTCTATCCCTGAGGATGTTAGACAAGAGTATAATTGTAACTCATGTCGTCAATTCATAAAATGGTATGGAAATTTAGTGTCTATCAACGGAGATAATTTAATATCTATCTGGGATTTTGATGCGGAATATCCATTTGTTGACGTAGCTAAGAATCTATCTAGCTTGGTTAAATCAAAACCAATTAGAGATATCTCAGTTATTAAGTTTAAATCAATAGGAACTGACTTTAATAATCAGGTAGTTACTAATTCGGTAACCTCTAAGATAGATACAATTAGGTGGGAACATTTATTTCTAAATATTCCAGTTAATCTCATTAATAAATCTAAAGACTCAGAAGAATCTATAATGGGAGTTGCTAGAGATACTAGAAACGTATTCAAAAGAGCTTTAGATGAGATTTCTATTGATTCAATGAATGTAGTATTAGAGATAATATCTCAAGGCTCATTATATAGAGGTGATCAATATAAATCCTCTATAGAATCATTTAAGAAGTTAAAAGGATCTTATATGAAATTACCTGATCCATTGAAGGAGATCTTCTGCTGGAAATATTTTAAATCAGTTGGAGAAAGTGTATCTAAAATTAGAAATACTTCAATAGGAACTCTTTTAATTGATATAACTAATGGAGTAGATCTAGATCAGGCAGTTACATCATTTGAAAAGAAGATGGCTCCTGAAAATTATAAGAGACCTAAAGCTTTAGTTACTAAATCAATGATTGATGCTGCTGAGAAGAAAGTGTCAGAGCTTGGATTAGAGAACTCATTAGGAAGGGTTCATGCATCAATTGATGATATTACAGTTAATAACGTAATATATGCTGATAGAAATTCTAAAAAGTCAGCATCACTAGGAGTATTTGATGCATTGAAAGAGAATCTTCCTGATAATCCTAAGAAGTTTTCTAAAGCTACTGAAATTTCTATAGATGATTTTATCAAAAATGTTATTCCTACATCTACTAGTGTAGAAATTTTATTTGAGGATAGACATTTTGGGAATCTTATAACGTTAACTGCTCCTGCAGATAAATCATCTCCTTCCTTATTTAAATGGAATAATGGATTTTCTTGGTCATATAAGGGAGATGCAGCAGATTCCTTCATCACACCAAAGATAAAATCCGCTGGAGGAAATGTAGTAGCTAAGATGTTCTCTTCACTGGTTTAATTTTGATGATCTAGATATTCATGTAATCGAACCTAATGGAAACGAAATTTGTTTCCATAATAAAAGAAGCGTTACTTCAGGGTATCTTGATATAGATATGAATGCTGGAGGAGGAAGTTCAAGAGATGCTGTGGAAAACATTATTTGGACTGATAAATCTAAAATGTTAGAAGGAACTTATAAGCTGATAATAAATAATTACTGCTTAAGAGAAACTACAGACATAGGATTTGAGACTGAAATTGAGTGCAATGGAATTACTCATAAATTTGATTATGATAAATTAGTCAAAGATAAAGAAAATGTTTTAGTAGCTGAGTTTAAGTATACTAAATCTGGAGGAGTTGAGATAATTAAGTCACTCAAAGATGTAGGAGGATCTGTTAAGTCAATTGATGAGTGGTCTATTGGAACTAATAAGTTTCAGAAAGTATCTCTTATTATGCTATCTCCAAATTATTGGGATGGACAAGGAATAGGAAATAAACACTATTTCTTTATAATTGAAGGGTGTAAAAATCCAGAGAGTGTGAGAGGATTTTATAATGAATTCCTAAAAGATGATCTCATGTCTCAGAAGAGAGTATTTGAAGTTTTAGGAAGTAAGATGAAAATAGATTATTCAGATAATCAACTGAGTGGTTTGGGATTTTCATCAACAATCAGGAATTCTATTATTTGTAGAGTAAAAGGTGCAACCGAAAGAATACTTAAGATTAATTTTTAATTAATAATTTATGGAACTGACAAATTTATTTGAGAAAGCTTCTAAGATGAAGCTTAGATTTAGTACTACAAAAGGAGTATTAAGTACAGAAGATCTCTGGGATTTATCATTAGAATCACTTGACAGAATAGCAAAGAATCTCTATAAGCAGATAAAAGAATCTGAAGAGATAAGCTTTATATCTGAAAAAAGCAGTGAGGATACTCTAGCTTCAATTAAACTTGAAATTGTTAAATTTGTAATAACATTCAAGATGGATGAAGCTAAAGAGAAGAAACTAAGAGCAGAGAAATTAGCATTAAAGAAAAGAATTGCTGATGAAATCGCTAAAAAGAAAGACAATAAAATCTCTGAAATGTCTATTGAGGAACTTGAAAAGGTTTACAATGAACTATAGGGATTAATCTATTACAGAGGAGGTAATACCTCCTCTTTTTTTACCCGTCCCAAAAGCCTTAAAGCCTTAAGTATGTAATAAATATCAGAAATGATTATTTATTATAATCCATAATAAATAATTATGGATCAATAGTTTAGGTACTTAAAACTTATTTAAATATGGCAGCATGTTGGGCAATAGAGAAAAATTATATTCTTAATGAAATAACAGTAAAGAATCAGGATGAGATTATAGTTGCTACTTATGATATATCTATGTATTCTATTAATATAGTAAGAGATAGTCATATAAGCATACAATCAGTCATAGATGGAAGAACTGTTTTTTACTCTCATATTAATAATGTGATATTTTATTCTATTTTAACTTAGTATGGATTATTACATTATTAGAATAAGTTGAGAAATGAAAGGGAGGTATTTAGCCTTCCTTATTTTATTTAATATTAAATTAACTGATTTGGCGGTTTTAAAACCCTCTAAAACCTTAAGAATGTAATAAATTAAACTAAGTTAATTATGAAAACAATAGAACTTACTAAGAAGCAAAAGAAGAAGTTAGTTAGTACTTATAAAAATTGTAAGGATGCATGTTCATTTGAACCATCACTTCCTAATAAAAGTTTTACCGATCCATATAGACATTTTAAGTCTATGGTTGATGATAAAATATCTAAGGTGATTAAGTAGTCACCTTAATAAGCTCCGTTAGCTCAGTGCATAGAGCAAGAGACTTCTAATCTCTGGGTCACTGGTTGGAATCCAGTACGGAGTACAGTTTAATTTAAAGATAAAATTAATAAACTATGAAAATGACTTTACATAGAATCTTGTCCGAATTAAAAACTTTGGACAAGAGAATTGAAAGTGGAATTTTAAAAATGGATCCTGTAGCAGTTATGAAGGGATCTAAGTTAGTAACTACTTATAAGACTGAAAGTGAATTTGTAGAAAATGCAAAATCTTCAGTACAAAGTGTAGAAGACTTAATAAAAAGAAAAATCAAGTTAAGATCAGCTCTTTTAAAAGCTAATTGTACTGTTAAAGTTACAATAGCTGAGAAAGAGTATACTATCTATGAAGCTATTGAGATGAAAAACATTATGGATCTTAAGAAGAAGGAGCTTGGAAGATTAGTTTCTGCTTTAAGAGATGCTAATAGTAATTATAATAGATACATAGAGAAAAATGAAAGTGATCTTGAGAAACAAATATCATTTTTCGCTCAATCTAATAAAGAAGAAGCTAAGCCTGAAATAGTGAAACAATTAACTGAACAGATGAATAATCTTAATAAAATTAAGATTCTTGATCCTATTGGTATTGAATCAAAAATTAAGGAGCTTAGTGAAGAGATAAATGCATTCAATACAGAAGTTGATGCAGTTTTGAGTGAAATTAATTCAATTACAACAATTGAACTAGATGACTAATATTAATTCTTCTAGATATATAACGAAAATCATTAAAATAACGCCCATACTCTGGAGAGTATTATAGCTTTATTAGTAAGCATTATTAATATACAGCAGGACTTGTAGCTCAGTTGGTGGAGCGTCAGATTTGTAATCTGAATGTCGGAGGTTCAATTCCTTCCATATCCTAAAATAGTATAATTGAAATATACTAAATCTTAGTAAAGATAAATGCTAAAAGTTAAATCTTAAACGCTAAAAGTTAATAATACTTAAAAGATAAGAGTTAAATGATAAAAGTTATATAAAATCCTAGATTTAGTTTAATAGGTTTTGCAGTTATAAACTTATGGTTTGTACTAGGCTGTTATGTATCTAGAAGAATTTTATTATATAGAGATAGGAAATTTCCTATCTCTTTTTATTTTACATTGAATAGTAATGAAGAAGTATAAAGTGATAGTGGCAGGAGGTAGAAATTATAATGACTATATAAATGTTAAGTCATATCTTTATCCATTAAAACTATATTGTGAGAATAACAATCTCGAACTAGTAATAGTATGTGGAATGGCAACTGGAGCTGATTCTTTAGGATTGAGGTTTGCAGAAGAAAATAATTTAGAAATTTTGAAATATCCTGCAGACTGGAATAAATATGGAAAGAGAGCTGGATACCTAAGAAATTATCAGATGGGAGAAATAGCGGACTCTGCAATAGTATTCTGGGATGGTAAATCTCCTGGAACTAAAATGATGATAGATATAATGAATAATTTTAATAAGACTGTCAAGATAGTGAGATATGAATAAGGATATTATAGACGATATAAAACTGGCTTCTTTATATCAACAGCTTCTTGAAGATCTTGAAGGAGAATTGTCCATTTCCAAAAGATTAAGAAATTATATAGAATCTGAATCTTCTTTTGGAAGATATGCTTCAATAGAAAATATAAAATTTTACAAAGGTTTTATAGAGATAAAAGTGTATGACTCAGGATATGACTTATATGAATCTGAGATAATTAACATTAGTATAGATAAATTACAGGAAATTTTAATTGAGTAATGAGCAATCCAAGTTATTATTTTGCTAAAAATAAATATGGAACAATAAACTGTTTCACAGAAGAAGAAAATCCTAGATTGAATGAAGATTCAGGAGTATGGGAAGCAGGATCTCAAGTCTTTTATATTTTTGATCCTAGGACTTTAGTTCCTGATGAAATATGGGATAAAGTCAGAGAATTTATGAAAGAAATACCTTATAAAGACTCATTATATGAAATTAGATATTCAGTCAAGAAGAACTCTAAATATGAGGTAGAACTAAACATTATAACATTTAATAAGAAGAACTTATGAATACATCTGTATTAATAACAGTTTCAATAAATATTAAAGGTAGAAATTTTCCTACTAAAATATATAGGGAAACTTCTATGAAGGATGCTTTAAAGATAAGAGAAATATTTGAAGAGATGTCAGTAGAAATTCCTGACCTTGAAATAAAATTTGATATAAATAATTTAGATAAATAGATTTTTATGGATGTTATTTTAGAAAAACTTACAAGTATAAACGAAGCCAAAGAGCTTATAGAAACTTCAGTAAATGGAGAGTATAAAAGTAAGATTAAAAATCTTACTAAATTATATATGTCTGAGCATAGCCCCATGTATTCCCAGATATTTAAAATAAAATTAATAGGAATTCCTTACTTCGTTCATACTCATATAAGAACTCATAAGTCTCATTTCATAGTTGAAACAGTTACTACAAATAGAGAAGATAGAGGAGGGGATATTAATTGTAATAGATATACTCCAGTTGATATGATAATAATTTGTAATGCTAAGACTATAGTGAATATGTGCCTTAAAAGATTATGTTCTAAGGCTAGCCCTGAGACTAGAGAAGTATTTAAAATAATGAAAGAGAAGATGAAAGACTTAGATCCAGATTTAGTTAGATTTATGGTACCTCAATGTATGTATAGATGTGGTTTATGCACTGAATGGGATTGTTGTGGATATAATAAATCAGATAAATTTAAATCTGAATTTAAAGAGTATATAAAAGGATTTGAAAATCAATATTCATTTAAAAGTAATTTAGAGGATTAAATTCCTCTATTTTTTTTTCTTATAAAAAGTTTTCAAAACCGTCCTAAGCCTTAAGGGTGTATGATAAAAATAATAAATAAAGAAATATGAAAATATATAGAGTATGTAAAGATAGATTGCATAAGAATGATATGCTACATGGATTATCTGGATATCTATCATCTACTGATGGTTATATTAATTTATTTGGAGCATTAATAAAATCAAGGACTAGCTCCTTGTTAACTCCAGGAATAATATTTGGAAAATCATGTAATATTAATAAATTTCCTGAAGATATAATTAAATATCTTGTGTTTGGATATAGAGACTGGGAATGTGTAGAAACTATGTATAGCATAGATGAGATCACTTGGTTATATTCTGAGGGATATAAAATAGCCGAAATAGATATAAATCCAAATGATGTTATAATATCAGATATAGATAAATATCAATGTTTGTTTAATAGAATAAAATCGAAAAGGATAAATTATCTAGAGCTAAAGGATGTTAAAGATTGCTATGATGAGTATAAGGCTGAGAATTATGTAATGGTTAACTTATTTGATCATTACGTTGATGATGCATTAGGATTAATTAAGCATTTAACCTATCTAGATCTAAATTTTATACTAAGTTTTAGGTGTAAGAATAATACAGGATACACAGATCTCTCTGAATATGAGAATAAGAAAATATTACCTGTCAAGGTAAATTCAGAATTATGGAATGAATTAAAACTCATCTCAGAGAGGGATACGTCAAATAGTGACAAGAATATTATGTATTTTGAAAATTTATATAACAAATATGAAAAATTTCTCTGATATGAATTCATATCTCATTAATAATGAGGTAAGAAAGAACTTAAAATTACTAGGATTCTCTGAATGTAATAGAATGAAAGACGCAATATCTTTAGTTAAAGAGAATTATGGGTGGATGGTAAAATACAAAAATAGAGATCAGGGATTTCTAGGAGTAATAACTCATAAAGGAGATTTACTCCCAGTAGAAGTTCTTGATGAGAAAGGAAATCCATTTAAGACTATAGAGTTATCCTTGAATAAATCTCTAGAAGTTATAACTAAATTACAAATCAAATTAGGTATTATGTCAAAACTAAGATTCAGAGTAGTAGAGACAGCTTTCAAGAAGAAA
>OGIH01000857.1_pt1 | contig 19704 bp, 11 predicted proteins | sample 1571721 | NCBI WGS metagenome assembly OGIH01 (sample SAMEA2582068, study PRJEB24529) | metagenome | biome: Human gut stool | place: China | collected 2011
CAAGGGCGTCACGGTCTACCGCGACGGCTGCCGCGACGGCGTGCTGCTGGAGAAGAACTCCAAGAGCCGGAAGAAGTGCGAGGAGCATCCCGGCGAGGTGCAGAAGCGTCCCAAGTCGATTCCTGCCGACATCGTGCGGTTCAAGAACGGCACGGAGGACTGGATCGCCTTCGTGGGCTTGCAGGGCGGGCGTCCCTACGAGGTCTTCACGGGTAAGATCGAGGAGGACGCCATGTTCATTCCCCCGAAGATCAAGAAGGGCTTCATCATCAAGGTCCGCGAGGCGGACGGTACGAAACGCTATGATTTCCAGTACACCGACCGTTACGGTTATACGAACACCATCGGCGGCATTTCGCGTCTGTTCAACGAAGAGTTCTGGAACTACGCCAAGCTCATTTCGGGCGTGCTGCGTCACGGCATGCCGATCGAGAAGACCGTGTCGCTGATCGAGTCCCTGCATCTGGACAGCGAGTCGATCAACACGTGGAAGACCGGCGTGTGCCGTGCATTGAAACAGTATATCGTCGACGGCACGAAATCCAAGGGTAAATGCCCGAGCTGCGGACAGGAAAATATGGCCTATCAGAACGGCTGTCTGACCTGCATGTCGTGCGGCTATTCCAAGTGCGGTTGATGTTTTTTTCACCTGATTTGTGTTCTAAAAAGCCCCAATGCCCAGGCATTTGGGGCTTCTTTGTCTCCGAAACTCTCTTTTTTCTGTTTTTTTGACCGGATTTGAATGGTTTTTGTGAAAAAAATGCGTACTTTTACGACAAGTATGTGAGACGTATTAAAGATGAATATTATGAGAAAGATTTTCTTGACTGTTTTGCTCGTGGCTTTCGCCTCTGCCGCATTTGCCGAAGGAACGCCGAAGAAGCCGAGCGTTGCCGGATTCGTGTCGAACGGATTCTGGGATAATTGGGAGGTTTCGGCCGGGTTCGGAACCGGAACAGCTTTCTCCAACGGAGATAACTATGGTCCCCGCAGTGACCGTTTCGGTTTCGAGGGCAACCTGTCGGTGACGAAGTGGCTGCATCCGGTCTTCGGTATGCGCGCTCAATTGCAGGGCGGATGGTTCAACAATTTCGATTCCCAGATCGGCAAGATGACGTGGCCGTACATGTTCGGACACGTGGATTTCATGGTTAACGCCTCGAACTGGATCGGCGGTTACCGTGCCGACCGTGCGTGGTATGCCGTGCCGTTCGCCGGTTTCGGTTACATGGCTTCGAACTTCACGGACCGTAGCCAGCGTGAGAATGCATCCGGTTCGCGCCAGGAGTTCGCCTTCACGGCGGGTCTGCTCAGCAAGTTCCGCCTGTCGCCCGCATTCGATTTCAATATCGAACTCAAGGGGTTGCTCGCCAAGTCGGATATTTGCCCTGCGGAGATGAACGGTTCTTATCTGGCCGGACTTTCCGCTACGGTGGGTATCACCTACCGCTTCAACCAGCGTGGCTGGGAGCGCGGCGTTCCGGGCTATACGGCCGACGACATCCGCGCTTTCCAGAATGCAGTGGCTGCGGGCAATTCCGCCCTCGAAGCTGCCCGGTCGGAGAATGCGGATCTGGCCAACAGACTGAAGGCTGCCGAGGCCGAGGCCGACGCCGCTAAAGCCGCTGCCGCCGCTGCTGCTGCCAAAGCCGCCGCCGAGGCCGCTGCCGCACAGAAGGTGAACACCCTCAGCCCGACTTCGATCATTTTCTACGATTACAGCATGTCGAAGCTGACGCCGAAGGAGAAGACCCGCCTCGAACTGATGGCCGACCTGATCAAGAGCGGTCCGAAAGACCGGGTCTACAAGATCGAGGGCCACGCCGACCAGCAGACGGGTACGGCGGCAGGCAACAAGCGCGTTGCCGAGAACCGCGCCAAGAGCGTTTACGACTTCCTCGTAAAATGCGGCGTGAACCCCAAACAGCTGACCTACGAAGGCAAGGGCAACGCAGCCAATGTTTACGAGAACAACCAGAAGGCCAACCGCGCCGTGATCATCAAATAAGGCCGGGCCGTATTGGGGAGGGCGAATGGAACCTTCCCGCCATATGAAAAAAGATGCTCCTTTTCGAGGAGCATCTTTTTTCATATATATTATATAAGGTATGCTTTTTTGCCGAACCCGGACTTACCGGATGATGACGGCGTTGACGAGCCGTACGCCCGAACGGCGGTTTATCTCCTCCTTGAGCGCCTCGCGCTGGTAGAAAAGTTCCGAGCGCAGGACGCTCGACTGTATGCGTACGTACAGGATGTGCTTTTCGAGCCGCAATTCGGTGGTGACATCCGCGGCGCGGTCGCCGACAATCTCGCGCCATGTGTCCGGCAGTTTGCCTTCGGCGACTTTCGCGGCGATGTAGGGGCGTTTGAAAAACTCCTCCAGCAGGTCGCCCATCAGCATGGTTTTGGTTCGTCTCATGGCTGTTCGTCGGTTGATTCGGGTTGTACGGATCGCTCTTTTTCCGCGCCTTTCGCGGAATCTTCCGTTGCATTTTCCGAGGCGTTCTCCGGGGTGTTTGCGGCGTTTTCAGCTGCATTCCCGGCCGGGCCTTCCGCCGGATCTTCCGTCGCGGCCCGCTCCTGCGTCACGGCGCCTTCGGCGACTGAAAAGAGCGTGTAGTCGCCGCCCGCCTTGTCGAGAATCCGTTTCAGGCGTGTCGGGTTGCAGTCGGTGATCAGGATTTGCCCGAAGGTGTTGTCCGAGACCAGCCGGATCAACTGTTCGACCCGCCCGGCGTCGAGCTTGTCGAACAGGTCGTCCAGCAGCAGGATCGGGCGTTCGCCCTTCGTCTGGGCGACGACGGCGTACTGCGCCAGTTTGAGGGCGATCAGGAAGGATTTCTGCTGTCCCTGCGACCCGTATTTGCGCAGGGGATAACCTCCGATTTTCAGCACCAGGTCGTAGATTTGGAGCATGGTTTCGTCGGGCCGGGTTTTCAGCAGGCGGTTGCGTTCGGCCAGCACGGCGTTGTAGCGCATCACCGAACCGAGATAGGCGCGGTCCAACTGCGAAATGAAGGCGTTGAGATAGCGTCGGCGCTCGTCGGCGGCGTCCGAGATCAGCGCGCTGTCGGCCGGCGACACGATCACCGCGGGAATCAGTCCCACGTGGTCCGAAAGCCGTTCGTACTCCTTGCCGTTGCGCTTGAGCACCTTGCCGCCCTTGCGCGAGAACGAGCACACGACGCTCTCCGTCTTGCCCGCATCGGTGAGGTACTGTCCTTCGGCGAGGAAGAAATCCGCGCCGTGGCGGACGCTCTGCCCGTCGGTCATCGCCAGCGACGACTTGCACATCGAGAGGTAATAGACCGCGTCGATGACATTGGTCTTGCCCGCCCCGTTGTCGCCCACCAGGCAGTTGATGCCGGGGCACAGGGCGAGTTCCTCCTGTGGGATATTCTTGAAGTTGAGCAGCGATATTTTCTTCAGATACATGGTTCAAAGATAGTGCAAGCCGAGCGCAATGCCAAATTTATTTGGGCATTGCCGAGGCGCCGCCTGTGTTCTGTAAAGATAGTGCAAGCCGAGCGCAATGCCAAATTTATTTGGGGATTGCCAAGGCGCCGCCCGCATTCTGTGAAGCTCGTGCTGGCCGTGTGCGATGCCTGATTTATCCGGGCAATGCGGTGCCGCATCTGTCCGATGCTGCAAAAAAACGGGATGCGGCATTGTACATTGTGAATAGTTTTGTATCTTTGCTGCCTAACGTACGGAATTATAAACTAAACAAGATAGATTTTTATGGCAAAACAGCATGTCGCCGAGCAGGAAACCCTCGGCGAAGCAATGAACAAAACTGAGTTTTTCTTCGAGAAGAACGGCCGTATGTTGTCGTATGTTTTCCTCGGCTTGCTGGTGCTCGCAGCCCTCGTTTTCGGCTACCGCGCACTGGTCGTGTCGCCGCGTGCCGAGAAGGCCGCCGAGATGATCGCCGAGGCGCAGTACCGTTTCGAGGATCAGAATGCGGACTATGCGCTGGCACTCGAAGGCGATGCCAACGGCGCCGGATTCCTCGAGGTGATCGAGAAGTACGGCTCGACCCCTTCGGGCAATCTTGCCAAACACTACGCCGGCATCTGCTACCTGAAGGCCGGCGACCTGGAGAATGCCGCCGAATTCCTGGCCAGGTATTCGCCCGTGAAGGGTATCCCGGGTGCGCTGATCAACGCCCAGAACTACGGGTTGCAGGGTGACATCGCCGTCGAGCAAAAGGACTACGCCAAGGCCGTGAAATTCTACGACAAAGCCGTAGCGGCTGCCGACAACAACCTCACCGCTCCGATGTACCTCCGCAAAGCCGGTCTGGCCGAGCAGGCTCAGGGCAACGGCGCGAAAGCGGCCGCATACTACGAGCGGATACTGACTTCGTACCCTGCGTCGATGGACGCGCGCGACGCGGAGAAACTTCTCGGCAGCATAAAATAACCGGGGACTATGGCGACCAAGAATCATAACCTTTCCCAATTCGATTCACCCCTGCCTTCGGCCGCCGAGATGCGGTTCGGCATCGTCGTGGCCGAGTGGAACCGCGAGGTCACCGAAGCCCTTCTCGAAGGCGCCGTGCGCACGTTGCGTGCCGCCGGATGCCCCGACCTGAACATCCAGATCAAATATGTCCCCGGGACGTTCGAACTGGCGCTCGGCGCACAGTTTTTCGCCGAATATACCGATGTCGACGCGGTGATCGCGCTCGGGTGTGTCATCCAGGGCGATACGCGCCATTTCGATTTCATTTGCCAGGGCGTGACGCAGGGTATCACCCAACTGCAGATTCAGTGGAATATGCCGATCGCATTCGGTGTGCTGACCGTCAACGACATGCAGCAGGCGCTCGACCGCTGCGGCGGCCGCCACGGCAACAAGGGCGATGAAGCGGCTGCGACAGCCATCAACATGGTCAAGTTGCAGATCGACATGGAAGCCGCTTCCCCCGACCACGAACCCGACCGGCGGAACATCAACTGACGAACTTTGATACAGACATTTAAGGGAGCCCTCGCACGGCTCCCTTTTTTGCGGCTTTTCCGGTGGTGTGTATCGCTATCGTTTGCGCCCGTGAGCCGTGAACTGCAAATCATGAACTGTGCGCTGTGAATTGTAGGCTGTGCGCCGTGTGCTGAGAGACGGTGAGCCTCGTACCGTGAACCGCGTGTGTCCAGCGCCGTACGCTGTGCGCATTGAACTCGTGTGCCCGTTTCCGTTTCCGTGCATCCCTTCCTGCTGCCTGATATGCCCCGGGTTGCCGCGCACGGCATGGACGGATGGGGATGCGCTTTGGGCCTGATGGGCCCGGCCTTCGGAAATGGGCGCCCGGGGCCGGAATAAAAGGACAGGGAGGCCTTCTGGCCTCCCTGTACCGTGTGGAGATTGCCCGGTGTTATTCGACAACCTGAATGACCGGACTGTCGTTGTACCCGTTATCGGCGGAGCTTGCCCAGCGGATCGTACCGCCGTTGGGTTCCGTGCCGCCCGTGGTATTGGCTTCGCAATAGAACCGGATCTTGACGCTGCCGTCGCTAATGCCGCGTGCGAAGGTCATCGTCACGTCGATCTGCATGTTGGCCGTCGGTACCAGATGCGTGTAGGTGATCTGTTCCCCGTTGACGGTTGCGGTCTGCGTGTCGGTCGCCGGTTTCCAGCTCGTACCGTCCATGTATTGCAGGCTCCAGTACTTCTGTCCGGTGCCGGAGATACGTGTGAGACCCGTAAAACGAACCTTCGTTCCCGACTTGAAGTTCTTGACCGGAACTTCGAATAACCAGTAGTCGCCCTTCCATGCTCCCGTGACGTAAGGCTGTCCCGTACCGCCGATCATGCGCGTGCTGTTGGGGTGCAGGCTGCCGTCGGAGTTGAAGGTGTGGAAGTAGGAGATATAACCTACGCCCGACGAGGCCATGAGCTTGTTGTTCTGCTCGAACTGCTCTTTCGGAACCGTGTAGTCCGTGCCCGAGGCACCGTTGAAGAACCACTTTACCGGAGCGTCCAGACCTTCCAGCGGCCCGCCTTCCGCCAGGCTTTCCTGTGTCACGAACATCTCCTTGACGGCTTTGGTGCCGAGCACCTCGTCCGAGATGATTGAGAACGAAGCGGAGCGTTCGTCGAGCGAAAGGTTGCTGGTCGCTTTCACCGTCATGACATACTCCTTGTCCGCTTCGCCGGCCGAGGGCGTGACCTCGATCCATGCGTTCTCGGCAACCGAAATCGTCCAGTCCCAGTTGGATTTCACCTTGAAGGTGAATGCATTGGGCTGGTAGGCCGGGAACGGGGGCAGTGCAAGGTCGTCGCCGATGTCCTCGCTCGTAATCTCGATCTGCGGCGTGATGTCCTGCAGGATGTTCAGGTCGGCCCTGATGTCCTTGTACTGGCCGCTGCCCTTGAAGGCGATGCTGAAATCACGGCTCAGGGATGCCGGCTGCTCGGGATACTCCTCGATGTCGAGCGTGAAAGTCCCGTTGCCCGTCTCGGTGAAGGTTGCCCATTCGGCTTTTTCGGGTTCGTAGAACGGCGTCACGTTCGACGCGACCCTGATGTCGTAATGGGCGGCATAACGTCCCGCTACGATCTCGTTCGTCTCGATGTTGTTGACGACGAACCGGATGTAAGGTTCGTTGGCGCTCTGGTTGACGACGAGGGTCGTTTCGGTCTGCCTGCCGTCCGCATAGCGGAATACGACCGTCGCCGAACGCGGGGTGTTGGCATCGTTGTCCTCCAGGCAGAAGCGCACCTTGCCGTCGCCCTGGCCTGTCTTGGGGTAGAATTTGATCCAGTCTCCGTCCGTGGAGTTGCATTCGACACTCCAGTTGCAGTTCGAACGGATGTCGTAACGGATCAGTTCGAGCGTGGCGTCGCCGATGATGGCTTCGGCGTCGAAACCCAGGTCGGAGGAGGCGGTCACCAGCTTGCTCGATACGACGGTATTCTCCAGCCGGAAGTAGGGGCTGCCGCCCTCCGTGTCGTCGTCGCTGCACGAGACGAAGGCCGCCGGGATCAGGAGCAGCGCCGACATGGCCAGGCCCCTCATGTTGCGGAATATGTTTTTCGCGTTCATAGTGCGTTCGTTTTTAGATTATAAGTTCTCTTCGGCGATGACATTCTTGCGGAACGAGTGTTCCCACGGCTGCCCGGCATCCTTGGCGACGGCCTGGCCGCTCCACCATATCGGGAAGACCATGGTGTTGTCGTTGATGGTACCGCCCTGTGCCTCGAATGCGGCCGTATAGTTCGCACGGTTGTTGGCGATCGCGATCGACGGATAGGGATAGCGGGCGATGAACTTGCCGCCCGTGGCGTTCAGCTCGATCGTTCCCATACCGGTCTTGCACTCGGGATACCCCGTACGGCGCATTTCGTGGTACATCTGGAAGCCGATGACCCAGAACAGCGAGAGCCATTTCTGCTCGGCGAGGCGCTGCTGGGTATTATTCCATTTTACGTGGTCGCTCGCCAGCAGTGCGGCGATGTTCTTCTGCGTGATGGCTACGGTCTTGAGTTCGATCTTGTTCGACGCGTTGAGTTCGGGGTAGGAAGCGTAAATGCCGTATTCGCCCCATTTCTGGCACGACGCGGTGATCGCCGCTTCGTAATACTCCTTGGCGGAGCCCGATATCCAGCCGTTCATCGCTGCTTCGGCCTTGATGAAGAGCAGCTCGTCGTAGTCGAGCATGTGGTTGGGGCGCGTGTCGCCCACCAGCGTTTCGTAATGCAGGTAGGGTTCGCGTTCGCTGATGGAGGTGATGCCGTTGTAGTTGATCGTACAGCCCGAGACGGCGCCGATCATTTCGCGGATCACATCGGGCTCGGTCGCACTGGGATACTGGACGTAACGGGGCTTGATCCAGATGCGCAGGCGCGGGTCGACGAAGCCGTCCGAAGCGTCGTAGAGCAGGTCGAGCAGCTGTGCGGCGATGTGGTGGTCGCTCGACAGGCTCTTGTCGTCGGGGAACGAACTGGAGTTGAAATAGGTCTTGTAATACTCCGCGCTGCCGGAGAACTTCACGGTGGCGTTGTCGTCGTTCGACTCGAAGACGGGGTATTTACCCGGGTTGGAGATGATCTGGTTGATCTGCTCGCCGACCGTGGGGGTGAAGGCGTTGTTACGGCCGCTCACGCGCATCAGCAGACGCAGGCGCAGCGTGTTGGTGAATTTCTGCCACTTGGCGATGTCGCCGCCGTAGATGCCGTCCTTGGTGGGGTCGTCCAGCCCCAGGCTGGCGTTGTAGAGCGAGTTGGCCAGCTCGAGTTCCTCCAGCATGGCCGTATAGACCTCCTGCTGCGAGTCGATATGCGGGGTGTTGATGCCCTCGCCGCCCTTGAGCGCCTCGCGGTAGGCGATCGAACCGAACATGTCGGTGAGGATCGACATGTTATAGACCTTCAGCGTCAGGCCGATGGCCTGGAAGTTGGGCTGGTTCTGCGCCACGGCCAGGTCGTACATGTGCTTGGCATTGCCGGCCCATTTGTACCCGAGGTTCCAGATGGCCTTGAAATTGCCGTCGGCAAGGTTGTAGCAGTGTTCGCGGCGCGGTGTCGACTTGGCCACGGTGACCTGCGAAATCTCGTTGGCGATGCTCAGCATGTAGGACGAATAGCTGTTCGTGGAGCTGTAAATCAGCGGTTCGAGCAGCGCGATGGGGGCTACCGACCCTTCCGATTGTTTGTTCGGATTGGTGTTGTAATCCTCGAAATCGTTCGTACATGCGCCCGATGCGGCGAGCAGCGCGAGTATCAGGATATGTTTTGCGTATTTCATGGTGTTCGCGGTTTTAGAACTGAAGTTTGATGTTGATACCGTAGGTACGCGTCATCGGGAAGGTGACGGTTTCGATACCGGGGTAAATGTTCGTACCGTTGACCAGACCCGCCGCCTCGGGATCGAACTGCGGCCAGTCGGTGATGCAGAAGAGGTTGGTGGCGAAGAACCCGATCGACGCGCCCTGCAGGAACCGGGTCTTGGCCATCAGGTGCTTCGGCAGCTGGTAGTCGATGCGCAACTCCTTGAACTTGAGGAAGTCGGTGCTGAACGTGTTTTCGCGGCCGTTGTCGCGTACCCATTTGTAGGACTGGTAGTAGGTGTAGATGTTCTCCGTGACGGCGGTGTTCTTCTGGTAGGAAACCGTGCCGTCGCCGTTGTCCACGGCGTTGACGCCCTGCAGAACCAGGCCGTCGTCACGTCCGGCGAGCGAGTTCTTCAGCTTGCCCTGGTACGAGAGTGCGAAGTTGGTCACCGAGTAGGCCACGCCGCCGACCTGCGCCGTGAACTGCGCGCTCAGCGAGAGGTTCTTGTAGCGGAACGTCGTGCCGAAGCCTGCCTTCCAGTCGGGGATTACGCTGCCCAGGTGCTCGAACTTCTTGGAGTCGGTCTCCTTGGTCAGCAGCGGGTAGCCGGTCTTGGCGTTGATGATCTGCATGCCCGAGCAGTCGACCTGGTTACCGTTTTCGTCCGTGTAGGTCGAGCCTTCCGGCGCGTACTCGTAGTGGCTGGCCGAATAGAGCTGGTGCATGGACTTGCCCACGTACGAGTAGACGAATATACGGCTGCCGATGGTCGTCGAGGTCGAGGTCTGCAACGGCGTTGCGGGATCCCATCCGTTCTGCAGCTCGTTGAGTTTGTTCTTGTTGAGCGACCAGTTGCCGTTGATCTCCCAGTTGATGTCCTTCGTGCGGACGGGAACCATGCGGAACGTGACCTCGACACCCTTGTTGGTAATCAGGCCGGCGTTCATCTTGCGGGACGTACTGCCGGTTTCGGCGCTCGTTTCGGCGCTGATGATCTGGTTGCGGGTGCTGGTCTTGTAGAGCGCCACGTCGACATTGAGCCGGTTGCCCAGGAACTTGGTTTCCAGGCCGACTTCCCAGCTGCTGGTCTTTTCGGGGAGGATGTACGGGTAGTTGCTGGCCGTAGGCAGCGTGACGCCGCCCGGATAGTCCGTGGTCGAGTAGTCGTCGTAGAGCGAGAAGACCGAAGTGTCGTTACCCACCTGTGCCCACGAACCGCGCAGCTTGATCATGTTGACATGAGGGGAGTTGATCTTGAACGCCTTGTCGAGCAGGATGCTGGCCGATACCGACGGGTAGAAATAGCTCCAGTTGGAGGGAGCCAGCGTCGACGACCAGTCGTTGCGGGCCGTGACGTCGAGGAAGTAGGTGTCGTCCCACGACAGGTTGACAAAGCCGTAAAGGCTGTTGGTCTGCCGGTTGCTGCGGTAGGGCGACGTGTCGAGGGCTACCGCGGCGTTGGCGAACGAATACATGCCGGGGCCTTCGCTGCTCAGCTGCGAGGCGGTGATGGTGGTCGAGTAGTACTTGTTGCGCAGGACGCTGCCGCCGAACGCCGCCGTGACGCCGAAGCGATCCCACAGCTTGTTGTACTTGAGCAGGAAGTCCGAGTTGTAGTCGTAGCGGCGGATGGTCTTCTCGCGGTACATGCCGTAGCGGTTGTCGAGCGACATGAAGGGTTTCTGCTGCGAGCGCCATTCGATATTGGCGTCGAAGCCGCCGCGCAGCGTGAAGGTCAGCTCGGGCAGGATCGTGAAGTCGATGCTCACGTTGCCGAAGAAACGGTCACGATCCAGTTTGTTCAGCTCCTCGTACAGCGTGCGGTAGGGGTTGTGGCCCTCGAGGCTGTTGTAGATAAGCCCCGAAGTGGTGTTGTATTTGTCTTCGCCGCTGCCTGCCAGGTAGTTGGCGTAGGTGTAACGGCCCTGCATGTACTCGTCGCGGTAAGCCGAGATGGGGTTGGTGTTGTAGCCCCAGATCAGGCCGTACATGGGCGAACCCTGGCTGTAACCCGACATGGGCATGTTGTCGCTGTTCTTGCGGATGTAGTTGACCTTTGCCGCCAGTTTGATGGCCTTGCTGATCTTCTGGTTCAGGGCCAGTGCGAAGGTCTGCTGTTCGTAGCCCGAGTTGGGCGTGATCCAGTCGTTGCGCAGGTCGGTGAACGAGAAGCGCGTGCTCGTACCCTTGCCCGTCGAACCGTCGATGGTCACCGAGTTGCTCCACGTAACGCCCGTTTCGAAGAGGCCGGTGAACCAGTCGTCGGCGTATACCCACGGCAGGGGGGTGAACTCCCCGGTTTCCCAGTTCTTCGACATGTAGAGATAGCGCAGCTTGCTGGAGTCGAAATGCTCGCCGTACGTGTAGCGCGAAATCTGCTGGCGGACGGGCTGCCCGTCATAGGTCATCGTGCCGGGAAGGCCCCATGCCGATGCGACGCGGTTGGTGAGCGACGTGGTGACGGCCGAGGGGCCGTATTCCTCCTGGAATTCGGGCCAGAAGCCTGCGGTCTCGAAGGTCACCGAACCGTTGTAGGTAACGCCGATACCACGCTGTTCGCGGCCCGACTTGGTGGTGATGAGCACCACGCCGTTCTGGCCCATCGAACCGTAAAGCGCGGCTGCGGCGGGGCCCTTGAGGACGGAGACGTTCTCGATGTCGTCGGGGTTGAGGTCGGAGATCGGGTTACCGAAGTCCACCGGGGCGTTGCTGTTGGCATAGTTGGCGCCCGAACCGGAGGCTACCGTGCCGTTGCTCATCGGGATACCGTCGATGACGAACAGCGCTTCGTTGGCGCCGTAGTTGAGCGACGTGTCGCCGCGCAGCGTCACACGTACCGTACCGCCGGGGCCGGTGCCCGCCGAGGACATCGACATACCGGCGACCTTGCCGTTGAGCCCCGTCACCCAGTTGCTCGATATGGATTTGGTGAGTTCGTCGCCCGAGACTTTCGAAACGGCATAGCCGACCGATTTCTCCGAGCGGGTCAGGCCGAGTGCCGTGACGACCACTTCGTCGATCTTCTGCGCCGATTCTTTCAGCGTGACGTTGATCGTGGTGCGGCTTCCGACCGTGACCTCCTGCGGGTCATAACCCAACGACTGGAAGACCAGCACGTCGTTGTCGCTGCCGACATGGATAGTATAGGTTCCGTCTGCGTTCGAAATCGTACCCGTCGCACTCCCCTTCAGGATGACGGTGGCCCCGACGAGCGGGCTTTTGCCGTCCGTATCGAACACGATGCCCGTGATGTTGCGGCTCTGGGCCCAGGCGGCCGAAGCGACCAGCAACATTACCGCGGTTGCCAAAGCATTCCGTATGTATGTTTTAAGCTTCATATTGTTGATTTTTTTGATTCGGGTTTCTGTCGAACGGCTGCGGTCGTCCTGCGGGCGGCCGCAGCCGTCAAGGTCGGTTTAGGGAACAATCTGTATTCTCGGGCTGTCGGCCGTTCCGGCTCCGGCCCAGCGCATCGTCCCGCCGTTGGGCTTGGTGAGTGCGCCCTTGCCGCTGGCCTGCCAGTTGGCCGCGCAGACGAACCGGAATTCGATGTTGCCGCCGGAGATCGCATTGGCATAGGTGACCGTCACGTCGACCGTGATGTAGGTCGTCCCGTCGGCTTTCATGGCGTGGGTGTAGGAGACCTCTTCCCCCGTTTCCGTGGTCGTTTGCAATGCCGCGGCGGGTTTCCAGGTGCCGCCGTCGTTGTACTCCATCCGCCAGAATTTGTGGCCGGTGGCCGAGGTGCGGGTGATCGCCGTGAAGCGGACTTTGGTGCCTGCGTCGAGGTTCGTCACCGGGACGGCGAACGTCCAGTAGTCGCCCGGCCAGCCGCCCGTGATGTACGGATGGCCCGTACTGCCGACGATGCGTTCGCATTTCTTGTCGGGATCGCTCGGTGCCGTGTGCGTATAGGAGAGGTACCCCGGCCCCGATTGGGCCAGCACCGTGTTGTACGGGCTGTCGGGCCCGCCCTTGAAGTCCTGGGCGTAGTTGCCCATATCCTCTTCCGAGAACGACCATTGTACGGGAGACGCCAAGTCCCATTTCACCGTTCCGGGCGATACGGGCTGCTGCGAAAGCGCGATCTTCTCGGTAAGGGTTGCATCGCCCTCGGCCGCCGTGATCGTAAACTCGCCGAAGCGGCGGAACGAGAGGTTCTGCTCAAGCGCCTTGACCGTTACCTCCACGTCGGTGTTGGCGGCACCCTGCCCGGGGCTCACCTCGTACCATGCCGCAGCGCCCGATGGGGCGATCGTCCAGGGATAGGGGGCGTTGACCGTGAATTTCACCTCGGCACCCGATTCTGCGGGGTTGTCGCTGAGCTCCAGCGTATTGTCCGTCAGCCCTTCGATGGTGATCTGTGCCCCGGAAGCCTGCGTGACAGCAACCTTCTCGATCTCTGCGCCTTCCGACTTGATGATGATATGGCCCGTGCGGCTTTCGCCTCCGGAGTTCCTGCCTACTTCCACCTTGGTGGTGACGTAGGGCAGCCCCGTGGCCTTGACGGTCGCCACGCCGTTCGAGAGCGATGCGCCGTTGTTGGCGCCCGTTACCGTCGACGGGTCTGCGTCGCCGCAGCGTACGGTGGTGATCGTCAGCCAGTCGCAGTCGGTCTCTGCCGTCCAGGCCTTGTTGACGCGCACCGAGCAGGTCAGCGTGCCGCCTTCGGCGACCACCATGCTGTTGGCATCGAAGAGACTCGGATCGGAAGTGTTGACGATCTCCTTGTCTAACGGGGTGACGAGTGCCTCCGGTGCCGGGGCTTCGGGGTTCTCGTCCTTGGCGCGCGTCACGGTGATGTTGTCCAGGTAGAGGCGGCATTTCACTTCGCGCTCGCTGCCGAAGGTGATGCGGGTTTCGTTCGTAGCGCCGTAGACGATCAGCGAGTAGCGTGTCCACTCCCAGACGTTCTTCACTTCGACCAGCGCGGAGGTTTCCACCAGGTCGCCGATCGTGCCGGGGCCTTCGATCGTGACGTCCATGTGGTCGTCGCCGTTGTCCACCGTGCCGCCTGCCGACGAATAGGCGGCTGCGTCGAACTGCACGAGCAGCGTCGCGGCCTTGCCGGCGTCGATGCCCGTGAGCGCGGGGATCGTGATGGCGCCCATGTTGGCGGTCTTACCCAGCTTGACATGGCCTTCGTAACGGGCATATACCGAGGGCGTGTAGATGTAACCCTTGGCCGCTACGGCCTCTTTCATCCCGTCGGTCGAGAGGGCGAACTCGTTGCCGTTCGTGCCGTCGATCGACACGCTCGGCCAGCCGTACTTGGTGTAGGGGCTCACCCAGTTGTCGGGAATCCACTGGAAGTCGTCGCTGAAGAAGACGTGTCCCTCGGCATGCGTGTCCTTGGGCATGTAGGGCGCCTGAACCAGCTCGATGATCTCCTCGGCGGTGTTCTCCCCGAATTCGGCGTCGCCGGCCGTGATCGTTATCTTCGACTCACGGCGTTCGTCGGTGGTGTTGGCCTTGGGCGTGATGGTGACTTCGGCCGCAGAGCCGGCCTTGCCGCTCTTGGGGGCGACCGTCAGCCAGGTCTCGTTCTCCACCGTGAGCGTCCAGTCGTAGGATGCTTCGACGGTGAAGACCACCGGATCCGTATCTTCGGCTTCGAAGGCCAGCAGGCGTTCTTCGAGCCCCGTTATCACGATGCCGGCCGCCAGGTAGGCGTCCTGCGAAAGCGGGATGCTCTTCTCCGTCAGGCAGGGATGGAGGTTGTTGCCGCTGTTGGCGCGGATGGTGAATTCGCCGTCGCGCGCCTCGCCCTGGTTCAGGGTCGGGGTGACGGTGACCTGGATATTCTGGCCCGCCTCGCCCTTGTTCGGGGTGACGACGAACCAGCCTGCGGTCTTGGTGATCTCCCAGGGCGCATCGACGCTCATGGTGAATGTATGCGGGGTCAGTGCCGAATAGAGGAACTTCAGCCCTGCATCGGGCAGGTTTTCGGTGGAGAGTGCCGGGGGGATGGGGTTCCCCGAATCCCCTTCGGTGTCGTCGTCGCTGCACGCCGCGGCTCCCAGGAGCGTGACGCATAATAACGACCACAACCATTTGTTCATTATACGCTTCATTGTCTTAAGGTTTTTTGAGGGTTATTTGGTCACGTCGGTCGTGAGCGCCTTGGGCCGGATCATCGACTCCGTGCTGACGTTGCCGAAGCGGTCGGTAACCGAGATCTCCAGCGTGGAAGATGCCGAAGAGGCCGTAACCTCGAACATATGCATGCAGGAGGTCGAGGGGAAGGTGAGTGTGCCGTTGTTGACCGCGCCGCGCGGGATGTCGTACGAAATGCTGTGCAGCGGGTCTTTCTTGCTCCAGACCTGTTTCACGGCGAGCGGCGTTCCGTTTTCCGTCACGGAAACCGTCCAGCCCGGTTCATAGGCCCAGACGTTGATGTAGACGGCATTTTCGCCCACCGTCGAATAATCCTTGTCGCGGTTTCGGAGGTCGTTGCCTGCGGCGAAGGCCTTGAGTGCCGTGGCGTCGGTGGCCCAGTACTCCTTGACCTCGTTCATGTCGTAGGTGATGAACTGCTTTTCGATGGGAAGCCCCGTGGCTTTGTACTGCCATTTGAGGTCGGTTCCGTCGACCGTGAAGATCTTGTAACCCGCGGGCGAACCGTCGGTGCAGACGTTGTTGTTGCCGTACTGCTGCGTCCACCACCAGGTGCCGCAGACCGCCGCGATATTCTGCTCGTAGACGTTCGCATAGGTCGGCGACTGGATATTGCGGTTCACGTGCGTGTGCCCCGTGACGAAAGTCACGTTGCTGAAGCCGGCGAAGCAGCTCAGGATTTTGTCGATGTCGGCCTGGGTCTGGAGCGCTACGCTCACGCCGCCGCTTCCGCTGTACGAGTAAAGCGGGCAGTGGCATCCCACGACGATCGGGGTCGATTTGTCGACATGGGTGAGTTCCTCCTTGAGCCATGCCAGCTGCCGGTCGTCGAAGCGGCGGTTGTAGTTGCGCGAACCGACCGTACCCTGCGAGCCGCCCGTGTTGAGGTACTCGGTGTTGTCGAGCATGATGTAGTGTATCCGGCCGATGTTCATGGCGTAGTAAACCGGGCCCATGTGTTGGCGGTAGGGGCCTTCGGCGCCGAAATCGGAGGCTACATAGGGGTCGTTGTCGTGGTTACCCATCACCGACCACATCTGGAAATTGAAATCCTCGACGCTCTGCTTGCATTCGGGCAGCGCCCACTTGTTGTCGTACCAGTAGCCGTCCCACGAGAAATCGCCCAGGTTGAGGCAGTATACCTTTCCGGGTGCGGCGGAGTTGTAGGCCGATGTCAGCTCCTTGACGAAGCCGTCGGCGAACTGAACGTAATCTTTCGGGGTGTTGCGGTTGGCCAGGTGCATGTCCGTGGCCACGAGCATGGTGTGGGAGTCGTTGTCGGCCCTGAGCAGCTGGAAGTCGAGTTGTTCGACGGTGTTTGCGTCGAGCGTGCAGGGCTGCCAGAACTGGGGCATCGCCTTGACGGTGGGGACGTCATAGCCCGCAGGCAGGATGACGAAGGCGAGTTCGTTGCGTTTTTCGGAATTGAGCCAATAGAAACCGTTGGCGTCGGTCTTGGTGATCAGGTCTCCGTCCGAGACCAGGACGTCGGCGATGCCTTGTCCTGCCAGGTGGACGATACCCTTGATCGTCGCGCCCTCCTTGTCCGGTACGGTGACGCCGCCCAGGGAGAGGTTGAGTTTGGCGGAGCCCAGTGCCTGCTCTTCTGCGCCGCGCTGCAGGGTGAATTCACAGTCGCCGTCGGCGGCGTTCTGGGGAATGGTGAAGGTCAGCGAAGAATCGTCAGCACCTTTGACCGGCGCTTCGAATTTCCCCCCCCCTTGCTCCAATAGGAGTTTGTCCGTAGCCATGAACCCGCGGCCGCGGATCACGGCGTCGCCGCCCCAGTTGCCCGAGATGGTCTTGCCCAGGTCGACGTCGATGGCCAGTTGTACGGTCATCTTGCTCGATCCGAGCACCTGGTAGTCCTGTGCCCGGTTGAGCACGACCTTATAGACGGTCTGGTCTGCCGCGCCGTCGGGTATGACGAACGTCAGCAGTTTTTCCGATGCTACCGTGGTCGCTGCCGGGAGATCCTCGCCGGCGCGTAACGCGATGGCGTCGCCTTGGGCGAAGCCGTAGCCGGAAACGGAAACCTCCATCCCGCGGTAGACGGTCATCGAGGTCGGAATAACTACATCGGTGACCAGCCGGCCATCGTTGTAGATCTCCTTGTCGCTGTCGTCACAACCGGCCAGTCCGACCGGCAGGGCGACGAGCAGCAACCCGGCGATTAAAGTAATCAGTTTTTTCATAGGCTATTGATGATTTTGGTGTTGGTGTCCTGTACGTCAGTCGGTGTGCCCGAGTGCGATGCGCTCCGAGTAGCGGCGGCCGAATCGGTCGGTGGCGACCACCTCCACCTCGCGGGCCGATGCCGAGGGGCGTGCCGTGAAATAGAAGTTCGTCGGGCGTGGGCGCTGGACTTTGGAGATTTTCCTTCCGGCGGCCTTCAGCGAGTCGATGTGCGCGGTATAATCCGGGTCGTCGAGCGTCGTACGCTGCATGGCGCCGCGGTAACGGCCGTCCTCATACCATACGACCGTCCAGTACGAATCCCAGTTCCATACCTTTGCCACGACGCTGGCCGGGTGCTTGGCCACCTGGCCGGGGTGCCATACGCGGATCTGCCGTGCCGGGGACTCGCCGAGGCTCCGGTATTCCCACGAGAATTCCCCGCCGCATTCGCGGAACAGCTGGAAGCCCTTGGGCGTACCGTCCCAGTTGATCGGATCCCACCAGAGGTTGCCGCAGACCTGCGCTACGTTGTGTTCCATGACCCCCTCGCGGATGTCGTAATTCGAGTTGAGGTGCGTATGCCCGGTGATGAAGTGCAGTTCGTGCCCCGCAAGGGCGTCCATCAGCCCTTCGGCCGACTCCATGACGCGGTTCCCGAGCCACGATTTCATGGCCGGGGCATGCATCGCGATGCAGACGCGCGACCCTGCGGGCAGGCGTTCGGCATAGGCGGCTGCCCAGCGCAGTTGCATCGTGTCGATCCGCTCCTCGTATTTCTTCGCGCCGTGGTAAACGATGTCGTCGAGTACGATATAGTGTGTGCGCCCCATGTCGAAGGCATAATAGGTGGGGCCGAAATGGCGGCGGTAGTTTTCCGTCGCCTCGCGGTCGGTGTATTTGTTCAGGTCGTGGTCGTGGTTGCCGATCACGCCGTATACGGGTACCCCGAGCCCGGCGAACTCCGCTTTCACGCCTGCGAAGAGTTCAGGGGAGTCCCATACGATGTCCCCGAGCACGATCGCGGCCTGGTTCGAGCCCCGCGTCCTCCCGTTATCGGTTGCCGCCTGCAATGCGGGCATGACCTCGCTCCGCAACCGCCGGAAATGCTCTTCGGTCTTGGGCTGCGGATCGGCGATCGCCAGCAGTTCGTAGCATTCGCCCGAGCCGGGCCACGGTTGCAATTCGAAGTCGTAGCGTTTGGCCGCCGGGTCGTATGTGCGGTAGAATTGCGGGATGCCCCCTTCGAGCGGAGCCAGGTAGCCGGACGGGGTCACCAGGCTGATGAACAGCGCCTGGTCGTCGGCATCGAGCGTGAATATGCCCTGCTCATCGCTTTGCGTGAACGTATAACCGTCGGTTACGGCCACGCCGCTCATCGGCTTTCCGCCGCATTTGACCGATCCCCGTATCGGGCGGGCTGCGGCTGCGGCGCCGAGGCTGCAGGCCAGCAGGAAAAGTAACAGGTTTTTCATGGCCGGGTCTTTTCGAATGGTTTCTTTATATTATAGGTGGGAGCCTGTGTCGCTCCGGCTGCAAAAATATTTTAATAATTGGCTTCGTGCGTCGTTGTCACCGGAATGTAATCCTTTTTTCATACCCTGGCAATCGGCTGCCGCTGCGAAAGCTTGTCACTGAAACGGATGCAGGCCGCGGGTGCTGCCCGCGGTTTGCCTTTTACGGTCGTGATTGGATCTCGTGCCGCTTTTTACCTTTTTTGGGTTTTTCGGTTGTATTTGTGTTTTTTATTGTGATGTGTAATATTTTTAATTTCATTATGAAACAAAAATAAATCTTTAATTTTATTTTCCAAAATAAAACACAAAAAAATTGGACGAAATATCTGCTTTTTTGTGAAAGAATGGTTTTGAATCGAAATGCATGGCCTCCCTTTGGCCCCGGCCGCGGAAATAAAAAATCCCCGGACTTGGGAAAGTCCGGGGCCGGGGAAACGCTTGTCGCCTCTTGTCAGAATACCCCGAGGTTGTCGAGGAAGATCAGCAGCAGCACTGCCGGGCAGACGTAGCGCAGCAGGAAGCTGAATAGCCCGTAGATACGGAACTTCAACTCTCCGTTGTTGGTGATCTGCGCCTTGAGGATGTGGTGGTCGAGCTTCCAGCCCACGAAGATGCAGGTGAAAAGCCCGCCTGCCGGCAGCAGGATGTTGGCCGTCAGGAAGTCGAGCGAATCGAAAAGCGAGAGCCCGGCGATCTTCCAACTGCCCAACGCACCCAGCGACAGCGATGCCAGCGACGCCAGGGCGGCCGTGGCGGCGGTCGTGAGCCATGCGGCGGCCTTGCGGCTCAGGTGCCACTCCTCGTGCAGGTAGACCGTGACCACTTCGTGCAGCGAGATGGTCGAGGTCAGGGCCGCGACGGCCAGCAGCAGGAAGAAGATCGACGACCAGACCATGCTCAGCGGCATACTGTTGAAGATGCTCGGCAGGGTGATGAAGACCAGGGCCCGGCCCGATGTTGGTTCGATACCGGCGCTGAACACCGCCGGGAAGATCACCACGCCGGCCAGTACGGCCACCAGCGTGTCGAGGATCGTGACGTTGAGCGCCGTGTGGCGCAGGTTCGTGTCCGGTTTGAAATACGAGGCGTAGGTCACCATCGTGCCGATGCCGATCGA
>OGIH01000861.1_pt1 | contig 19673 bp, 19 predicted proteins | sample 1571721 | NCBI WGS metagenome assembly OGIH01 (sample SAMEA2582068, study PRJEB24529) | metagenome | biome: Human gut stool | place: China | collected 2011
CGACCATTACAGCCATCACCTTCTTCTCCCGCTTCGACAAGATACTGGACAAGGGCGCCGGGAAGGTATGATTTTATAGGAAATAAAGCCATCCTGCGGGCATTGCCTGCGGGATGGATACAACGAAATCCGGACGATGAACAGATGGAATTTCAGAATGACTGTATGCATCAAAAATACATCAGCAAAGAATTTTGGATGTAAGAGCTAAGAATCGAAAGGAAGGCTTGCAGAAAGCTCCAAAAACCAATCAAACGGGTCACTTTGTACAAACATTGCCTGAAAAATTTGTGCTTGAATCTAATTGCGGGATGAGAAAATATGCGCTATCATAATATCCAAAGGCGACCCGTATGCGGAAGGAATGGCGCTGTGAGCAAAGCACGGCGCTGCCATAATACGGATAAACGCAACGTGAATCGGAGGTAACAAGAAATGAAAAAGATCTCTCGTCGTGACTTCCTCGCAGCTTCTGCTGCTGTGGGTGCAGCTGGCGTCCTGACCGCTTGCGGCGGCTCTTCCAGCACCGCAGCATCCACCGCAGGTTCTGCTGCAGCCAGCTCCGCTGCCGGCGGCAAGTCCACCGACTACCCCACCAAGGGTATTTCCGTCATCTGCCCCTGGTCTGCAGGCGGCGGCACGGACTCCTGCCTGCGCGCATTCTGCGAGGCTATGGGCAAGAACCTGGGCGTCACCCTGACTGTCGATAACCAGACTGGCGGCGGCGGCATCCTGGGCCATCAGGCGATCGCAGATGCCAACACCGACGGCTACACCATCGGTATGATCACCTTCGAGCTGGCTACCTACAAGAAGCTGGGCACCAGTGAACTGACCTGGGAGAATTACGCTCCCCTGTGCCGCGTCAACACCGATGCAGCTGCCATCACCGTCGGCGCAAAGTGGGCTGCTGACAACGGCATCACCGACCTGCCCGGTTTCATTGATTACTGCAAGGCTCACCCCGGTGAGGTGCAGATGGGCGGTTCTTCCAACGCTTCTGTCTGGCACATCGCCGGCGGCTACCTGATGAGCGCTACCGGCATCGACATCCAGATGATCACCTATCAGGAAGGCGCTGCTACCGCTGTCCAGAACGCAGCCGGCGGCTTCATTCAGGGCGTTACCGTCTCTCTGGCCGAAGCTCGCAGCTTCATCGAGTCCGGCGACCTGATCTGCCTGGGCGTCATGGACGAAGAGCGCAACCCCGTCTTCCCCGATGTTCCTACCTGTAAGGAGCAGGGCTACGACATCACCTACTACACCCAGCGCGGTATGGCCGCTCCTCTGGGCGTTGATGATGCCATCATGACCCGTCTGGAAGAGGCCTGCGCCGCTGCCATCGAGGATCCTGACTTCGTGACCTTCATGAACAACAACGGTCAGGCCATCTCCTATCTGGATGCACAGGGCTATGCTGACTACCTGAAGCAGGCTGCTGTCGATGTCGCAGCTGCTATGGACGCTGTCGGCCTCTGATTTGTCTCTCTGCGTATTTGCTGGGGCAGGCAGTTCATGCCTGCCCTTTTTTATGAGAAGATATAGAGAGGAGGAACCCCTTTTGAACAAAGACAAAATGAAAACGATGGCCTTCTCCAATCTGGTAGGCTCCATCATTTTCCTCGCCATCGGCATCTGGGCGTGGTTCCAGACCGATAATTTCCCTGAGGTGGCCAACACCTATGTGCAGGCTTCCACCTTCCCCCGCGTCATGATCGTGGGTATGCTCATCTTCTCGGTGGTCCTGCTCATCCAGTCCATCTTCAAGCTGATGGGTACCATGAAGCCCACCGACCCCGTTGCTGCCGAAGTCGGCACCCTGAATCCCCTCAAGGATAAGGGCGTGGCCGCTGCTTACCTCGTCATGCTCCTCTGTGTGCTGTTCGCTGCTCTGTTCAAGAGCTGCGGCTACATCCTGTGCGCTGTGGTGCTCTCGATGATCATCATGTTCCTCATCGGCAAGCGCAACTGGGTGCAGATGGTCCTTGTGAGCGTTCTGGTGCCGCTGCTGATGTGGCTGGTGTTCTACAAGGTGCTTACCGTCAATATTCCGCTGGGTCCGCTGAACTTCCTGCGCACCCTCGTGGACATGATATAAGGAGGGAGCACAGTTATGGATTTTAGTCTGCTTCTTTCCAGCTATGCGACTGTCTGGTCCAACCCCGAGGTCCTTCTGATGACCTTCATCGGCGCACTGGGCGGCGTTCTGCTGGGCGCTATCCCGGGCATGACCGCCACCATGGGCGTGGCGCTGCTCATCCCCTTCTCCTTCGGCATGGACCTCATCCCGTCCATCGGCCTGCTGCTGGGCATCTACTGCGGCGGTATGTACGGCGGTTCCATTTCCGCTATCCTCATCCACGCCCCCGGCACGCCCGCCGCAGCCGCCACCCTGCTGGACGGCTACCCCATGTGCAAGAAAGGTCAGGCCGGCAAGGCACTGTCCGTTGCCATGTTCGCCTCCTTCTGCGGCGGCGTCATCGGCGCACTGGTCATGACCTTCCTGTCTCCGCTGGTCGCTGATATGGCCATGAACTTCGGCCCCGGCGAGATGTTCATGCTGGCTGTCTTCGGCCTGTCGGTCATCGTCGCAATTTCCGGTAAGTCTGTGGCCAAGGGCCTCATCAGCGCCTTCTTCGGGATGCTGCTCTGCACCGTCGGCCTCGACCCCACCAACGGCATCCCCCGCTTCATCACCACCAAGCAGACCGGCCTGCTGGACGGCTTCCAGTTCATCCCCACTCTGATCGGTCTGTTCGCAGTCTCTGAAGTCATCGCCGGCGTTGAGCGCATCATCCGCGGCGAAGAGCATGAGCAGAAGTCCAACGAGAAGATCACCAACGTCCTGCCCGACTGGAAGACCATCAAGAAGATCTGGCCCAACATCCTCTCCGGCGGCCTCATCGGCACCTTCATCGGCGCCATCCCCGGCGCAGGCGGTGACATCGCGGTCTTCGTCTCCTACGGCGCCAGCAAGTCCGCCAGCAAGCACCCCGAGCTGTACGGCACCGGCATCCCCAACGGCGTTGCTGCTACCGAGTCCGCCAACAACGGCTGCTCCGGCGGCGCTATGATCCCCCTGCTGTCTCTGGGCGTCCCCGGTGACTCCGTCACGGCCATCCTGCTGGGTGCCTTCATCATGAAGGGCATCACCCCCGGCCCCATGATGTACGTCACCGAGCTGCCCACCGTCTACCGCGTCTTCGCGGCTCTGATGCTGGCAAACCTCTGCATGCTGGTCGTCGGCTGCCTGGGCGTCCGCTTCTTTGCAAAGATCGTCTCCGTCGAGAAGAAGATGCTCTACCCCATCATCCTCGTCATCTCCCTGCTGGGTGCTTTCTCCATCAACAAGAATGCCTTTGATGTGGGCGTCTGTGTCGCCTTCGGCATCATCGGCTGGCTGATGAACAAGTACGAGTTCCCGCTTTCTCCCATCCTGCTGGCCCTCATTCTGGGACCCATGTGCGAGAAGAACTTCGTGCGTTACATGAACATCCAGCGCGGCAACTTCTTCGCCATCACCACTTCTCCCATCGCAATGGTCTTTGCAACGGTCGCTATTCTGGTCATCGTCTACTCTGTCTACAACCAGAGCAAGATCAACAAGCGTGCTGCTGCAAACGCCGTGAAGGAGAACGCATAACCCCCAACATCCAGACAAGCTCTGTCTTTTACATTCCCATGAAGCTGCGGCTGTCCCGTTCCGTCGGGGCGGCCGCGCTTCGCTTTTATAGGATAATGAGAAAGGGGCTGTTGCAAAATAGCCCCTTCTTTTTGGGACATATCGGGAGAGTCACACCATTCATGAATGTACGCTGGTATGTCATGAAAAGGACTTGACAAAATATAGGGGGGGGGGGGTAAAATAAAACCGCAGAAGCCTGCAATAATTCAGGAGGTAAAAAAGTATGCGGTTACGGAAAAATATGAAGCGTGCGGCGGCAGCCGCCCTGGCCCTGAGTGTGGCGCTTTCGGCGGCAGCCCCGGCGGCACTGGCAAAGGATTATTATATCGATGACGGTGATATTACGGTGACCGTTAAGGAAGACGGCCGCACCTATGTCAGTGTTGGCGATGCGGATGAAGTGGAAGACAACACAGGGGTAGTCATCAAGGGCGGCAAGAACCCGAACAAACCAGCGGAGAACAACTCTGACGGGTCGGCGGACGAGGCTGAAGGACAGAAGCCGGTGGTGGATGCCGAGCCGGGAGAGCCTGCGGAGGAGACCGGCACGGAGCTCGTCGTCTGGCCCGAGAACGTGAACAGCGGGGAAGCCCAGAAAAAGGACGGCCCAGAGCCTGCGGATGCTGAGCCGAAGACGCCGGACACGCAGAAGCCCGAAGGGAAGACCGACGCCGCCACCCTCGAGGCATCGACTGAGCAGAAGCCTGTCGAGAAGGCCGCAGAGGACGACGATGACGACAAGGACGTCATGACCTTTGAGGCCAACACTGCCAACACGGTGACAAAGGCTGTGAGCGAAGCGGTGAAGCACATCATCAAGATCATCAACAACTGCACCAAAAATGACACGACGGTCACGATCAAAGATGTGAATATCGATGTGAGCCCAAAAGGTGGGGCCGCGATGGCTGTACAAGGCGAAGGTGACACGACCCTGAAGCTGGAGGGAAACAATACCCTGAAGAGCGGAAACGGCCATGCTGGCGTCGAGAAAAATGATAATACTTCGAGCGGAGAACTGACCATCACAGCGGACAATAACCAAAATACTTTAATGGCAGTTGGCGGTTCAGGAGGTGCAGGAATCGGTAGCGCTAATTATAATAACACATCGAAATTGGGCATCACCGGCGGTACAATTACTGCAACAGGTGGAAAGTATAGCGCGGGTATCGGTGGCGGAATCGGAGGAAATGCAGATGTGACGATTACTGGAAATGCGGTCATCAAAAAAGCACAGGGAAACTATAACGGCGCTGGTATCGGCGGCGGCGGTGTCGGGAATGGAACTGTTACGATTTCTGGAAATGCAGTGGTCGAAGAGGCAGTCGGCGGTACAAGCGAACGTGGAGGTGCTGGCATTGGCGGCGGCGGCTGGAAAGATGGCGATGTCACGATTTCAGGCAACGCAAAAGTAGATGCACAGGGAGGGACTAGTGCGGCCGGCATCGGAGGCGGTGGTTCCGGCAGTGGAACGGTGAAAATTTCCGGAAATGTACAGGTCTCTGCAAAAGGTGGAAAAGCTGGAAACCGGTATAAAAAATATTTGGGTGATGGAGCGTCTATTGGTTCCGGCGGATATTCATCGAACAACAAGCCTACAGGTACACCGGTCGGAGGCGAAGAAATTGAGCTGGACTTTTCTGACATGACTGGCGGCTTTGTGGCTCGAATCGACGGCAAGACCGAGAGCGGGCATACCCATAACTGGAAAGAAATCAGTCGGGTGGATGCAACGCAGGACTCGGCAGGCGAAGTAGAATACTTCTGCAAGGGATGTGGCTCGACGAGCGTGAAGATTCTGCCGGTCATGCAGCCTGCGGCAGAAGAAAACTCGAGTGACGCCGCCATCGTCCTCACTGTCACCGCCGCACCGACCTACGAGATGTATCTGGAAAATGCCCGCTACATCGTCACGGCAGATTCTGACACCGCCATCCTCTCCGGCCGTCTGGGCAATCTGGCAGACCTGAAAGCGCAGGGCGCAGACACCCTCGTCTTCCGTACCAAGAGCCGCGAGACGGCGCTGGACATCGACGCCATGCTGTCGCTGGGTGTGGAGGACACCCTCTTCGCTCTCACCCACAGTGGCAGCTCTGCCACCCTCACCGTCGGCGGGGTCGAGCATAACGAACTGCTGTAAGACAGCAGAACAGACAGCTCTGGTAAGATTCAAAAATAATCGTAAAATCGGATAACACAAAAAAGCAAGTGCATCACATTTCCCTCAAAAAATTTTGATTTTTGAGAAAAAGTGTTGCACTTGCTTTGATTTTGGAAAAATACAGTCGAAATTGCTTCGCTGTATCGTTTGAAAAGAGGCCGTTGTGTTTTACAACGGCCTCTTTCGTTGTGCTGTATTTTATTCTTCCGATTTAGGAGCTTCGGGGTGGCGGCACTTGGCCAGCATATCCAGCTCCGGCATCAGCTCGGTGCTGATGACCGAGAGCATCTGCTCCATCTTGTCGCAGTCCTCAGCCGGGAAGCGCTTGCGCACACGCTCGATGACCGTGTGCAGGTAAGAATAGCTGATGCTGTAGTAATCGATGTATTTCTGGGTGGGGCGCAGGAAGTATTCGCGGCGGTCGGTGGTGGACTGGATCTTCTCCACATAGCCCTTTTTGACAAGGCTGCCGATCTTATAGGCCGCGTTGGGGGTGGAGATGCCCATCATGCGGGAAAACTCTGCAATGGTGGGCTCCCCCATCGCCATGATGCCCTCCATGCAGAAGGACTCCACCGTGGTCAGCGTGGCTTCGCGGGTGGCAAAGCGCTGAAATACATTCTGATAAAAATGCAGCTTGAATTTTGTATAGACGTCCTGAAAGACTTCTTCCAGCATGGGGTTTTCCTCCAGTGAGCAAATAGCTCAAAAAATTTACTCTTTTGATAAGTATACCATGATTTGCGCCGGAGGGGAAGACAAAAATCTACGATTCCGTTAAGATTTTGTGACCTCTTCCTTCCCAGTATGGCCCATCCGCGCCCTGACGATGCTGAGCACGACGAGTTCGATGGCGATGGCACAGGCCAGCAGCACGAAGGAGGTCAGGGTGTTGGCGGCATCGCCGAGGACAGCCTGTGCTGCGCCGCAGAGCAGATAGCAGCCCGCCGAGATGGCGGCGGCGGTCATGGCGTAGGGCAGCTGGGTGGAGACATGGTTCACGTGGCTGCAGTGCGCGCCGGCAGAGGCCATGATGGTGGTGTCGGAGATGGGCGAGCAGTGGTCGCCGCAGACCGCGCCGGACAGGCAGGCGGCGATGGAGACCACCAGCATCTCACCATCCGGGAACGCATGGCAGACGATGGGGACCAGAATCGAGAAGGTACCCCAGGACGTGCCGGTGGCAAAGGCCAGGAAGACCGCCACCACAAAGATGATGATGGGCAGCAGGTACTGCAGAGCCGCCGCAGAGCCGCTGAGCAGGCTTGCGACGTAGTATTTTGCGCCCAGCAGGCCGGTCATGCCGGAAAGCGTCCACGCCAGCGTCAGGATGAGCATGGGGCTGACCATGGCCTTGAAGCCCTCGGGGATGCAGGCGGCAAAGTCCTGAAAGGTCATGACGCCCCGCACCCGGTAGAAGACGAAGGTGAACATCAGGGCGATGGCGCTGCCCATCACGAGGCCCACAGAGGCGCTGCAATTTGCGAAGGCGGTGATGAAGTCCACGCCCTCGAAGAAGCCGCCGGTGTACACCATGCCGAAGATGCAGGCCGCGATGAGCACCAGCACCGGCGCGATGAGGTCCACCACATGGCCGCGGGTGTCGCTGCCGTCGTCCACGTCGTCGCCGTAGGGGCGGTCGTCGGTGGTGAAGAGGTCGCCCAGCAGGGCGTTATCCTCGTGCTTTTTCATGGGGCCGTAGTCGAGGCCGCTGAAGATGAGGAAGAGGCTCATCACCATGGTGAGGATGGCGTAGTAGTTATAAGGGATGGTGCGCAGGAACATGGTAAAGCCGTTGATGCCCGAGCCTTCCGGCACAGAGGACGTGACGGCGGCGGCCCAGCTGGACACCGGTGCGATGATGCAGATGGGTGCTGCGGTGGCGTCGATGAGGTAGGCCAGCTTTGCGCGGGAGACCTTCTGCCGGTCAGTGACCGGGCGCATGACGGAGCCGACGGTCAGGCAGTTGAAGTAGTCGTCCACAAAGATGAGGATGCCCAGCAGCAGGGTGGCGAACTGCGCGCCCGCCCGGGTGTGGATGTGGGTGGAGGCCCAGCGGCCAAAGGCGGCGCTGCCGCCGGCCTTGTTCATCAGGGCCACCAGAATGCCCAGCATCACCAGAAAGACGAGGATGCCCACGTTGCTGGAATCGGACAGCTTGGACACCATGCCGCCGTCTTCGTTGAAGAAGAGGGTGGTCAGCGCCAGCTCAAGGTTGCCGTTGGCGTAGAGCAGTGCGCCGGTGGCGATGCCCACCAGCAGCGAGGTGTAGACCTCTTTGGTGTTCAGGGCCAGCACGATGGCTACCACAGGGGGCAGCAGGGACAGCGCCGAGCTGTACACGGCGCAGGTGTAGGTGGAAGGGTCGTCGATCTTGCCGGGCGTTGCGGCGGTACACCACAGCAGCAGGGCAAATACCAACAGAGCACCCACCCACGAGAGATTGGTTTTTTTCATGATAAACTCCTCAGGTGATTTTTTTGCAGCCTGCCGGGCAGACTAACCCTTTAGAAGCCGTTTTCATAAGCATTGCACACCGCCCGAACGGCCTTTTTGCCCGCATACTGCGTTGCTTTCCCTTGCAATCCGCTCAGGATTGCTGCGGAAAATCGCCTTGTCTGCGAGCAAAAATTCTCGTCGTTCGATGCACTCTGCTTACAAAAACAGCTTCTAACGTGATGGGACACGGAAGGGGGTGTTGGCTGCGCCGGACTATAAAGCGATGTATTTAGAGCTGTTCCGTGCCAGCGAACAGGCGGCACGGCTTTTGCAGGAAGCTCAGGCCCGGGCCGAGCAGCAGCTGCTGGCTGCCGACCCGCCGCCCATCGAGCTTGCCGAGAAAAAAGAGTCTTAGCCCTTCTTGCTCTCGGCCTTGGCGGCAAACTTTGCGTCGTTGACCACAAAGCGCTCGTGGACGCCGCCGCCCACAGGGCCTTTCTCGTCGTACAGGGAGACTTTGAACACCAGCTTGCGGCCTTCCACAGCGGTCAGCTCGCTCTCACAGGTGACGGTCATGCCCACGGGGGTGGGTGCGGTGTGCTCCAGCTCCAGCTTGGTGCCGACGGAGCCGCAGCCCTCGTCCAGAGCGCCGGCGACGCTCATCCAGCAGGTCTTTTCGGCCAGCGCCACCAGTGCGGGGGTGGCGAAGACATTCAGCGTGCCGCTGCCCATGGTCTTGGCGGTGTTCTCGGGGGTCACGGCGACGCTCTGCTTGCCGCGGATTCCGGTTTCTAACATATAAAAATTCCCTCTTTCTTAATTTGTCGTGATGCCGCGGTTTGCGGCAGATAATTTCACGTTTGTAAGGATACCACAAAACTCACACTATTGCACCTGTTTTCTGGATTTTCCTTCAAAACTCTTTCCGTCTGAGGCCAAACGCGGTATCATAAGCTGGACAGGGAGGGAGAGAAGATGAACGATTTCTGGAAATCCTACGACATCACCCACGCCGAATACGGGGCCGATTACCGATGCTACCCGCTGTATGGCACGGTCCACCTCATGGAGCTGGCCATTTCCCTTGCCTTTATCGTGGGGGCAGCCCTGTGGTATCGCCGCAGTTCTGCCCGCACCCGGCGGCGCATTTTAGTCGGAGTCACCGCTTTGCTCCTGCTGGACGAAGCTGCCCTTCTGCTGGGGATGGCCCTGACCGGCCAGTGGAATTGGAGCTATCTGCCCCTGCACCTGTGCAATATCAACGTCTTCGTCTGTCTGTACAACACGATCACGGACAGAAACTGGTGCAAAGAGGAGCTGTATGCCCTCTGTATCCCGGGCGCAATGCTGGCCCTGCTCTGCCCCAGCTGGCTGGATGTCCCCTCTTGGTGGACGCTCATCAATCTGCACTCCGTCAGTATCCATGCCCTGCTGGTACTCTATCCAGTCCTGCTGGTGGCGGGCGGCTACCGTCCCAGTCCCCGGCGGGTGCCGCAGGTGCTGGCGTTCCTGTTCGGCTCTGCCCTGCCCATCTACTTTCTGAATCAGTCCCTTAACACCAACTTCTATTTCCTCAATGATCCCTACGGGAACATCATCACCAGCACCTTCACGGCCCTGCTGGGCGAAAAATATTATATCCTGGGCTTCCTGCCTGCCACCGCGCTGGCGCTGTTCCTCATGTATCTGCCGTGGGCGGCGGACGATAAAAAGAAGAAGCGGGCATGAATGCAGTGCTTTAGAAAAAGGCAGTTCGGTCAGGACTGCCTTTTTCTTTCGCCCTGAATTGCATCCTTCCTGCAAAATAAATCTGCAAATTTCTTGCGTTTTGAGGTCTGTTTTATCAATTTTAAGAGAATGCTGATTTTTTGCGCAAATCCCCTTGACAGGAGTCATACAGCGTGTTATCATGAACACATGAACAGATGTTCATATATTGAAGCGAAAGGATGACAACGATGGCTGAGAATGCTCTTGCCCCAGAACAGAAGCTGCCCAAGGCCCCGCCGGAGCTGCCGGACGATGAAGTTCTCTACGAGCTGGCCGATTTGTTCCGGGTGTTCGGCGATTCCACCCGCATCAAGATCCTCTACGCTCTCCACGACGATGAGCTGTGCGTGCAGGACATTGCAAATGCCGTTCAGCTCAGCCAGTCGGCGGTGAGCCATCAGCTGCGGGTGCTCAAGGACTCAAAGCTCGTCCGCTTCCGCCGCGACGGCAAGACCATTTACTATGCACTGGACGATGACCATGTGCGCAGCATCCTCTCCATGGGCATGGACCACATCGAAGAGTGATGCCCCCCAAAACGCTGCAAGCTCTGCCGCACCCTGCGGCGGAGCGGGGATATAGAAAGAAAGGCTGGTATTTATTATGAAAAAGAGCTACAAGATCGAAGTTGACTGCGCAAACTGCGCCCAGAAGATGGAGGATGCCGCCAACACGGTCGCCGGCGTCGCAAAGGCCACCGTCAGCTTTATGACCCAGAAGATGAACGTCGAGTTCGATGAGGGCGCGGACGTCAAGGCTACCATGCAGAATGTCCTCTCCGCCTGCAAGAAGGTCGAGGACGACTGCGAGATCTTTGGCATCTGAGTTTCGACTTACACTGCCGGGATGCGCGTGGAAAATGTGGAAAAATAAATCAGTTTTCAACAATTTCCACGGCGTTTTCAACATTCTGGGTGCAAAAAAAGAAAAATGAACGCGCATTTGCGGCTTTTTGCGGGAAAACCTCGTGGAAAAGCCGGGGGAAAGCGTGGAAAACAAGCCCCTTGTGGGGAAAACCTGTTGAATCTGAGAAAACTGCCCCAAAAGGAGGCTGGTACCCGTGACGAAAAAACAAAAGAAAATGCTGTACCGCATCATCGCTGCTCTGGCGCTGGTGCTGGTGCTCAAGCTGCTGCCGCCTCTGCCCGTGTCGGTGGAGCTGCTGCTCTACTGCATCCCCTACCTCGTGGTGGGCTGGGATGTGCTCCGCAAGGCCCTTCTGGGCATCAAGAACCGTCAGCCCTTTGATGAATGCTTCCTGATGGCCGTCGCCACCGTGGGTGCCTTTGCGCTGGGCGATTACGTCGAGGGCTGTGCCGTTATCATCTTCTACCAGATCGGCGAGCTGTTCCAGGGCGTTGCCGTCGGCAAGAGCCGCCGCAGCATCTCGGCCCTGATGGACATCCGGCCCGACTACGCCAACATCGAGGGCGAGGACGGAAAGCTGGAGCAGGTGGACCCCGATGAGGTCGAGATCGGCACCCTCATCGTGGTCCAGCCCGGCGAGCGTGTGCCGATCGACGGCGTCATCGTCGAGGGCGCTTCCACCCTCAACACCGCCGCCCTCACCGGCGAGAGCCTGCCCCGGGATGTCCGGTCCGGCGATGAGGTCATCAGCGGCTGTGTCAACATGAGCGGCCTGCTCAAGGTCAGGACCACCAAGGAGTTCGGAGAATCCACCGTCTCTAAAATTCTCGACCTCGTGGAAAATTCCAGCATGAAAAAGGCCCGCGCCGAGAACTTTATCACCCGCTTTGCCCGGGTGTATACCCCGGCGGTCTGCTACGGCGCGCTGGCGCTGGCCTTCGTTCCCCCCATCGTTCTGCTGCTGATGGGCCAGCCCGCCCGCTTCGGCGATTGGGTCTACCGCGCCCTTACCTTCCTCGTCATCAGCTGCCCCTGCGCACTGGTCATCTCCATCCCGCTGAGCTTCTTCGGCGGCATCGGCGGCGCTTCCGCCTGCGGCATCCTCGTCAAGGGCTCGACCTATCTGGAAGAGCTGGCCGATACCCGCGTCGTCGTCTTCGATAAGACCGGCACCCTGACCCAGGGTACCTTCAAGGTCGTCAAGGTCTGCCCCGTGGAGGGCGGTACCGAAGACAGCCTCGTGGAAGCCGCTGCGCTGGCCGAGAGCTGGTCGAAGCACCCCATCTCCCTGAGCATCAAGACTGCTTACGGCAAGGACATCGACGCTGCCCGCGTCACCGACGTGGAGGAGCTGGGCGGACACGGCGTCACCGCCAGGGTGGACGGCAAGCCGGTCGCTGCCGGTAATGCCCGCCTGATGGCAAAGCTGGGCCTCACCGTCCCCGATGTCCCCCAGACCGGCACCATCGTCCATGTGGCCATCGACGGCAAGTATGCAGGCTATCTGCTCATCTCCGACGTGGTGAAGCCCCACAGCGCACAGGCCATCAAGGGCCTCAAGCAGGCCGGCGTCCGCAAGACCGTCATGCTTACCGGCGACGCAGAGCCGGTGGCAAAGGCTGTCTCGGCAGAGCTGGGCATCGACGAGTACCACGCCGGTCTGCTGCCCGGCGATAAGGTGGACCAGATCGAGAAGCTCCTGGCCGCCAAGAACCCCAAAGAGATGCTGGCCTTCGTGGGCGATGGCATCAACGACGCCCCTGTTCTCTCCCGTGTGGATGTGGGCATCGCCATGGGTGCTCTGGGCTCTGACGCCGCCATTGAGGCTGCCGACGTCGTCCTGATGGATGACGACCCGGCCAAGATCGCCCTCGCCATGCGCATTGCCCGCCGCACCAAGAGCATCGTCTACCAGAACATCGTCTTTGCTCTGGCCATCAAGGCGGCCTGCCTGCTGCTGGGTGCTCTGGGTATCGCCAACATGTGGGCGGCCATTTTCGCCGACGTCGGCGTCATGGTCCTCGCTGTCCTGAACGCGACCCGCGCCCTCTACACGAAAGACCTCACCAAAAAATAAAAGATAGAAAGCAAAGAGGGTTCTGTGCGGCCGCACAGGACCCTCTTTGCTTTATAAATAGTTCTTGCAAATGCAGATAAACCTGTTATACTACTGTATTGGAGGGTTGAAATGAATGTGGGAGCAAAACGAAACAAATTTGAGCCGTGCGCCGGTATGGCGCGCGTTCCGGGCCGCAGCGCCTCAGACGCTGCCGGTGTTTGCCGGATATTTGGTGCTGGGCCTCGGCTACGGCATCTATGTGCAGTCGCTGGGCCTGCCGGTCTGGCTGCCGCCCCTGATGGGTACGGTAGTGTACGGCGGCTCGCTGGAATTTGTGCTGGCGTCGCTGCTTCTGGGCAGCTTTACGCCGGTGTCGGCCTTTCTGATGGCGCTGATGATCCAGGCGCGGCATCTTTTTTACGGCCTGACCATGCTGCAGCGCTACCGCGGCTACGGCCTGCGCAGCGCCTACATGATCTTTGCCATGAGCGACGAGACCTTCTCCATCACCTGCTCGGCAGAGCCGCCCGAGGGCGTGGATAAGGGCTGGTTCATGTTCTTCATCACCCTGCTGGATCAGATCTACTGGGTCGCCAGCGCGGCCATGGGCGCGGCCCTCGGCTCTGTCCTGCCCTTCAGCACCGAAGGCGTCGATTTCGTCATGACGGCCATGTTCGTGGTCATCTTCCTCAACCAGTGGGAGAAGGAAAAGCAGCACGCCAGCGCCATCATCGGCATTGCCGCCCCGCTGGTCTGCCTACGCATCTTCGGCTCGGGCAGCTTCCTCATCCCCTCGATGGTCTGCATCCTTGTGGCACTGCTGCTGTTCCGCCGCCCCATCGAGGCCAAAGAAAGCGAGGCGGCAAAATGAGCAATATCCAGTTTGTCCTGACCATCGCCGTCTGCGCGGCGGCGACCATGCTCACCCGCTTTCTGCCCTTTCTGGTGTTCGGCTCCCGGGGCGGCAAGGTGCCTGAGGTGGTGGAGTATCTGGGCCATGTGCTGCCCGCCGCCATCTTCGGGATGCTCATCGTCTACTGCCTCAAGGGCGTCAGCCTCACCGCGGGCAGCCACGGCATCCCGGAGGTCATCGCCATCGGTGTGACCGTCGCCCTCCATAAGTGGAAGCACCAGACGCTGGTTTCCATCGCCGGCGGCACGCTGTGCTATGTGCTGCTGGTGCAGATGGTGTTTTGAGAATGCAAAAAGGACACGGCACTGCCGTGTCCTTTTTCGTGCTCAGTGATAGAACGTATCAAAATTGACCTGCCGGTAGAACCGCTGCTGCAGCTGATCGAAGCTGTCGCAGTCCTGTGCCAGCAGCCACATGATCTTGGTCACGACGGCCTCAATGGTCATGTCGTGGGCCTCGAGGAAGCGGAAGCGGTTCTTGACCCGCTTGCCCACCTCGTAGATGCCCACATCGCTGCCCTCGTAAGTGACCTGGGTGGTGAGGATGAGCACTTTGTGGGTCTTGTCGTAGTCGCCGAGGCCCTCGGCGAAGGCGTCCATCAGCCGCTGGGGGATGCCGCCTACGCCGAAGCTCTCCACGATGACGCAGTCGTAGAGGCGGAAAATGTCGGGGATCAAATCGGGGCTGAGGCCGGGCGTCAGCTTGAGCAGGAAGACGCGGGGGCTGAGCGAGCGTCCAAACTCCACAGGGCCGGTGGGCCAGGGCGAAGGCACATACCGCACCAGACGGTCGCCCTGTACCAGTGCCAGCGCCGGGAAATTCACCGAGGCAAAGGCGTCGTAGCTGATGGTCTTGTTCTTCTTGGCACGGGTGCCTGCGATGACATGGCCGCCAAACACCACCATGACGCCCCGGCTGCCGGGGTCGAGGGCGCAGATGACGCTGTCGCGAAGGTTTTTCTTGGCGTCGGTGATCTCGTTGGAGATGGGCTGCTGTGCGCCGGTGAGGATGACGGGCTTGTCGGCGTTCTGGATGAGGTAGGACAGCGCCGCCGCAGAGTAGGCCAGCGTGTCGGTGCCGTGGCAGATGATGAAGCCGTCGTAGAGGGCATAATTCTCCTGCACGGCCTTTGCCATCATCAGCCAGTGCTCCGGGCCGAGGTCGGTGCTGTCGATGCTGCACAGGGCCAGTGTGTCGGGGCAGCAGAGCTCGTTCAGCTCAGGCAGATGAGCCAGAAGCTCTTCGCTGGTGAGCACGGGCTTGAGGCCCTGCTGGGTGCGGACGCTGGCGATGGTGCCGCCGGTGGTGATAAAAAGCAGACGCTGCTTTGTGGACATAAAAAAGCCTCCATCAGGAAGATTGAATCGCATTCATAGAAAGTATAACACACTCGCCCGCCCTTGCAAAGTGGCGCTCGGGCGGAAAATGGAGGCTTTTGGGATTGGTCATAGAAATCAGGGGGATTTGGTGTATAATAGAGGTATAGAGCGCTTTTACGTTAAGTAGAATTGTTCTCTTTTGATGTCAAAAGAGAACCAGAAATGGTTCTCGCGCCTGTGCGCGGGGCAGAGCGCTTTTGCATTGGGGCTAAGTTCTCTTTTGATGTCAAAAGAGAACCAGAAAAGCACCCGCTACTTTCGAGGCGCGGGAGGCACGAACTAGGGGCTGCTCGCCCCTAGTAACCCCGGAGAGGTGGGCTCCAACTCAAAATGCTGGAGATTCACGCCATTCGGCGTGAAGATCTCTTAACCGCATTTTGAGCCTCCGCCGATTTGCTGCTCCGCAGCAGACTTTACGCCTTTGCTGAACGTAAAGTTCTGCTGAAACGTAACACCCTCGGCGAAGCCGTAAATCGGAGAAGCGAGAAAAAAGCGTTTAGCGAAGCGGCTAGCTTTTTTCCGTTTCGACTTCTTCTTTGGGGTCTGAAAGGGGCGAGCAGCCCCTTTCTCGTGGATCCAGCGCGTCGAAATCGCTGGTGGTTTTCTGGTTCTCTTTTGACATCAAAAGAGAACATTAGCCTTAATGAAAAAGCGCTCTAACCCCGCGCCGTCGGCGCGCAAAGAAAGTAACGGATTTTACGATAATACAAGAAGTACAAGGAGGCCCACTATGTCCAACATCGTCATCATCGGCTCCGGCCCGGCGGGGGTGTCCGCCGCGCTGTACACTGCCCGTGCGGGGGTGGACACCACCGTCCTCACCCGGGGGCCGGGTGCGCTTGACCGTGCAGAGCTTATCCAGAACTACTACGGCTTTGCCGCCCCCATCTCGGGTGCGGAATTGGAGCGTCAGGGCATCGAGGGGGCCAAGGCTGTGGGCGTTAAATTTGTGACCACCGAGGCCGTGGGTCTGACCTATACCGATAAACTCACTGTAGAAACCCTCGATGGAGATTACCCGGCGGACGCTGTTATCCTCGCCACAGGTGCTTCGCGGGCGACGCCCCGCATCCCGGGGCTGGCGGGCCTCGAGGGCCACGGCGTCAGCTATTGCGCCACCTGCGATGCCTTTTTCTATCGCGGCAAAGATGTGGCCGTGGTAGGCAGCGGCGAGTACGCCCTGCATGAGGTGCAGGCGCTTTTGCCGGTGGCGGCCAGCGTCACCCTCCTGCTGAATGGTGCGCCGCCGGCGGCAGAGTTTCCGCCGGAGGTGGCTGTCCGGCCTGAAAAAATCGACGCCATCCTCGGCGAGCAGAAAGTCACCGGCGTCCAGCTGTCCGGCGGCGATGTGGTGGAGCTGGCGGGTGTGTTTGTAGCGCTGGGCGTTGCGGGCAGTACGGCGCTGGCCCGGAAAATCGGTGCCGCTGTGGAGAACGACCGCATCGTGACAGATGAAAAAATGCAGACCACCGTCCCCGGCCTCTACGCCGCCGGAGACTGCACCGGCGGGCTTTTGCAGGTGGCGAAGGCCGTCTATGAGGGCGCTCTGGCAGGCACCGAAGCCGCCAAAGCGCTGCGGAAGGGGTGATTTAAGATGCCGGAGATCCTGCCTATCTCTAAATGCAGCGAGCACCGCCAGTGTCTCGCCTGTGCCTTCCCCTTCTGGGACAAGCTGACCGCCGAACAGCAGGAGATGCTCTGCCGCACCACCCGCCTGGTGCGCTATCGCAAGGGCGAGCGGGTCCACAGCCCGGTGGAGAACTGCGTGGGCATCCTGCTGCTGCGCACCGGCCAGTTCCGGGCGTATCTTCTCTCCGACGATGGCCGGGACGTGACCCTCTACCGCCTCTTTGGCGGCGAGATCTGCATCCTCTCCGCCTCCTGCGTTATGGACTCGGTGAACTTTGACCTCTACATCGACGCCGAAGAGAACACCGAGGCCTACTGCATCAGCGCGGGCGTCTTCCGCAGTCTCATGCAGCAGAACGTGGAGGTGCGGTGCTTCGCCTACCAGATGACCGCCGAGCGCTTCTCCGACACCATGTGGACGATGCAGCAGATCCTCTTCATGAGCGCCGACCGGCGGCTGGCCATCTTCCTTGCGGACGAGCTTGCCAAGACCGGCGGCGACGATGTCCGCCTGACCCAGGACCAGATGGCAAAGTACATGGGTTCTGCCCGCGAGGTGGTGAGCCGCCTGCTGAAATACTTCGCCGGTGAGGGCATCGTGAAGCTCTACCGCGGCGGGGTGACCGTGACGGATAAGGACAGGCTGACGAAGATAGCACACGGAGAATAAAACAGAAAAGGGACGCTGTGCATATGCACAGCGTCCCTTTTATCGTGCGGAATTACCCTTTGCACCCCTGCTCTTCCCAGTCGCCGAAGTCGGAGACGTCGGCGATTTTAGTCGGGTCGAACTTACCGTTTTCGTCCTTGGGGGCGACGGCGGGGCCGGCCTCCACGGGGTTCGGGTTCGGAGCCTCGGGGTCACAGACCGGGCGCTCTTCGCTCAGGTCGGGCGGAGTCACCGGCTCTGCGGCCTCAGCGGGCGCTGCCTCCGTCTCAGGGGCGGCGGGCTCCTCAGCGGGAGTGGTCTCTTCTGCCGGTGCGGCGGCTTCGGCCTCTGCCCTGGCCTCTGCCCTGGCCTCACCCTCGGCGTATGCCTCGGCGGTCTTGGCGGCCTCTGCGTCGTCCTTTTCGGCTTCCTCGGGGAACTCGATGGATTCGATGATGGGTGCGGCCTTTTCGTTCAGGAGCTTGTCCATGATGACGATAGCGGCACCGGTGGCCGCCACAGCGGCGGCAGTACCCAGAATGCGGAAGATTGCTTTCATGCCATGACCTCCTTGGTTATGTTGTAGTTAGGAGAAGGTGACAACATCGTTCAGCGGCTTCTCGGCAGGCTCCACCGACAGTGCGGTGAGCACCGGGCCTTTGCCGCGGTAGATGTTATGGAACTTATAGCCGACCTTTGCGGTCACTTTGACCCATGCCCGCTGCTCGAGGGCCTTGTAGCCGTCGTAGCTGCAGGGGAAGCCCACGAACTGGATGTCCTGCACGCAGCAGGTCATGGCGAACCGGCCCGGCACGAAACTGTTCTTGCCGGCGCGGTTGGTCTGGCAGACCTGTGCGAGGAACTTGACGGTCTTGCCCGCGTACTTCTGGGGCTCGTCCTGACAGTCCATATACCAGATGCCGTAATCGTCGTCCGGGATGTCGATGACCGGGGCGTTGATGTCGAAGGGCAGCGGGTCGGGGATGTCGTCGTAAGCCACGCTGCCGTCCTTGAACTCGTAGGCGATGTCGCACTTGCGGGATGCCTGACGCACCAGCTTGTGCAGCTCCTGACGGGCGGCGTCGTTGTTGACGGCCTCGGCGCGGTTGAAGACGATGAGCTCACTGCGGGCGATCTTGTCCAGCATCAGCGCACGCATGGAGTTGTCGCGGGCGTAGGTCAGCGCGGTGGTGCCGTCGGCGGTGGCGATGCACTGGTAGACGATCCAGTTCTCAGGCAGATTGTTTGCCAGGTCCTGCAGCATCCACATACCGTTATACTCGATGACCACGCGGCCTGCGTCGGCCTCCCTGGCCAGCTTTGCGAGGTTCTGGGGGTTCAGCTCAGCTTTGTCCTCGAGGTTGTAGAGGGTCACGCCGGGGAAGGCGAACTTCTTCTCATTGTACTCTTCTTCGCCCTCCTCGCAGACCAGCAGAAGGGTCTTGTCGCCGGAGTCGAAGTTGGGGTCTTCAAAGGTCTCCTGAATGAACTTGGTCTTGCCGCTCTCGAGGAAGCCCACAAACAGGTAAACCGGGATCTCATTTGCCATAATCTTTTATCCTTTCAGGGTCGGGGCCAATCAGCAGCCGAACAGTGTGGCGATGGCCTTTTCATCCAGCTTGGAGCCGATGACCACCAGCTTGCCGCCGACGTCTGCACCGCGTGCGCGGACTTCCCACTCGCCGGGAACGTAGTCGAACTCCAGCCAGCCGTCTGCGCCGCCGTCCACGATGCCCTTGGAGCGGAGGATCATGCCGTAATTGCCGGTGTCCAGCTCGGTGAGGGCGTGCTCAATGTCAGCCTTGGAGAACTTCTTGGCCGTCTCGACGCCCCAGCTGGTGAAGACCTCATCGGCGTCGTGGTCATGATGGTGGTGGTGATGGCCGCAGCAGCAATGCTCGTCGTGGTCGTCATGGTCGTGGTGGTGATGATGCTCATGCTCGTCTTCATCCTCATCATCGTCATCATGATGATGGCCGCAGCAGCAATGCTCATCATGGTCATCATCGTGGTCGTGGTGGTGATGATGCTCATGCTCGTCTTCATCATCGTCATCGTCGTCATCATGATGATGGCCGCAGCAGCAATGCTCATCATGGTCATCATCGTGGTCGTGGTG
>OGIH01000873.1_pt1 | contig 19488 bp, 12 predicted proteins | sample 1571721 | NCBI WGS metagenome assembly OGIH01 (sample SAMEA2582068, study PRJEB24529) | metagenome | biome: Human gut stool | place: China | collected 2011
CGCTGACGACCGATTCCCCGACCAAGGTGTTCTACAACCATCGCAATAATCTGGCGATGCTCTACAAGTGTGCTTCTCCCGTGCAGCGTGTCGTCGTGGCCGTCGTGCGCCCCGTGCTCGACCTGATGGCTGCATTGTCGTATCTGGCACAGGGGCGGGGCGATAATTTCCGTGCCGTATTCCGCGCCTGGCGCGATTTCCTCCGCTGGCACGGCAGCCTGTCGCGCAAGCGGAAGGAGATTCGGCAGCAGTGCAGGGGAACGGTCGCCGGGAAGGTTTACCGCGGTTCCGTAGTCCTGCGTTACCTTTTGGGGCGAAAGACCTTCGGGCGGATGATGTGACCCGGCGGAAAAGCTCAGGACGGAGATCTACCTCCCGGTGGGTGAAATAATTTAAAACAAGACCTCTCGGCAGAACCGGGAGGTCTTGTTTTTATAAATAGTATTCCGTGTTTTCCTACTTGTTGATTTTCGCCCACGAATCCTTGAGCGTCACCGTGCGGTTGAACACGGGGTGTTCGGGTGTCGAGTCGGTGTCGGGACAGAAGTAGCCTACGCGCTCGAACTGCACGGCCTGCCCTATGGGTATGTCGCGCAGCGACGGCTCCAGGTAGCCCGTGACCTTGACCATGGATTCGGGGTTGAGGTTGTCCTCCCAGGTCTGTCCTTCCTCCACGTCGTCGGGGTTCTCCTTCGTGAAGAGCGGGTTGAACAGCCGGATTTCGGCCTCCACGGCCTCCGCGGCCGACACCCAGTGGATGACGCCTTTCACGCGGCGGCCGTCGCTCGACGAACCTCCGCCCGACATCGGGTCGTAGGTGCAGCGCAGTTCGGTGATGTTGCCCCCCTCGTCCTTGACGACCTCCTCGCACTTGATGAGGTACGAATAGCGCAGGCGCACCTCGCCGCCGGGTGCCAGGCGGAAGAACTTTTTGGGAGGCTCCTCCATGAAATCGTCGCGCTCGATGTAGATGACCTTCGAGAAAGGCACCTGCCGCGTGCCGGCCGATTCGTCTTCGGGGTTGTTGATCGCCGTGAAGAGCTCGGTCTTGCCTTCCTCGTAGTTGGTGATGACCACCTTCAGCGGGTTGAGCACTGCCATGCGGCGCTCTGCGATCTTGTTCAGGTCTTCGCGCACGCAGTATTCGAGCTTGCCCAGGTCGATCACGTTGTCGCGCTTGGCTACGCCCACCATCTCGGCGAAGTTCCGCACCGAGGCCGGGGTATAGCCCTTGCGGCGCAGTGCGCAGATCGTCGGCATGCGGGGGTCGTCCCAGCCCATCACGGCGCCTTCCTGCACGAGTTTGAGCAGCTTGCGCTTCGACATCATCGTGTAGGTGAGGTTCAGCCGGGCGAATTCGTACTGGTGCGAAGGGTAGATCTCCAGCGCCTGGATGAACCAGTCGTAGAGCGGACGGTGCACGTCGAATTCGAGCGTGCAGATCGAGTGGGTGATCTGCTCGATCGAGTCGCTCTGCCCGTGGGCATAGTCGTACATCGGGTAGATGCACCATTTGTCGCCCGTGCGGTGATGCTCGGCATGGATGATGCGGTACATGATCGGGTCGCGGAAGAGCATGTTGGGGTGCGCCATGTCGATCTTGGCACGCAGCACCTTGGCCCCGTCGGGGAATTCGCCGTTTTTCATGCGGACGAACAGGTCGAGGTTTTCCTCCACGGAGCGTTCGCGCCACGGCGACGGAGTGCCCGGTACGGAAACCGTACCGCGGTTTTCGCGGATCTGCTCCTGTGTCTGGTCGTCGACGTATGCCAACCCTTTTTTAATCAGTACGATCGCCCAGTCGTAGAGCTGGTCGAAATAGTCCGACGCATAGCGTTCGACGGCCCAGTCGAACCCGAGCCACTGGATGTCGCGCTTGATCGAATCGACATACTCTACATCCTCCTTGACGGGATTCGTATCGTCGAAACGGAGGTTGCACTTGCCTCCGTATTTTTTCGCCAGCCCAAAGTTGATGCAGATGCTCTTGGCGTGTCCGATATGCAGGTAGCCGTTCGGTTCGGGCGGGAAACGGGTCTGGACGCGCGTTTCGCCCTTGGCGATCGACTCTTCGATGATCTCTTCGAGGAAGTTCAGCGACTTCTCCCGTGTTTCGTTTGTTTCGCTTGCCATATGTGTATGTTTCGCTTGTTGTATGCTTTATTTCTTTGCCTTGGGGCCGATGTTGAACAGCTTCTGGATGTCCACCGAGAGCTTCACGACCTGCTGGGTGCCCATGCCCGTGCCGTCGTAGTGGAACACCATGCCCGCCTCGACGGCCAGCGTGCCCTTGAAGAATCGGCGGTCGTAGCCGACCCACGTGCGGTTGTAGATGTGCTCCGTCGTGGCATAGAACGGTTCGCCGGCGTACAGTCCGTCCTGTCCGTAGGTAATGGGGATGTCTTCGCCGACCGCGATGTTGCGCAGGGGTTGCAGGTTTTCGCCCAGATAGAGGTTGTTCTCAAGTTTCACGCCCCACTTGGTCAGCACGAAGTCGATCTGTGCACCGCACGGTTTTTTCCAGTTGTGGTCTACGCTGCGGCCGCGCTGCGGGGCGAAGAGGAACCCGGCCTTGATGTCGAAGTCGAAGAAGGCGTTGAATCCCCAGCCCGCATAGGGGTTTACCAGCAGGTTGTCCGTGACGTTCTCGTTGAGCTTCGAACCTGCGAAATGGAACATCGAGAAGGCATAACCGAAGTAGAAGCCCCGCTCGAGCGTGTAGCGTCCCGCCGAGATGATGCGGAACATTTCGCGCGACTGCTCGGAATACATGCCTTCCCAGTCGATCGCCATTTCTACATAGGTATTCTCGCGCTCGGTGGATTTATAATGCCCGAGGAAACCCGAAAGGCGGTTGTGGTAGAACGCCGTCGAGTCGCTGAAGAACGCCCTCGAATAGTCGCCCAACAGCTCCTTGCGGTCGAAGATACCGGCGTTGGCCTGTACGTTCTTGCTGTTGAACTGGTAATATATCAGCGGTTTTACGTCGCTCAGGAACGGTTCGCGGGCGCCGTTGTGCTGCCCGAAGTTCTGCAGGAGGTCTACGCCGAAGATCAGCCGGTTTTTCTCCATCCATTCCACGCCGATGCGGGGTGTGAAGCGGGCGCTGAAGAGCGTCTGCGATTCGTTGAAATCGTTGTTAGCGTATTCCCGGTTGTCGAAGCGGGTCGCGAAGTCGGCGCCGACGATCAGATTCTGTGCGCTGAGGCTTCCTCCCGCGACAAAGGCGGCGAACGACAGCATCAAGACTTTTTTGAGTGACATAATTCTTTTGAATTGAGACCCCAAAAATAGGTAAAATATTTATTATTTGACTACTTTTGACCCCGAAATCACTCATTTGCATACGTTATGCGTAAAATCACCAACGAAGAGCTGAACCGGCCCTCGGCCGGGGAGTTCGCCGCGATGGAGAAAATGCCCGTCGCGGTGGTGCTCGACAACGTCCGTTCGTTGCAGAACGTAGGGGCTTTCTTCCGCACGGGGGATGCTTTCGCCGTGGAACGCATCGCCCTCTGCGGCATCACCGCGACGCCGCCCAACCGCGACATCCACAAGACGGCGCTCGGCGCCGAACTGACCGTGCCGTGGACTTATCACAAGACGACGGAGGAGTGCATCGCCCGCCTGCGCGCCGAAGGCTACCGGGTCTATGCCGTCGAGCAGGTCGAAGGCGCCGTGATGCTCGGCGACTTCCGGGCGGAGCCGGGCGCGAAATATGCGCTCGTGTTCGGCAACGAGGTGATGGGCGTAGGGCAGCAGGCCGTGGACATGTGCCACGGCGCGATCGAGATCCCTCAGGCCGGGACGAAGCATTCGATCAACGTTTCGGTCTCAGGCGGTGTCGTTTTATGGGATTTTTTTTGCCAAATCCGGCCAAAGCGTTAACTTTGCCGCGCTGAACCGCGGTTTAGCTGCGCCCCGGCAAAACAGATAAATTTGGCTTTGCACCCGGCTTGCGCTATCACCCCGGTTTACAGGTGTTGATAAGTCTCCCTTTTCAAAGGGAGGTTTGGAAGGATTGTCGATATGGAATTGGCGTTTTTGCGCCGTAATACGAATCCGATGGATTCCATACCGGAACCTTGCGAACAAATGAAATGTTGAATAAATCCATTGGGTTCGTAGTAAACTATGTCTGTAGAAAGTACTGTCAGGGCTGTGACCACCTACCGTCTGACGGAGATGAAACAGCGCGGCGAGAAGATCGCCATGCTGACTTCGTACGATTATTCGATGGCCAGAATCGTCGACGCCGCGGGTATCGACGTGATCCTCGTGGGCGACTCGGCGGCCAACGTGATGGCCGGTTACGAAACCACGCTTCCCATTACCCTCGATATGATGATTTACCATGCGCGTTCGGTCGTGCGTGCCGTCAGCCGTGCGCTGGTCGTCGTCGACCTGCCGTTCGGAACCTACCAGGGCAATTCGAAGGTGGCGCTCGACTCGGCCATCCGCATCATGAAGGAGACCGAGGCCGATGCCGTGAAGATCGAGGGCGGCGAAGAGATCCTCGAATCGGTCAACCGCATCCTTTCGGCCGGAATACCCGTCATGGGGCACCTGGGGCTGACGCCGCAGTCGATCCATAAATTCGGGACGTACAGCGTGCGTGCCAAGGAGGAGGCCGAGGCAGCGAAACTCGTCCGCGACGCCCACCTGCTGAGCGATGCGGGGTGCTTCGGCATCGTGCTCGAAAAGATTCCCGCGGCGCTGGCCGCCCGCGTCACCTCCGAAATCTCCGCGCCGACCATCGGCATCGGCGCCGGTAACGGCTGCGACGGGCAGGTGTTGGTGATCCACGACATGCTGGGCATCAACAAGGGTTTCTCGCCGCGCTTCCTGCGCCGCTATGCCGACCTGTATACTGTCATGTCGGACGCCGTGTCGCAGTATATCGCGGACGTGAAGTCATGCGATTTCCCCAACGGGCAGGAGCAGTACTGACCCCGCCGGGTGCGCAGGCCGCCGTGACGGAATAATTTCGATCCCCGACCCTGAGGCCGGGGATTTTTCCTGTCCGGGAAGTCGGCGGCGGGAGGATGCCCCCGATTGCTGTCCGGGGATTCCGGGCGCGGGGCGTCCCCTCCGGCTTGTACGGGACTGCGCGGGCGGCTTCCCGGCCCGGAGCGCCGGGGGCTGTCCCGGACGCAGGCGTGTGTATTTACCTGTCGCGGGGCCGGCCGGGCGTTGTCCCGGGGGCTCCGGATTTCGCCCGCACCCGGCGGCTTTGATAAATTGTTGATAAAAAAAATCGTCGCGTTGCCCCGGATATTAGGCCGTTTCGAAAATTATCACTACATTTGCGAGCAACAAAAATCCACGTTCATTATGTCTTTTATCAATGAAAGGGTTCAGCCCGAAGGACTTACGTTCGACGATGTGCTGCTTATACCCGCCTATTCGGAAGTGTTGCCGCGAGAGGTCAGTGTCCAGACCCGTTTCTCGCGAAATATCAAACTCAACATCCCCATTGTGTCCGCTGCCATGGACACCGTTACCGAAGCGCCGATGGCTATTGCGCTGGCTCGTGAAGGCGGGATCGGCGTGATCCACAAGAACATGTCCATCGCCGAGCAGGCCGCCCACGTGCGCCGGGTGAAGCGGGCCGAGAACGGCATGATTTACGACCCGGTGACCATCTCGAAAGACCATACGGTCGGCGATGCGCTCAACCTGATGAAAGAGAACAAGATCGGTGGCATCCCGGTCGTGGACGCGGATCGGAAGCTGATCGGTATCGTCACCAACCGCGACCTGCGGTTCCAGCGCGACATGTCGCGCCGTATCGAGGAGGTGATGACCCCCGGCGACCGCCTCATCACCACGCATAGCTCCGAATTGTCCAACGCCTCGGAGGTGCTGCTCAACTGCAAGATCGAAAAGCTCCCCGTGGTCGACGACGAAGGCCATCTGGTGGGGCTTATTACTTATAAGGATATCACGAAGGTGCAGGATCATCCCAACGCCTGCAAGGATGCCAAAGGCCGTCTGCGCGTCGCGGCCGGCGTGGGCATCACGCCCGATGCGCTGGATCGTGTGAAGGCGCTCGTCGAGGAGGATGTGGATGCCGTGGTGCTCGACTCCGCGCACGGGCATTCGATGAATATCGTCAATAAGCTCAAGGAGATCAAGGCCGCCTATCCGTCGCTCGACGTGGTGGTCGGAAATATCGCCACGGCAGGGGCCGCACGGTTCCTGATCGAGAACGGCGCCGACGGCATCAAGGTCGGCATCGGCCCCGGCTCGATCTGCACCACCCGCGTGATCGCGGGCGTGGGTGTTCCCCAGTTGTCGGCCATCTATGCCGCGGCGTCGGCCGCCAAAGATACGGGCGTCCCGGTTATCGCCGACGGCGGCCTGCGTTATTCGGGCGACATCGTCAAGGCGCTGGCTGCGGGCGGCGACTGCGTGATGATCGGCTCGATGTTCGCCGGCACGGAGGAATCCCCCGGCGAGACGATCATCTACAACGGCCGTAAGTTCAAGACCTACCGCGGCATGGGCTCGATCGACGCCATGAAGGCGGGTTCCGCCGACCGCTATTTCCAGAAGGGCTGCGAGGGCAATATCAACAAGCTCGTTCCCGAAGGGATCGTGGCGCGCGTACCCTTCAAGGGCACGTTGAGCGAGGCTGTCTTCCAGCTTATCGGCGGCATCCGTTCGGGCATGGGTTATTGCGGTGCCAGGGACATCGCGGCTTTGCAGCGTGCGCAGTTCATCCGCATCACCTCGAACGGCGTTACGGAGAACCATCCGCACGACGTGACTATCACGAGTGAAACGCCCAATTATTCCCGCGGTGAATAGTTCCGATCCCGGGATCGCGGCCTGCGGGCTTTTTTGCGGTTCATGCCGGAAATTCCGGAAAGGGAGTTGTCCGGGGTGCCGCGATAACGAAAAGGCCGTGTGGTGCAAGGTTCGTTCCTGCTGCCGGGAGAACGGCTGGCAGAGTTGCGCCGAATGCACGCTGGTGCCGCTGGATGCCTGCGGAAAGTTCAATAATTTCATCGCCGGGGTTTTTCAGGTCGTTTTTCGCTCAGACCGCCGAGGTTGCATAGAACGCATCCGCGAAGTCGGGAACGAGGCTTTCGCCGCGGAGATGCGCCTTTCGGGAAGCTACAACCGTCCGGTAAAAAGAAAATAATAAGGATTCGAGGTCTTCCTTGGCAAAGGGAGATTCAGAGGGATATTAAGCCTGGAACCGGCGTCGGAGACGCCGTAGAGTGAGTCCGGCGAGTTTCATGGCTTGTAAACCTTCCGAAATTGATGAACCCAGATTCGTCGGACTTACATTATATTATGGAAAAAATCCTGATTCTCGACTTCGGGTCGCAGTATACGCAGCTCATCGCGCGGCGCGTACGCGAACTGAATGTCTATTGCGAGATCCACCCCTTCAACAAGATTCCGGTGCCGGATGCTTCGGTGCGGGGCGTGATCCTCTCGGGCAGTCCCTTCTCCGTGAGGGACGAGCATGCCCCTGCCCCCGACCTTTCGGCCATCAAGGGCAAACTGCCCCTGCTGGGGGTCTGCTACGGCGCACAGTTCCTCGCATCGGCCTTCGGCGGCGAAGTGCAGCCTGCGCCCAGCCGCGAGTACGGCCGTGCGATGCTTACGGTGGGCGATGCCGGTGACCCGCTGATGCGCGGCCTGCCTGCGACCACGCAGGTGTGGATGTCGCACGGCGATACGATCACGTCCGTGCCGGCTGACTACAAGGTCGTGGCCAGCACCGAGGAGGTGCGCGTGGCTGCGTTCCGCATCGAGGGTGAGCAGACCTGGGGCATCCAGTTCCACCCCGAGGTTTACCATTCGACCGACGGCACGCACCTGCTGAAGAATTTCGTCGTGGGTATCTGCGGCTGCAGGCAGGAGTGGACCTCGGAGAGTTTCGTAGAGGCCACCGTGCGCGAGTTGCAGGAGAAACTGGGCGACGACAAGGTCGTGCTCGGACTTTCGGGTGGCGTCGACTCGTCGGTGGCCGCCGTGCTGCTGCACAGGGCCATCGGCAAGAACCTCTACTGCATCTTCGTGGATTCGGGCCTGCTGCGCAAGCACGAATTCGAGGACGTGCTCGAGTCGTATAAGAACATGGGCTTGAACGTCAAGGGCGTGAAGGCCGGCGACAAGTTCCTGGGTGACCTGGCCGGCGTGAGCGATCCCGAGACCAAGCGCAAGATCATCGGCCGCGATTTCGTCGAGGTATTCAACGACGAGGCGATCCGGATCGAGGACGTGCGCTGGCTGGCGCAGGGGACGATCTATCCCGACGTGATCGAGTCTGTGTCGGTCAACGGCCCCTCGGCGACGATCAAGTCGCACCACAACGTCGGCGGGCTGCCCGAGAAGATGCACCTCGGGATCGTCGAACCGCTGCGCCTGCTCTTCAAGGACGAGGTGCGTCGCGTCGGCCGTTCGCTCGGGATCTCCGAGCAGCTGATCGGGCGCCATCCCTTCCCGGGGCCCGGCCTTGCGATCCGCATCCTGGGCGACATCACGCCCGAAAAGGTCGGAATCCTGCAGGACGTGGACAAAATCTACATCGACGCCCTGCGCGATGCCGGACTTTACGACAAGGTGTGGCAGGCGGGGGCTATCCTGCTCCCCGTGAAGAGCGTCGGCGTGATGGGCGACGAGCGAACCTACGAGAGCTGCGTCGCACTGCGTGCCGTGACCTCGACCGACGGCATGACCGCCGACTGGGTGCACCTGCCCTACGAGTTCCTTGCCAATGTGTCGAACGACATCATCAATAAAGTCAAAGGGGTCAACCGCGTCGTCTACGACATCTCCTCGAAACCGCCTGCAACCATCGAGTGGGAATAGGGTATGATCCCTGCGCGGCCGCTGTGTGAGGCAGGCCGCCGCCGTATTGCAATCGTTGCCGAACCCGTTATTCGGCATGGCCTGCCCGGACGTTTACAGTCCGGGCAGGCTGCTTTTGTGGCCGGGTGGTGTGGTCGAGCGGCTTTGCCGGCTGCTGCAACGTGCGTGTAATGCCATATTCCCGGGATTGTAACGGGACTGTCGCAACGATGAAATAGCCGCAGGGTAATTTTGCAGCATCGGAAACGATGCCGGTTTATGACCCCTGCCGATGCAATCCGCCAACCAGCCTTGAAACTTCGCCCGTCCCGGTTTCCGGGGCGGAATTTTTTTTTTGCCTGGCCGAAGGTGCGCCAGGGGGGCGGTTCCGGACGGAAGCCTCCGCCGATGCCTTGATTTGGGTGCTTGCGAGGCTGTATGCCGCACGGGTTGTCCTTTCCGAGGCAGCATGGAACGTTTTTTTGCTATGTAACGGAACCTTAACAGTAAATATATGCCGAAATCCTTTTGTATTTTTGAAATAAAAACTATCTTTGTAATAGTTTCCCCTTGAAAAAACGGAAGAATCGTAAGTCATTTATTGTGTACAGATATTAGTTTATAATCACCTAATTAAAACTATTTTTATGAGTAAACATCTTTTTAGGTTGGTCTTCGGTGCATTTTTCCTTGTGGCTGCCACGGCATTTACGGGATGCTCCGACGACGATGACAAGTCGCTGACGCCGAAGTTGACGGCGGATCCGACGGCGCTTGATTTCACCGATGAGACGGCGACGACGCAGACCGTTGCCATCACGGCGAACTGCGAATGGACGGTTACTGCAAGTAACCTGGATTGGGCTACTATTTCCCCGATGAGCGGCAAAGGCAACGGAACGATCTCCGTTACGGTTTCCGAGCTGCCCGCCGGTACGAACCTGCGCGAAGGCAAAATCTCCTTCACGCTTATCCACCCCGAATTCGGCAAATGGGGTCAGGCCGAGTCGTCCGTAGCCGTAAAACAGTACGGCAGCGGGGTTACACCCCCCCCACGGGCGATGCTATCTATGCTAACGATTTCGATAAGGAGCAGGCAACGGAAGGCAGCAGCGGCTGGCCTTTTGCCGACCAGTTCGAGGGTTGGAAGAATCAGACCGGCACGGGTGCCGATAATGTGGCTTATGTGGCCAACAGTATATCTGTCCGTGCGAATTCCGCGTCTAACGGCAGCTATTCGAAATATAAGGACGATGCATCCGGCGTCAACAACATGCTGTTCCGTGCCGGTGCCGAACTCGAAATCCACAAGATCGCACTTGATCCTGCTCAGAAAAATCTTTGCCTGACGTTCGGTTCGTATAAAAGCCTTTATGGTGCTGAGGATAATGCGTTCGTGACTTCGGAGTTCCATGTATACCTGAGCAAGGACGGTGAAAACTGGGCGGAAATCGCCTATGACCGCCCTGTTGAGGCCGACGAACACTCCAACTACGGTACCTGGGCTTTGGCAACGGCCAACTTTACGCTGAAAGAGGTTCCCTCTGAACTTTATATCCGTTTCATTTCCGATCTTTCATCCGCACACCGTATCGACGACGTGAAACTTTTCGAGGGCATCGGTGGTACGGAGGTCGACCTGGACAATATTACTCCTCCTGTAACTGAAACGAAGACCATTGCTGAAGTCATTGCCGGTTCGGTAGGCGCGACCTATACTACGCAGGGACAAGTCGTGGCGATTAACGGACGTAGTTTCCTGATTCAGGACAATAGCGGGAAGATTCTGGTCTATCTTGGATGGAAAGATAATAAGCCTGTGGTAGATTATTCCGCTACGATTGGCCAGACTGTCAAGGTGACCGGCAAGACGACTACTTACAGTAAGTTGGTACAGTTCTCTGAAACCGACCTGGTAATAGAAAAGGTATCTGACGGTTCCTTCACACAGCCTACTCCCGAAAAGTTCGACGGAGCCGCTTTCGATGCCTATGCGGCAGCCACTCCCGTTATTAAATATATCGAATATTCGGGCACGCTTACGATAGACGGGTATTACTATAATATAGCTGTCGAAGGTACGGATCTGCAGGGCTCTCTGGCATATCCCGCCGATGGTTTTGTCGATGCGTCCCTTAATGGACAGGTTGTTATTGTCAAGGGTTATACGTTAGGTATGACCAACCAGAGTAAGATGCTTAGCACGATTGCCGTATCGGTCGAAAAGGATGGTGATGCACCCGCTGAACCGAAGATTACCAAGCTCGACCCGACGTCGCTTTCTTTCGCTGCGACGGACAATGCCAAGACCGTGACGGTCACGGCTGCCAATGCCGACGACTGCACGATCGAAGCCGCTACGGATAAATCGGAGCAGTTCACGACCTCCGTAAACGGGATGGTTGTAACTGTGACGCCCAAGGAAAACACGACGGAGCAGGCTATCACCGCCACGCTGACCATCAAACTGATGAAGGCCGGTGCTGCTGTGGATACCAAAACCGTTGCGATTTCGCAGGCCGGGAAAATAGTGGGAAGCGGGTATGTGCGCGTAACCTCTATTACATCGGGTAAAAAATACCTGATAGTGGCTGAAAATGGAGATAAATATGCTGTTTTACCGGCATCTGCGGGGTTGAACGCTAGCAAATTGTTTGATGGAATTGCGATTACGGTTGCAAATGGAAAAATCGAAGCAAATGCGGCAAATAATGCCCATGCTGTTACCATTGTAGCGAGTGACGGTGCGTATACGATCCAAAATACAGCAGGCAAATTTATTGAGTACGCTAATAATAGTAGTGGTAAGACGCAGTTGGCAATTGTTGATGCATCATCAAGAAAATGGGTTGCTGATGAAGAAACTGCAGGGACATTTTTGATTAAAGATTCCGAGGTGACGGGGCGTGCACTCCTATACCGAAATGGAGACACTGAGTATGACAATCGTTTTGGAGGATATGCAACTTCAAATATAGGTAAAGGGTATATTACTGTCGCCCTTTATGAATTGAGCGAATAGCAACTCTCTGATTCCGATAATCCATCCCCGGCGGATTGGCTTCCGCCGGGGATGATTGTCGGATTTTCTACCTGACATTTTTATTTGCAAATTCCCACATGATTTTGACAAAAGGGTTATTGAAACTTTTCGGACGGGCTATGGTGCTCGGGGCGCTCCTGCTGGTTTTCGGGCGGTGCGGTTCCTCCGACGACGGCACCCCGGCGAATATTTCCGCGGTGTTCATGGAAACCGAGACGACCACGCTCGACGCCAAAGGTTATGCGACCGATCCCCGGCTCGTGCTGACGGGGCCCGTGGGTACGGCTTATACCGTCACCGTGACCGAAGGCGGCAGTTGGTGCTGGACGTCGCGCAGGACGCATACCACGACCAAATCGGCGAAACTCATTTCGGCGAACGATGTCGTGTACCTCTACCTGGACGATAATGAAACGGGGGCGTCCCGCCGTGCCGCGGTCGATGTCGTTTTCGACGGCGGACACGAATTCACGTTGACGATCGACCAGGCGGACTACTCGGTTCCGGCGTCGATGGATCACGCGTGGGCGGAATTGCCCGCCTATGTCGAAGACTCCGATTACCGTTACGTAACACATTACGCGCCGCTCTCTTCGACTGTGACGGCACGTAACTTTACGATCTGCTACGACACGAAGAAATGCATCGCCAACTGGGTCGCCTATCCGATCCACGATTGTTATATGCAGGGTTCATACAACCGTGCGGACACATGGGCATATGATCCCGACATACCGTCCCAGTATCAAGCCGACCTCTCGCTCGGTTCCTATCGCAGCGGCGGTATTCGCGGTCACCAGTGTATGTCCAACCACCGCTATGTTCCCTATTCCCCGCTGCTGAACGAACAGACCTTCTATTCGACCAACATCATGCCGCAGAATTCTGCGTTTAACGGTGGCTCCTGGCTCAGTATGGAGAATACCGCATCGTCGAAACGGTGTGCCGATACGCTTTATATCGTGACGGGTACCTACGGCGTGCAGGGTTCCGGTTCGGACAAGGCGGGTACGTCGGTCGCCGTTCCGGAGTATTGCTGGAAGGTGCTGCTGCGTACCCGGAGCGGCCGGACGGGGAAACGGGTCGACCAGATTACGGATGCGTCGCAGTTGATGGCCATCGGGTTCTGGGCGAAACACGCGTCGTCGAGCAAAAACGGGTTGAAGGAATATATCACGAGCGTCGCCGACATCGAAGAGAAAACGGGTTATAAATTCTTTACGATGCTCGACGAGGCCATTGCCGCCGACGTGAAGGCACAGAACAATCCCTCGGACTGGGGTATAAATTAATCTGAACAATATGAAGAAACTGCTTTTTACCGGGCTTTTCGCAGCGCTGATCGTCGCCTGCTTCGCCCAGAAACCCTACAAGGTCGTTTTCTACAACTTCGAAAACCTCTTCGATACGATCCGCAACCCGGAGATTTACGACGAGGAGTTTACGCCCGAGGGCCCCAAGAAGTGGAATACGCCCAAGTATACCAAAAAGATCAATAACCTTTCGCGCGTGTTGTTTGACATCGCCGCTATCAACAAGGACTACCCGGTGGTGATCGGTGTTTCGGAGATCGAGAACCGCAATGTCATGGAGGACGTGATCGCTACGCCCAAACTCGCCCCGGCCAATTACCGCATCGTGCACTACGATTCGCCCGATGCCCGCGGCGTGGACGTGGCGTTCTACTACCGTCCCGACGTGTTCAAGCTCGAGGGCAGCGCCCCGATCCCGTTTACGATGGAGAGCCTGCCGAATTTCCGCACGCGCGACGTGGTGACGATGTGGGGGACGATCGACGGGGAACCGTTCTATTTCATGGTGGCCCACTGGCCTTCGCGCCTGGGCGGCAAGGAGGCTTCGGCTCCCAAGCGCGAGCGCGCCGCCGAGATCATGCGCCATGCCGCCGACTCGGTGCTGGCGATCAACCCCGCGACCAAGGTCGTGATGATGGGTGACTTCAACGACGACGCCACCGACAAGAGCATCACCGAGGTGCTCGGCGCCGAAGGCAACATCCGCAAGCTCCAACCGGGCGGATACTACAATCCTTTTATCGACATGCTGAAGGCGGGCATCGGTTCGCTTGCCTACCGCGACCAGTGGAACCTGTTCGACAATATCGTCGTGTCGGAGAACCTCGCTACCGGCTCGACGGGTTCGCTCAAGCTGGAGCGTGCCCCCAAGGGGAAATATTACGGCAATATTTTCCGTGCCCCCTATCTGTTCCAGCAGGAAGGCCAGTACAAGGGCTACCCGCTGCGTACGTTCGTGGGCAACAATTTCCAGGGGGGATACAGCGACCACCTTCCCGTATTCATTTACATCGGTAAATAACCCAACAAAGTAATTATGAAGATCAGAGCTTTACTTGTTATCCTGCTCACGCTGGCCTGTGCCGGGGCGTATGCCCAGGACGGGGGCGTCAAAGGCAAGGTCGTCTCGCGTGACGGCCGTGTCGCACTGAGCAATGTCAAGGTGGTCGTCGAACCGCTCGGCGTCACCGTCATGACCGACAACCACGGTAATTTCAATATCGACCAGTTGCCCAAAGGGGAATACCAGTTGAAATTCGAAGCCCCCGAGTTCGAGAACCTCGACCTGGCGGTTCGTGTCGACAAGATGGTCAAGAACCTCAATTCGGTGGTGATGTCCCCCGATGTGCAGTATGTCATCGACGATGCCGTGTTCGCGGAGTTCGACTCCGACACGGCGGCCGACGGGCAGTCGCTGCCTTCGTCGCTTTCGTCGTCGAAGGATGTCTTCAACAACATCGCCTCGTATAAATTCAGCGAGATGCGTTTCAACGTGCGCGGTTACGACTCGCAGTATTCGAGCATCTACCTGAACGGCATCCGGTTCAACGATGCCATGACGGGCTATGGCCCCTGGTCGTTGTGGAGCGGCCTGAACGACGCCACGCGTAACCAGGAGAATACCGCCGGGCTGCGCTCGTCGGGCTACGGCATCGACGGCATCGGCGGCACGACCAATGTCAATGCGCGCGCTTCGCAGATGCGCAAGGGCTTCCGTGCCAGCGTCGTGAACGGCAACTCGATGTACCGCTTCCGCGCGATGGTTTCCTACGCTTCGGGCCTGCTCGACAACGGATGGTCGTACGCCTTCTCGTTCTCGACCCGCCAGGGCGGCAACTCCTATGTCGACGGGGTGTACTACAATGCCTACGGTTACTTCGCATCGGTCGAAAAGCGTTTCGGCGACGACCGCCACAACCTGGCGCTGACCATCCTGGGCGCACCGACCGAGCGCGGAGCGCAGCAGGCGTCGACGCAGGAGGCCTACGACCTGTTGAGTAACAACTACTACAACCCCAACGTGGGCAAGCAGGACGGCAAGCTGCGCAACTCGCGCGTGCGCGATTACCACGAGCCGATTGTGATGCTCAACTACGGGTTCGACATTTCGTCGAATACCAAACTTGCCGCCGCGGCTTCGTTCCGCTTCGGCAAGAACGGCTATTCGGCCCTGACGTGGACGGACGGCCCCGACCCGCGCCCCGACTACTACCGTTACCTGCCCAGCTTCTACACGAACCGTATCCTCCAGCTGTCCGAGGGCATCGAGAGTTCGGATCTGGGGACGTACAACGACCTTGCGCTGCGTTCGATGCGTGAGTGGATCACCGACCCCAGCAAGAGCCAGATGGATTATGACAACATGTTCCGCATGAACTACAACCGCAACAAGTCCGGGGCTTCGGGCATCTACATGATCGAAGAACGCCATACCGACCAGCGCGATTTCAACTTCGCGGCCAACATCGCCCATACGTTCCGCAACCAGTCCGTGCTGCGCGGAGGCCTGACGGCGCGTATCAACCGCACGGAGTACTACGACCAGGTGAAAGACCTGCTCGGCGCCGACTACTGGCTCGACGTGGATAAGTTCGCCCTGCGCGACAACGGCAACTACAACCCGCTGCTTTCGCAGAACGACCTGGATTATTACCTCAAGCACGGCGAGGCCCGCCGCGTCGGGGAAGGCGACAAGTTCAGCTACGATTACTACGCCAACCTGCGCCAGGCACAGGTCTGGGCGCAGTATTACGCCTCGTTCGGCGGTTTCACGATGAGCCTCGGCGGCGAGGTCGGCTATACGGCCATGTGGCGCGACGGCCGGCTGCGCAAGGGCCTCTTCGCGAACAACTCGCTCGGCAAATCGAAGACGCTCGATTACCTGACCTACAAGCTCAAGGGCGAGTTCTCGTACCGTTTCTCGGGTGCGCATGCCATCGACGCCAATGTGGCCTACATGGTCAATCCCCCGCAGTTCCGCGACGCTTTCGTTTCGGCGCGTACCCGCAATACGACTACGCCGGGCCTCGATTCCGAGAAGGTACTCGGCGTCGACCTGTCGTACAACCTCAATCTGCCGTGGATCACGGCGCGCGTTTCGGGTTACTATACCTCGGTCGCCGACCAGTCGAAGGTCATCTCGTACTATGACGATACGCAGTCGTCGTTCACCAACTTCGCCATGAGCGGCATCGACAAGCGTTACTACGGCCTCGAAGTGGGCGTCGTGGTTCCCATCTGGGGCGGCATCTCGTTCAACGGCGCCCTGAGCCTGGGCGACTACCGCTATACGTCGGACGCTAACTTCACGCAGACGCGCGACAACAGCGAGGAGGTGCTCCGCGGCGACAAGGTGCTCTGGGACGACCTCTACGTCGAAAGCACGCCCCAGACGGCGCTCAACCTCGGCCTGAGCTACCGCGGCCCGCGCAACTGGTTCGCCTCGGTCGATTTCAACTATTACGACCGTATCTACCTCTCGATGAACCCCGCGCGCCGTACCCGTGCCGCTTATGCCACGGTACTGCGCCCCGACGAGGCGGCACAGCTTCCCGGCGCCGTGAAATACACGGCGCTGATGAACCTGCGCGAGCAGGAGAAATTCGACTCGGCCTATACGCTCAACCTGAGCGTCGGCAAGAACTGGTACATCCACCGCATCTACCAGCTGGGCTTCAGCCTCGAGGTGAAGAATATCCTCAACGACCAGACGATCCGTACGGGCGGTTACGAACAGATGCGCCTTTCGCGCCGTACCTATGTGAACAAGGAGGGTGCGGCCGCCCAGCCGATCCAGTATTACGTGCCGTTCGATTCGAAGTACTTTTACCTGCTGGGGACGACCTATTACCTGAATGTATATTTCCGCTTCTAATACGATATGACGATTATGAAAAAGATATTTCAGTTATGCGCCGTGCTGGCCGTGATGTTTGCGGTTACGGGGTGCTATAATGATTTCGATGCGCCGAAGCCTGCCAAAGTCTATACCGACGAGGATTTCGCGGGGATGAAGCATATCTCCATCGCCGATGTGAAACAGATGTTCCTCGATGAGCACAAGTCGCTCGGCGGTACGGGCAGCAACTCGAGCTGGGGCGATACGAAGTACGTACAGATCGGCCAGTCGCCCGACGGGCTGGATTACTACATCAAGGGCAAGGTGCAGTCGAGCGACGAGGAGGGCAACGTCTACAAGTCGCTCTACCTGGTGGACGATTCGGGTGCCATCGAGGTGAAGCTCACTACGGGGCTCTATTTTACCTATCCGATGGGGCGTTTCGACAAGGCCACGGGTACGATCCCCTCGAACTGGGTCTATGTCAAGGTCTCGGGTCTCTATATCGGCAACTACCGCATGATGCTGTCGCTGGGCGAGGGGCCTACCGATTCCTACAACAAGGTGGGCGAACATAAATTCTATGCCAACTCGAACATCGAAGACCCGACGGAGATCCGCAAGCGCGTATTCCTCGGCGGGGAGACGCAGCTGGAGCTGGGCAAGGAGATCCTCGAGATCACCGAGGCCAACTGCGACGATTTCTTCGGCCAGAACGGGCAGCAGTATTTCGGGCGCCTGGTGATCCTGCGCGGCGTTACGTGCCGTTACGGTCGAACATCTATCCCGCGTGGATGTATACCGACATCCGCCCGGTGATGAACAAGGTCTGGTATCGGTGGGCGTTCAGCAATGCTGGTACGAACCTCTACGGTTCGGTGCTTTTCACCTATGACAGCACCCTGCCTTCGACGACCAACAAGAAGGGTGTCTATACGGTGCGCACGAGCGGTTATTCGCGTTTCGCCCAGTATCCCGTCGTCCGCGACGGCGCGAAAGGCGATATCATGGCCATCTTCGGCATCTACTCCAAGGACTGGACATACAACTACGGCGCTTACCAGTGCACGGTCAACTATTTCGACGACATCATGTTCGATGAAGACGCCTTCCTGACGGAGGCGGAAGTCGAGCAGCTGACGCCGGCCGACTCGTGGGTTACGCCCGACACGTCGGACGACGAGTATACCGAATAACCCGCTCCGGCAGAAACGACGGCCGCCCTCGGAAAGGCGGCCGTTTTTTCGTTGCCGGCGATACCGGGAAGCGTTAAAATCCGTATCTTTGCCCCGGATATTCACTCCTGACCGATGAAAGATTTTGCAGCCATAGATTTCGAGACGGCCAACGGCCGGCGTACGAGCGTCTGCTCGGTGGGCGTCGTCGTGGTGCGTGGCGGCGAGGTGGTCGACACGCTTTACAGCCTGATCCGCCCGCGTCCTAATTTTTACAGCCGTTTTACCACGGCTATCCACGGCCTCAGCTACGAGGATACGGCCCAGGCGCCCGACTTCGCGGCCGTATGGAGCGAGATTGCACCCCGCATCGAGGGGCTGCCGCTCGTGGCGCACAACTCGCCCTTCGACGAGGGGTGCCTGCGCGCCGTGTTCGAGTTGTACGGGATGCCTTACCCCGGCTACCGGTTCTATTGTACGTGCCGCGCTTCGCGCAGGACGTTCGGCAGCCGCCTGCCCAACCACCAGCTCCATACCGTGTCGGCGGCGTGCGGTTTCGACCTTGCCAACCACCACCATGCCCTGGCCGATGCCGAGGCGTGTGCGCGGATCGCGCTGAAAATCCTGTAACGGGGTTCCTGTCCCGAAACAGAAACTCCCGGCAACAGCCGGGAGTTTTCGTATTTTCCTGTTGCCGGGTCAGAGCCCCAGCTCCAGCTGGAAGCGGATTTCCCAGCGGTTGTAGTCGGGGTCGAACGATTCGCTGCGGTGGTTGTACGACATGTCGGCCTGTACTTTCAGGCTGTGGCCGATGATGTAACGGGTGATGCCTACGGTCGTCTGGTTCCAGCGCTTGTACCCCGCAAAGGGTTGTACCTCGTGCTCGGGGAAGAGCGTCGAATTACGCAGGGCGACCTCCCATTTCTTGTCGAACAGGTAGCTGGTCTGTATGTTGAGCCCCTGCCCGCTGTATACGAAGGCATTGCTCTGGGGGTCGAACAGCGGTCGGTCGCAGCTGCGTCCCATGAAATCGGTATAGAATGCGAAGCCCCGGTATTTGAGGATGAAATCCGCGAAATAGGAGCCGATGTTGCGGGTCGCGTCGTCCGGCATGACGGCGCCGCGCTGGCCTTTCAGGCGCGATGCCTTGTGGTTGTAGGAGTAGGCTCCGGCCACGAGTATCTTGACCTGCTCCTCGCCTTCGAAATCCCCCTCCATCACGTCGCCTTTCGACTTGAACCGCCCCAGCGGGTAGAGCTCCAGCCGTCCCGTGTAGGCGAGCCCGCCGTTGGACGAACTGCCCCAGTT
>OGIH01000875.1_pt1 | contig 19451 bp, 8 predicted proteins | sample 1571721 | NCBI WGS metagenome assembly OGIH01 (sample SAMEA2582068, study PRJEB24529) | metagenome | biome: Human gut stool | place: China | collected 2011
AGCGAATGTTGAGGCAGATCAATCAGTTATTGGAGTTCCGCAAGATGCAGAATAATAAGTTGGCGCTCTCTTTGGAAGAAACGGATGTGATTGCTTTCCTTTATGAAATCTTCCTGAGTTTCGGTGATGTAGCGGAGCAAAAGAATATGAATTTCCGTTTTATTCCGTCTATACCGTCTTACAAGATGTTTCTTGATAAGGGTAATCTGGATAAAGTGACTTATAACCTGTTGTCTAACGCTTTTAAATATACCCCTTCGAACGGTACGATTATACTTTCTGTTACGGTAGATGAAGTGAAGAAGACATTGCAGATTCAAGTAGCAGATACAGGTGTTGGTATTCCAAAAGAGAAGCAAAATGAGTTGTTCAAGAGATTTATGCAGAGTAGTTTTTCCGGTGATAGTATCGGAGTTGGTTTGCATCTGAGTTATGAATTGGTACAGGTGCATAAAGGTACGATTGAATATAAAGACAATGACGGCGGAGGTTCTGTCTTTACCGTTTGTATCCCGACGGACAAAAGTGTTTATTCGGAGAAAGATTTCCTTATTCCCGGTAATGTCTTGTTGAAAGAGGCAGGTGGGCAGGCACATCATTTACTGGAACTTTCGGAAGAACTACCGGAACCGGAGAAAATAGCAGAGCCTTTGAATAAGCGTAAAGTATTGATTATAGAAGATGATAATGATATCCGTGAATTTTTGAAAGAAGAAGTAGGAGTTTATTTTGAAGTTGAAGTAGCTGCTGACGGAACTTCCGGATTTGAGAAGGCTCGTACCTATGATGCTGATTTGATTATTTGTGACGTACTGATGCCCGGAATGACCGGATTTGAAGTGACAAAGAAATTGAAATCTGATTTTGCGACAAGTCATATCCCGATTATCTTGCTGACAGCATTGAATTCTCCGGAAAAACATCTGGAAGGAATTGAAGCCGGTGCTGATGCCTATATTGCGAAGCCGTTCAGTATAAAACTTCTGTTGGCACGCGTATTCCGCTTGATAGAACAGCGTGATAAGTTGCGGGAGAAATTCTCCAGTGAGCCGGGAATTGTTCGTGCTGCCGTATGCTCTACTGACCGTGATAAGGAATTTGCCGACCGATTGGCTGTTGTACTGGAACAGAATCTTTCTCGTCCGGAATTCTCTATTGATGAGTTTGCTCAATTGATGAAATTAGGACGAACGGTATTTTATAGAAAACTGCGCGGAGTGACGGGGTATTCTCCCAATGAATATTTGCGGGTTGTACGAATGAAAAAAGCGGCTGAGTTGTTATTGTCTGGTGAGAATCTGACTGTTGCGGAAGTTGCTTACAAGGTTGGCATCAGCGATCCGTTCTATTTTAGTAAGTGCTTTAAGACTCAGTTTGGGGTAGCACCGTCCGTATATCAACGCGGTGAAATGAAAGAACAGGGAGAAAATGAGACGGCAGAAGCTTGAGTAACCAAGCTTTCTAAATGGTAGTTTAAATCTTCTCTGTAGTGCCCGATATGAATGATCGACCTTGTATTTGTGTACAATAGTCTATGGTCGAATAGTAAAAGTACCCTTATTTTTGCAGGAGAATATTACTATAAAATTAAAGGATCATTGATCATGAGAACACTCTTTTTTATCTTGTTTTTTGTATTAGGCTTTTGTTATATTCAGGCGAGAGGGCAGAAGCCTGCACATGTTATAATAACAGCTGGTCAGTCAAACACGGATGGACGAGTACCTAACAATCGTTTACCGGATTATATAAAGGCAATGGCTGTGGATAGTACGTATACTGCGGGAGCCTACAAATATTGCCATATTGCCCATAATCGTACAGATGGTATGTTTGTTCCATTTTGGCCATTGAGTCATCCTAAAAGTAAGCCTTATACGTGGGGATATGATGCGATTGCTTATTATTGGTTGGAACAGTTGTTTCAGGAAGATTTTTATGTTATCAAGTGGGCTATCGGTGGCACTGCCATAGCTGCTCCTGTTACTACTCCTTTTCGGGGAACTTACTGGTCTGCCGACCCGAAATGGTTGGCAGAGAATACAGCTACCAGTGAGAAAGGAAAATCTTTATTACTTTCTTTGATTGCCAATATTGATGCGAGTATTGATCAGACACTTTCCAAACTAAAGCAAGGTTATCAGATTGATGCTTTCGTTTGGCATCAGGGAGAAAGTGATTATGAGCACGGAAAAGAATATTATCAGAATCTGAAAGGAGTAGTTTCCTATGTGCGTAACCACCTGACAGAGAAAACCGGAAAAGATTACTCTGAACTTCCATTTATATTTGGTACCGTATCCAGGAAAAACAAACGGTATAATAGTGATGTTGAGGAAGGAATGCGTCGCTATGCAAAAGAAGATAAGAACGCTTATCTGATTGATATGTCGGAAGCGGAACTAATGGGAGATAAACTTCATTTTAATCAGGTTTCTGCCGAGTATATGGGTAAACAGGTATATGAACAAATTAAAAAGACTCTTTCGGATGATCCTCATGTATATGTCGCCAAATATAAAGGAGACAGAGCTTGTGCTATCAGTTATACATTTGATGATGGGTTGGCGGAACATTCAACTGTAGCTGCCCCTGAGTTGGAGAAACGTGGTTTTAGAGGTACTTTCTGGGTATGCGGCTATTATACGGAACAAGGTGCATCTGCAAAGGTACCTCGAATGACTTGGGATGAGTTGCGTGAAATGTCAAAGAAAGGACATGAGGTTTCCAGCCATAGCTGGGCACATAAGAATGCCAAACGATTGACTATAGAGCAAGTTAAATCGGAGATAGAAAAGAATGATAGTGCTATTTATACTAATATTGGCATTGTACCTCGTACCTATTGTTACCCATATAATTATAAGACAGAAGAAATAGTCAGTATGGCTTCTAAAGGCAGGGTCGCTACACGTACTAAACAAATTTCAATCGGAGGAAAGTCAACTCCCGAACGGTTTGACAAATGGTTGAAGGATTTGATGAAAGCGGAAGATTGGGGAGTAGGTATGACGCACGGCATTAATTATGGATATGATGCTTTCAAATCGCCTTCTTTATTTTGGGAACATTTGGATAAAGTGAAAAGTATGGAAGATCAGATTTGGGTAGGTACCTTCTGTGAAGTGGCATCTTATATCAAAGAAAGGGAGGAGATACAATTGAAAGTCTCTAATAAAAAGAATGGTATGACAATTACTCCCAAGTTGAAATTAGATAGAAAACTGTTTGCTGAGCCATTGACGATGGTGATTCAAGGGGAAACTATGAATGGAATTCTGGTGAAGCAAGGCAGGAAAGAATTACCTGTGTATATAAATGGGAATAAAGTTATGTTTGACTTTAATCCTTATGGAGGAACTATTAAAATTCATTTTAATTAGGGGTGTGTACGAATAAAGTTTAACCTGATAATAAAATCAATAAAATAATGAAAACAAATTATCTATGTGGCCTCTTCCTTTTATGTGTGCTAGTATGGGGAAGATCGGAAGCACACGCTGAGAAACCGCTGAAGACTCTGGATCTGTATCTTTGCATTGGACAGTCGAATATGGCAGGGAGAGGGAAATTATCACCGGAAGTGATGGACACTTTACAAAATGTATACCTGCTGAATGCAGATGATCAGTTCGAACCCGCAGTGAATCCCTTGAACCGCTATTCTACGATAGGAAAAGGACTTAGCTGGCAACAAGTAGGACCTGCATATGGATTTGCCAAGACGATGGCTACTAAAAAACATCCGGTAGGCTTAATCGTCAATGCACGGGGAGGATCTTCGATTCGTTCATGGGTTAAGAATGCCAAACAGTCCGGCGGATATTATGATGAAGCAATACGACGTGCAAAAGAAGCAATGAAGTATGGTACATTGAAAGCAATTATCTGGCATCAGGGAGAAGCCGATTGTCATCATCCGGAAGCATATAAAGAGAAGATTATTCAGTTGATGACAGACTTACGTAATGACCTGGGAATACCTGATTTACCAGTTGTCGTAGGACAAATAGCACAATGGAACTGGACAAAGAAACCTCATATTCCCGAAGGTACAAAACCCTTTAATGACATGATAAAAGAGATCTCCACTTTTTTGCCCCATAGTGCTTGTGTGTCTTCCGAAGGACTTACTCCGTTGAAGGATGAAACGGATCCTCATTTTGATGCAGCAAGCCAGATTACTTTAGGCAAACGCTATGCTAAAGAAGTTAAGAAACTAATAAAGAAATAGCTGGTAGTTTCAGACTACACTCATTTCTGTTTAAACATATACATAGGAAATATTTATCCATTGTTATTGTCACTTGTCACTTTTCTGATTTAAGTGTTTTATAATAAAGAAGATAGGGGTGACAATAGAGGGTGATAATAAGGTGACAATAGAATGTATCTTCCATTCTTATTGTCACCTCTCCTTGATGAATCTTTTATTTAAAGTATTGATTATCAGTTAATAGATAATCAGCTTGAGGATTTCGCCTGCATGTGTTAAAAACATCATTTTGGGCGTCAATGTACGCTGTTTACACCTTAATGTTTCCAAGGTATGCTGCTTACATTAAGAACAAAGCCCGGTAACCTTAATATGCAAGCAAGGTTTGATTAATCTGTTAAGTCGGTTTTATGTCTTCGTTCCATGTTCATGAACCGTTCGGCTCACGTACGTAAACCCAATGGCTCATGTACGTAGACTGATGGGACCACGTACATGAAACAATCTATTGTTACTGACCGGATACATTAATCTAGCCTGCATAATAGCTTACTGAACGGTTCATTGACGGTTGTTTCTCCGTACTAATCTTTTGTTCCTATGGGGCAATACGGTTTTTGTGACACCTTCTTTTACATATCTCCTTTATGGTGGGAGAAAATGTTTTATTCTATTTGATTGCTTCTAGAAACTCTATTTCAATAATTCTCAGATTAGCATTATTCTTGTTCGCTTTTGCTTCGAGTTCCATATCATTTGCTGCTTTTGCCGCAACTTCAGTGATCTGTCCGAAAGCATCCTGATCGCTGGTATTACCTTTCAGACGGATGGTAATTTGTTTGGAACGTACCGGCTTTTCCACATTAAGATGAACATATCCCAGGCTTTTATTCGTATCTCCACTCCAGATTATAGTATTGCCGGCAAACACTTCCAAAGGATAACTGCGTGAACGCCATCCATTCAACTTAATACAGATATCATCTATTTCTGCTTCTTTTTCAAGAGTATATGTAATCCAGGCGGTGCTGAGTTTTCCGTCATTCATCCATTCGCTTCTTTCATTATCGTCGAAGCTTTGGTTTACAGTTTCATTGTTGGCTCCGGCTTTAGCGGATACAATACGTATATCACGTTTTGTGTCTTTGTAAGATGGGGTAAGGGGAGTCTTTCCTTTATCCAGATTACCTTTCAGAGTCATCTGAGGCAAATAAGTACTCAATCCGTTGCTAACTTTGACGGGAAGGGTTTCTAATGTAATTGTAGCGCTGGGGAGCCCTTCTGCTTTAGCGGTCAGAGTGATCTTGCCGGCTTGGGTAGTGCTGCGGATAAGAGCACGGTTAATACCACATTCCACAGGGAGATTGGTATTAAGAATATAATTGTCTTTTCCTTGTGCGATGCCTCCGCGCCATTCGGCATTCCCTTTCAGGTCGAATTGAATGGTACGGTTGTCAAGCGGACAGCGTTTCCCATCCTTATCTACCACTTCTACCTGTATTAATGCCAGGTCAGCTCCGTCCGCATGGAATCCTTCCGGATTTTGTATCGTTGTCAGTTTCAGTCCGGCAGGTTCACCAACGGTACTTACTGCGTAGCGGCTTATTTCCTTACCGGCCTTGTTGTAGCTGACAGCTTCCAGTTTACCGGCTTTAAAAGCCACATTGTCAAAAGTGAACAGGAAATTGTATTCGCGTTTGCCTTTTCCTAGTGACTGACCGTTCAGGAACAGTTCTACTTCTTCACCTGTAGAAACGACATAGACCGGTTTTACTGTATTTGCGGGATAGTTCCAATGACCGATGATATAGGTATTGTCTTCTTCTGTATCTACCCATCCGTTCCACATGACCTGATGTGCAAAGAAAGCATCTTTTTCGATGCGCATAGGGTCCGTTACTCCACTTCTGCGATAGTTTTCTTCACCACGGTGGTGTGTGTTGGTATCCGAGAAAATGATTTTGGCCCCTCCGGAACTGACTCTGCGACCTGTCCCCGGACGCTCACGCCAATAATCATACCAACAGCGGATCATTGCTATCGCCAGCATGTCCTGATTGTGATTGTAGTCTGTTGCAGGTTGGTTACGATGTAACGGTCCGTCTCCTTCTTTGTGGAAAGGATAACTGTATTCATCCCAATATTTTCTCAGACCTTCGTCACGACAATATTCTGTAGCCCACATCGGATGATGCACGCTCTTGTTGATATAAAGCATTTCTCCGCCATATTCGGCTTCACGGATGTCCAGCATCTCACGAGAGCCGATAGCACGTCCGCCAAAAGGATCGTATTGATCACGGATAGCTTTCATTTCTATCATGTGCTCTCTGCTGATACCTTTGTTTCCACATTCATAAAATAAGATACTTGGATTATTACGGTTGTAGATAATCGCATCGCGCATTAGTTCTGTACGCTGATCCCATTGGCGTCCTGTACGGTCTTTCTCGGAATCTCCTGCCGGCATTGCTTGAATCAGGCCTACACGGTCGCAGGACTCTACGTCTTGTTTCCATGGGGTAACATGCATCCAGCGTACCAGATTACCATTGCCTTTTACTACCAGGCCATTGGAGTAGTCACTAAGCCATGCCGGAACGGACAGGCCTACCGCCGGCCATTCATTACTGGTGCGCTGTGCATATCCTTTCATCTGGATCACACGATCATTCAACCATATTTTGCCTTCTGCAAATCGTGTTTTGCGGAAACCTGTACGAGTACTTACTTCATCAAAGACTTGATTCTTATTGTCTTTTAGAATCGTCTGGACAGTATAAAGATACCCATATCCCCAACTCCAGAAATGGAGATTATTTACTTTGGAAGCAGCTTTCACTACCCTTGTTTCGCCACCTTGTAAGGTTACTTTCTCACCTTCGAAGCTTTTCACCTGTTTGCCGTCAGCATCCAGCAAGACCACCTGGTAGCTAAATTGGCGTGGTTCACGACTGTCGTTTTTTACTTCCGATTCTGCATGGATGGTGGCAGTGCGTCCTTTTACGTCGATGTCTTTAGCATAAATATAAACTCCGGTAGTTTTCAGATTACTGTATAAAGGAAGAGTCTGATACACTTCATCTGTAACGTACAAGAATACATTCTTGGGCAGACCACCGTAGTTTGCGTTGAAGTTACGGTCGTTCCACTGGAACTTGGAGTTAGTACTTTTTTCGCGATACATCCAGTCATTGTCCGTACGTACTGCCAGTACATTGTCACCTTCTTTAATATAAGGTGTCAGGTCGAAGCCTGCCGCCATTACTCCGTTTTCGTGTTTTCCCAGATATTGTCCGTTCAAATAGAAGTCACCGGCTTGGCGCACTCCTTCAAATTCGATGAATACTTTTTGTTTTTTACCGGAAGCCGGAATCCGAAAGTGTTTCCGATACCATACCACTGTGTCCGTCAGCTGTTCGATGGACACTTTGAAGGCTTCATCTTCATTAAAGGCATGCGGTAAAGTGACCGCTTTCCACCGGCTATCGTCGAATTGAGATTGTTTAGCTTCGGGAAAGTCTCCGATTTGCAGACGCCATTCACTGTTGAAATTGTATTTTTTGCGTTCGAAAGCGTGACTATCAACAATAGCCAGCACTGCAAACAGAAATACAAATAGAAAGAGTTTGTTTCTCATGATTTCTTAATGATTAATTTTTCATTGGCAAAGAAAGTACATCAATGAAAGAAACACCCCTTAAATTAGTACGGAAAACCTGTAAGATCATACGTCGGCATCATTTATGGGTTCATTTTCATCTTCAGACAGCTTTTTCCGATAGGCAGATGGAGATACCCCGAATTGGTTCTTGAAACATTTACTGAAGTAGAACGGATCGTTGATACCTACGCTATAGGCGACTTCGGCTATGGTGAGATCTTCTGTCAATAACATTTCAGCAGCCTTTTTCATCCGCATGACACGTAAATATTCGTAAGGAGAATAACCGGTCACTCCCCGTACTTTTTTATAGAATACAGTACGTCCTAGTCCCATTATTCCGGCAAAGTCATTGACCGAAAAATCGGTATCGGTCATGTGCTCATTCAATACTTCATTCAGCTTTACCGAGAACTTCTGATCCTTGTCATTGGTACAGATAATGGAATGAGCCAATCCCGGTTCGTTAGAATATTTTTGGCGCAGTTTATCCCGTAGCTCGATTAACTTGAAGATTCTTGCCAGTAGTAAAGAGACATTGAATGGCTTCGTGATATACGCATCAGCTCCGGATTCAATTCCTTCCTGATATTTCTCTTCTATATTGAGGGCAGTCAGTAATATGATGGGGATATGGCTGGTGGTAAATTCATTTTTAAGTTTGCGTGTCACTTCAAATCCATTCATTCCCGGCATCAGAACGTCACAAACAATTAAATCAGCATCATACGTACTTGCTTTTTCAAAACCGGATGTTCCGTCAGCAGCTACTTCAACTTCAAAGTAAACTCCTATTTCTTCTCTTAGGAATTCACGGATATCAGTATCATCTTCTATAATCAAAACTTTGCGTTTGTTCAAAGGATCGACAGGAGGCTGGAAAGTATCCTCTGACGTTTCATTTCTGAGAAAATCTTTGGAGTGCTGTTCCTCTTCTTCGGTTAATAACTGATTGGGAATCAGGAAATCTTTCTCCTGATAGATATCAGAATTAGTCGGCAATAGGACGGTAAAGACAGAACCGCCTCCCTCATTTTCATCATAACTGATATTACCTTTATGTACCTGTACCAGTTCGTGTGTCAAGTGGAGACCTACTCCGACACTGCTATGAGAGAAGCTGCTTTGCATGAAACGCTTGAACAGTTCAGAACGTTTTTCTTTGGGTATGCCGATCCCGTTATCTATGACTTGTATACGAAGCTGTTGCTTGTCTTCCTGAATATCTATTTTGAATATAATCTTTCCGTTAGAAGGAGTATACTTGAAAGCATTGGATAGGAGGTTGTAGGTAACCTTGTCTAAATAGCCTTTATCAATAAACATTTTATAAGCAGGTTGTGACGGCTCAAAACTGAAATCGATGTTTTTGGACTCGCTTGTATCCTTGAAACTCAGGAAGATTTCATAAAGGAAAGCAATGACGTCCGTCTCTTCCAAAGATAAGGCCAGTTTGTTTTTCTGCATCTTTCTGAATTCAAGTAGCTGATTGATGAGGCGTAACATTCTCTGAGTGCTTTTATCCATGGTTTTTAAAGGACGTTGCATCTCTTTGGGAGGATTCTCTATATTGATTAGCTTGTTGAGAGCACCTTGAATCAGAGTAAGCGGTGTACGGAATTCGTGGGATATATTGGTGAAGAATTCCAGCTTATATTCGGTCAATTGCTTCTCAACAGCGATGCGATTGCGTAATCTGTTGAAATTTCGTATGATATGGAAACTGAAATAACAGACGATTCCAATGAATACCAGATAAATCAGATAGGCCCAGGTCGTCTGCCAGAAAGGAGGAGCTATGACAATCTCCATAGTGCTTTCTTCCCCCCATACGCCGGCTACATTGCAGGCTTTCACTTGCAACTGGTATTTACCGGGAGGAAGATTACGGTACGTTGCCAAATTTTGTGCTGAAGGGATGCTCCATTCCGAATCATATGGAGGCATCCGATAAGAATATTTGGATGCTCCGCTTAAAAAGTTGAATGTTGAAAAGGCAATGACAAATGAATTTTGATAATGTTTCAAGTTTAACTGCCCTGTATAGGACATGGTTTCGTTGAGAGGGGAATCATCCATACCGGGCAACATATGCGCTCCATTGATGTGAAGCCCTGTGAATACGGTCGATGCAAGTTTTTCCATGTTTTCCACTTTATTGGCATCGAGAACTACCAGGCCGTAGTTCGTACCGAAAAGTAATCTTCCGTCAGCATTTATGCAAGCCGTATTTTCAGAGTATACATTCCCCAGTGTATGTGAAGAAAAATAATAATTCTCTATTTGCTTGGTGGCGAGGGTGAAGCGGGAAATGCCATATTCGGTCGCAATCCACATTTTGTTGTCCTGATCTTCAACAATCGACTGTATGACTCCGTTGGGCAATCCGTCTTTAATACTATAACAATCGAAAGTCAGATGTTGGTAGTCATTTCCCGGATAGCAGATGGCAAAGCCTGCTCCCGTTGTTCCAATCCACATATTTCCTTCATGATCATTCACCAGACAGCGGATTTCATTGCTGGGGAATGTTTCATTGACATGATTGTAAAGTACGTAATTCTTGGGGGAGTTGATCAGTGAGTCCGGATGGAAGATATAAATACCGTTGTTGGTACCCACCCACATCATACCGTTGCGGTCTTCCTGTATGACGCGTACCCGTTTTTCTCCATAACTGCCTTGAAAGAAATGCTTGAATTGATAACTGTTGCCTGTTTTGACAGCCAGATTCAATCCTCCGCCAAATGTTCCTATCCACATCCGCCCTTTGCGGTCACGGTAGATTAAGTAGACATTGTCGTTTGATAAGGAGTTATTATCCTTACTGTTATATCGGTACCATTGATCAGCCCCGATACGTAATCCTATACCACGCATACCCAACCATAACTGTCCTTCATTATCTTCGCACATACTGTATACGTTATGTGTAAACTTCTCTCTACGAAGTATATTTTTCAGGTCGGCATCATATTCATATAGGGTACCCATGCGGTTTGCCATATATACATTACCGTTTTTGCCACGTAAAAGCATACGTATCGTGTTGGAGCGGTCAGAAGCATCTTCGCCATTCGGATAGATACGTAACGTTCCTTTATTCAGAATCTCCAGATGAGATAATCCGGAGAATTCGGAACTCACCCAGATGCCCCCGGAACGGTCTTCAATGATATATTGCAGATAATTGGAATTGATATGGCTGGAGTGACTGACTTCAAAAGTGAAGTGCTGCAGATCGCCGGTATTCAGATCGTAGGCAAAGAGTCCGTTTCCGTAAGTCGTAATCCAGATGATATCCCGTGAATCATGAATGATAGAGTAACGTTCTACATCGATATATCCCAAATGCTCGGATGAAAGAAACTGAAAATGTTTGATGTCGCCAGTGCTGGTATTGACATACCATACGTTGCCGGTATAGTTGTGTACCCATGCATTCCCTTTATTGTCTCTGGTGACGTTACCGTTTTTAATATTCAGGCGGGAGAACCGGCGCAGCTTTCCCGTAACGGGATCTAGGATGTAACTGCCAGTGGCGGTAAACATCACCCATTGATGTTGCAGGCGGAGGCTTCCGGTGATTACACCTGTATCTCCGAGTTCGGTTAATGAAGCGATTTTCTCCAGTCGGTTATTGGAAAGAGAGTGGCGGTAGATTTCTTTTTTTCCGGTAATGATGCAGGTATATTGGTCATAAGAAAAGATATGTTCCCAGCTTTCTCCCTGTGTATCCATTGCTTCCAGTTTGCCGTCATGGTATTTCCATAATCCTTGCTTGGTTCCTATCCATACATGTCCGGGGCTGTCATTGCTTTCGTAGACAAACAGTACCTTGTCAGAAGATAGGTTGCCTAATTCTTTTTTGTATGCCTGCGACGAGAACTGGCCATCCTGATAGACGACACGACGGCATCCGTTATTGTTATCCCACAACCAGATAGACTGGTCGGATGCAATGATTTTTTTCGAATAGCTCTGTTTGTATTCTCCGCAACTGGTGAAATCGACGAAGCGCCCATGTTTTAAATCGTAACAGCTATATAAAGAAGAGAGGGTGGCGATCCATAAAAAACCGTTAGAGTCTTCTTCCATATTCCGGATGCGTGGGTCGGCCAATGAAATCGGCAGATTAGGGTCCGGGTAGATACTGACAAAAGAGTTGCCGTCATAATAGCTTAATCCGTTGACGGTTCCCATCCACATAAATCCCTTGCTGTCCTGAAACATATATCGGATGGAATTATTCGCCAGTCCGTCACCGGTGGTCAGTTTGTTCGAACGTATCTCGACAGATGCATGTACTGAACTGAGATAGAAAGATAAGAATGCGAATATCAGCAGTGCATTTTTCATATTTGATTTCTACGATTCTACATTATTATTAATGGTTACAAAGTTAATTTTCTTTTTAGAATAGAGGATGTAATAGCGTACGGAAAAACAAAGAAACGATGTATTATCGTTCATTCTTGATGTAAATCTCAGGTGAAATACGATTTTCTAGGCTTTGTGTACGCATGTACATTCTAAACTATAAAGAAAGCTGTAATTTAGCGGCATGAAAACGGTAACTGGAAAAAACTTCCGGTTACAGAATATTTGTTTAGAGGTAGAAGATAAGAGTCAGGTAATAAAGAAGCACATTAACAACAGTAAAATGGAAATCAGTTTTCAATAGGTTTTTAAATATAAGCATAATGAAAAAGCATATAGGTATTAGTCTTTTTTTTATGGAGTGTTTCCTGTCTCTTTCGGCTACGAATTATTTTGTAGCTACCAATGGTGATGATTCAAATGCGGGCACGCTTGACAAACCTTTCGCTACTTTACAAAAAGCGCAGTCAAAAGTCGTTCCCGGAGATACGGTATATATTCGCGGAGGCGAGTATCGGATACGGGAAGAGCAGATGATGGGAGGAGATCATTTGCGCGCTTATGTTTTTGAAATGAATAAAAGTGGCACTCAGGCCAAGAGAATCTGCTATACAGGTTATCAGGATGAACGTCCGATATTCAATCTGGCTGAAGTAAAGCCGGAGGGTAAACGGGTATCTGTCTTTTATGTATCAGGCTCTTACCTCCATTTCCGCAATTTTGAGATTATCAAAACACAGGTTACTATCCGGGAGCATACTCAGTCGGAGTGTATATACAATCAAGGTGGAAATCATAATATTTACGAGAATCTGGCGATGCACGATGGCATGGCTATTGGTTTTTATTTGGTGCGGGGAAGTCATAATCTCGTACTGAACTGTGATGCTTATAATAATTTTGACCCTGTATCTGAGAATGGTACCGGTGGAAATGTGGATGGCTTCGGTGGGCATCCGGCTTCTGCCTCCTATACGGGAAATGTGTTTAAAGGATGTCGGGCCTGGTACAACAGTGATGACGGTTTTGATTTGATAAAGGCACAAGCAGCTTATACGATTGAAGATTGCTGGGCGTTTTATAATGGATATAAGCCCGGAGGATTTGTGGGTGCGGGAGATGGTACAGGGTTTAAAGCGGGTGGCTATGGTATGCGCTCAAAAGTGAAGATGCCGAATGAGATTCCACACCATGTAGTGAAGAATTGTCTGGCATATAAAAACAAGAACAAAGGATTTTATGCCAATCACCATTTGGGAGGAATTTCCTGGTTCAATAATACCGGTTATCAGAATCCGTCTAATTTCTGTATGCTGAATCGTAAGTCTGCCGGAGAAATAGTGGACGTGGACGGATATGATCATATTATTCGGAATAATTTGTCATATAAGCCGAGGGCTGCAGGAAAACATATTGTCGATGTGAATCGGGAGGAATGTATGATTATCAATAATTCTTTTCTTCCTGTAGATATGACCGTAGGTGAGGATGATTTTGTAAGTTTGGATCCTGCTCAGTTAACATTGCCTCGCAAAGCGGATGGAAGTCTGCCGGATATTGATTTTCTGAAGTTAAAAAGAAATAGTAAATTATATGATGCGGGAATCGGTTTTCAATTCTCTGCGCAGAATCTTTAAAATATTGTTCTGTTATTGAAGAAAAATAGCTGCATGATAGATCTATGTTGATATAATCCGCATAGATCTATCGTACAGCTTGAAGAATGAGATCTTTCTGTAGATTCAGATATTAGAGAATAAGACGTTTGATCTCCTCAGCGGTATCTACAATATATTGAGGACTGAATTCTTCCAGTTCGGCACGTGGGCGGAATCCCCATGTTACTCCACAAACTGTCACTCTTGCATTAGCAGCCGTTTGCATATCCACGCCGGAATCACCCACGTACAGCACTTCTTCTTTGGTTACTTTGGCAACTTCCAGAATATCGAATACAACGGTTGGATCGGGTTTAACCTTTATCCCTTCACGTTGCCCGAACACAGCGGTAAAATGGATTTCCGGAAAATAATGGTCAATCAACTTTTGGGTGGCTGCCTGATATTTGTTGGAAGCCACAGCAATTTGAATACCTGCATCCTGTAAGTATGAGAGCAATTCCGGAATACCGGGATAAGGGCGGCTGTCATCGGCATTATGAATGTCATAGTAAGGGACGAATTCCTTGTGTACGCGCAGTACATTCTCTTTGGACTTTTCTCCTTCCGGTAAGGCACGCTCAAAAAGTTTGTCGATGCCGTTTCCTACCATGAAGTTATATTTCTCGATCTCATGTGTGGGATATCCTAACTTATTCAAGGCATAATTTGTACTGTGTGCAAGGTCGGCAATGGTATTCAGTAATGTACCATCCAAATCGAAAATGACTAGTTTCTTCATTGAACTTCTTGTTTTTTTATGTTAATCCTGTTTTCCTTTCTTTCTGCTTACAAAGATAGGAATAAAAAACGAATCATTTCCTTGTAATTCGGAACCAGTCTACATCTGTCCATCCTCCATCATTGGTAACAATAGCCGGACGGGTACAGAACATGCCGACTTTGGCGCCAATCCATTGTCCCTCCCTTGCCTGAAAAGGGTTGCCTAATGGCAAGAACTTCTTTCCGTCAAGGCTATAACTGAAGTTGCACATCACAATGAGGTCGTTACCTCCTTCACTGGCTTTAATTTTCTTGCCGTCGCAACTGAAACGTACCTTTAGGTATACCGTGTTTTGGGTAAGACCGACAGAAGAGTTTACCTGTTCCGCTTCTCCTTTATCTGCTTTTTTACATTCAATTTGAGACAGCACAAGACCTTTGTCCGTATTTTCCAGAATCAATCCTGCATAATCCCTGCCCATTACTACCAAACCTGTACGTTCACCTTTCAGTTTGGGATTAGGCATGAAGGTCAGTTTCATCGTGGCGGTGAAATTGTCCGAAGGAGTTTTTTGCAACAACAGATTAGCTACATCCCATAAATTCTTATAATCCGCTACTACCGGATAAGAGTATAGTCTGACATAACTTTTGTCTCCGGCATAATATGCCCATTTCTCATTGATATTAGCGTGCCACTGCCATTGCGGAGAGAGTATATATCCGTCGAATTCGTCGCTTTCTTGCGGTGTACAGATGGGATATATCTTTCCTACATTCGGCTTTTTGTAGGTCATTACCGGTTCGCCGCAACCGTCACCATCTTTGTCGATACCGATTACAGGCCAGTCATTCACCCACTTCATCGGTTGCAAGTGAACAAGGCGACCATAAGCGCCTACATCCTGAAAGTGGAAGAACCAGTCTTCTCCGGAAGGAGTGTCTACCCAAGCTCCCTGGTGAGGTCCATTGACGGGAGAATCACCCTGCGCCAGTACAGTTCTCCATTCATAAGGACCATACACATTTTTAGAACGGAGTACTACCTGCCAACCGGTTGGCACACCGCCTGCCGGATGGAAGATATAATAATAGCCGTTCCTTTTATAAAACTTCGGGCCTTCACACGTCTGGTGTGCTTCGTGACCGTCGAAGATAATGCGTGAGGGGGTGATGGCTTTGGTCGCTTCCTTATTCAATTCACAGATGGTGATTACACTTTTCAGTCCGGCGCGGCTTCCTGCATAGGCGTGTACCAGATATACTTTTCCGTCTTCATCCCAAAGCGGGCAGGTATCGATGATTCCTTTTCCCGGTTTAACCAGAACAGGTTCCGTCCACGGACCTTGCGGGTCTTTGGCTTTTACCATGAAAGCGCCTTGGTCCGGGTCTCCCCAGAAGATATAAAACTCTCCGTTATGGTGGCGGATACTGGGTGCCCAGACACGGTTGCCGTGTTCCGGACGTTCCGGTGTTTCAATAGGGGTGAGGGCATAGGGAACAGCAGCTCCGATAATCGTCCAGTTCACTAAATCCTTGGAATGTAGAATCTGCAATCTCGGCAGACAGTTGAAACTGGAAGAAGTCATATAGAAATCATCTCCTACGCGGCAAGCGTCCGGATCGGAATAATCGGCATAGAGCACCGGATTCTTGTATTTACCATTTCCGAGATCGGAAACCCATACTTCGGATACATAGTTTTTCTGTGCTACCGCAGTGAAAACAGTTAGCAGGCAAAAAGCTAAAGTCTGTGTCAATCGTTTCATGATATAGGTATAATAGTTTGATATTAAAGATTCAGTTGAAGTCTCTCAATGGGGCAAAGGTAAAAAAAAGACTCCGCACAAAGGAGTAATAATTGTGCAGAGTCGGTATAAAAACTGGTAAATACTCCAGTATTTGATTGTTTAACTGTATTTGTATGCTTTGTTTAATGAATATCTTTTATTTTGACCGTTACCGGATGTGCCAATTCTTCTTTCCATTCGCGGAGATAAGCGAACCATGCTTCCGGTGTCTTATAGCCGAAAGTTTCTTTCATGGAAGTGAAAGTGGTGTGATACTGTAAGTATTTGCTTCCCGGAGATGTGATGGTGTAGAGGTAGTTGTCTTTGTCTTTCTCTTCCGATTTCACATATCGTTGGGGAATACAGGTCCCAAGACCTACTGTTTCTTTGGCATATTTCACGGTATCGTTTACCGGCCAGTCTGTTCCCCAACTGCCGACAAGCCCTTTGTGATCCGAGTAAGATTCTGCGGTACCGACAATATCCTGAACGCCTGTACAGAACACTTCGTTCTTAATCGGCTCGTCGAAGAATGCCTCGATACGAAGATCACGGTGTCCGGCATAGAGTGTGTAACGGGTCATCATGTCCAATTCCGCATTTTGATATTTCCAGCCTGTCACTTCGATTTCTGCGATGACACGCACCGGACCGTAAGAGATGATACGTTCCGTACGGGTAGCCACCGGAGTGATATGAGTTGCTTTCTTTCCGTCCCATCCTTTGAAAGCACCCGGACCGCAACTGTCGAATACCCGGAGGACATCGTCACCGAATCCTCTTGCTAACTGTTCGTCAGTAGGGTAGAACTGAGATTCTTTGATTTCCAGTCCTTTATTGAACTTACCGTAGATATCCGGTGTCTGTTTTTCGTTAAAGTAAAGACGATAGCCTACCAGTTCCGATTCCAGTACAGGACCATGAGGACGGACCATACTATATATATTACTTGTACCAGGGACAGTGATTGCCTGTACTGACTGATGCTTTCCTTTTCTCGGGTCAGCAATGAACATTTCCGCATAAACCCGTGCCGGATAGGTTTTCGTACTCTTTTCAGAAGACAGGGTTACCTGAAATGTTTTTCTTCCGTGAGCAGGGAGGCTGGTAACGAATGCCAGTTCATCCATCTTACGGTCTCTGTTCAGGTCGTCCAGCTGAGAAGGAATTTCACTGCTTCCTTCCATTACTACGGCGGACTTTACTTTAAATCCGGTATGCAGGTCACGCAAGTTGATTACTACCGGTTCATCCGTCTTGGCACGGTTCCAGTTATTGTTTACTTCTACAGTAATGGTTTTCTCCTGTTTTTGAGCCCAGGCGGACAGAGAGCAGCACCCGACAAGGAGTGTGATGATAAAAATATTCTTCTTCATGATTTTAAGGCATGATATTATACGTCGTATTTCTTTCTGCAAAAGTAATTGAAAAAATAGCAGACCGGCTTATCTTTGGAAGATAAATTAGTCTGCTATTTGAGCTTTTTACTCTATATAATGATTTTGTGGTTTTCTGTGGTGGAATCTCTTATTTGAAATTCAATATCTGTCCTTTGGCGTCAATCTCTTCATAAGTCTCTCCATCGACTTTCAGATTCTTGGCGCTTTTGACATTCAGTATATTCTTTCCTTTGGTTGATTCTACATAAATATTTTCGAGTGTGACACCGTCTACCTGACTGATAACGACTCCGTCAGTAGCTTCCGTCATCACAACATTCTTCACAGTTACGTTACGGATAGGCATTTCCGGAAGTCCGTTGAAGAACATCGCACGTCCCGAACCTCTGCAAATGACATTTGATATATGAATATCACGGAACGCAGGAGTCTCTTCGGTTACAGGAGGAATCGCCGTCTTCATACGGCTCAGCAGATCTTCTTCCGATTCTTCTCCGGCTCCTTTGCCACCATAGAACAGGTCGAAAAGTAACGGTTCGTTCGGTATATTGATCATATTGATGTTATTGATATAGATGTTTTCTACAACACCGCCACGTCCGCGGGTACTCTTGAAGCGTAAACCTACATCCGTACCCAGGAAAGTACAGTCGGTTACATAGACGTTCTTTACGCCACCCGACATTTCGCTACCTACTACGAAACCACCGTGGCCGTGCAATACGGTGTTATTTTTTACAATCACATTCTGGCAAGGTTCGCCACGTCTGCGACCGTCTTCATCTTTTCCCGATTTGATACAGATAGCATCGTCACCGGCATCGAATATGTTGTTGACAATCAACGCGTTCTTGCAAGATTCCAAGTCCAGTGCATCACCATTCTGGGAGTACCAGGGGTTGAAAACTTTCACATTGTGAATCGTGATATGCTCGCATGACAACGGGTGCAGGCACCAGCTGGGAGAGTTCTTGAAAGTTACACCTTCCAATAATACTTTTTTACTCTTAACGATATTCAGCAATACGGGACGCAGCCACGGGCGGATTTCATTCCATTCCTCATCCGTATTAATGCCTTCCGGGTTATTGAAATCTTTAGTAGCCATAGCGCCTTTCAGTGCACCGGCAGTGGGATACCAGATGCTACCGGATGCATCGACTACACCTCCTGAACTTACCAGGCTACTCCATTGGCCCGCAGTCAGTTTGCCTTTTTTTACCGGACGCCAGCTATCACCTGAACCATCGAATACACCATGTCCCGTAATCGCTATATTCTCAGCATTCCATGCTGAAATAGGAGATTGGCAACGACGCGTATCCAAACCCTCAAAAGATGTTTTAATAATAGGATAAGCCTCGAAATCATCTGTGAACAATACCAGGGCGTTCATTTCAGTATATAGATTGACGTTGCTCAGCAACTCGATAGGGCCGGTCAGCCACAAGCCTTCGGGAATAATTACTTTACCGCCACCTTTGGCATTTACTGCCTTTATAGCGTCGTTGATAGCTTTGGTATTCAGTACGATACCATCTCCTTTAGCGCCAAAATCTACAATATTGACTGTATAATCCGGAAAAGCGGGTTGTTCCACTTTCGGCATATTGAAGGGTA
>OGIH01000876.1_pt1 | contig 19377 bp, 11 predicted proteins | sample 1571721 | NCBI WGS metagenome assembly OGIH01 (sample SAMEA2582068, study PRJEB24529) | metagenome | biome: Human gut stool | place: China | collected 2011
CCGCCGTACGGAAGATCATCGTACTCGATGAGCAAGCGGAATACCAAGACCGTGAGATGTCGCTGTCCGAGATACGCCGGATGGGGAAGGTCTATCTGGGTATTCATCCGATAGAGGAGTTCTTGGCGATCGGGCAATCGCTGGGCAACGATGATTACGCCACCATCACCTATACCTCCGGCACGACCGCCGATCCGAAAGGCGTGATCCTCACCCACCGTAACTATACGGCGAACGTGGAGCAAGCGCTCACTTGCGTGGATATAGACGATACGTGGCGTACGTTGGTGATACTCCCGCTGGACCATTGCTTCGCCCACGTGGTAGGATTCTACATCTTCATGTCGAAGGGAGCCTCGGTAGCTACCGTGCAGGTAGGGCGTACCGGTATGGAGACCTTGAAGAATATCCCTATCAATATAAAGGAGTTCAAGCCGTACCTGATACTGAGCGTCCCCGCCTTGGCGAAGAACTTCAAGAAGAATATCGAGCAAGGTATCCGAGCGCGAGGCAAGAACGCCGTCCGCCTTTTCAACCTAGCCTTACGGATCGGTTATATCTATAACGGGGATAGCGACGAGGAGGAAGGAAAAGGTTTCCGCGTCCTCTTGAAGCCACTGGTCCGTTTGTTCGACAAGCTATTGTTCGCGAAAGTCCGTGAGAACTTCGGGGGCGAGCTGAAGTTCTTTATCGGAGGGGGCGCCTTGCTGGATAAGGACTTGCAGAAGTTCTATTACGCCTTGGGAATCCCGATGTACCAAGGATACGGGCTGAGCGAGGCGACACCGATCATCTCGACCAACGGCCCCCGCCGCCATACCTTCGGTAGTAGCGGCGTATTGGTGCGGCCCCTCGACCTAAAGATCTGCGACATGGACGGCAACGTACTTCCTCCGGGAGAGAAAGGCGAGATCGTCATCCGGGGAGAGAACGTGATGGCCGGCTACTGGAAGAACCCGGCATCGACGGCCGATACCGTAAAGGAGGGTTGGCTGTACACCGGGGATATGGGATATATGCGTGACGGGCTTCTTTATGTGTTGGGGCGTTTCAAGAGCCTGCTGATCGGAAGCGACGGGGAGAAATACAGTCCGGAGGGTATAGAGGAGGCCTTGGTAGAGCATTCCTCTTGCATCGACCAGCTGATCCTATACAATAACCAGAGTCCGTACACGACCGCCCTGTTGGTCCCTAACAAAGAACGGTTGAGGAAGCATCTGGCCCACCAGAATCTGGACCTTACGAGCGATCAAGGCCGAGAAGAGGCCATCCGTATCATCCAGCGCCAGATCGACCGTTTCCGCAAGGGAGGCGACCTGTCCACTCTATTCCCGGATCGTTGGTTGCCGACCACCTTCGCCATCCTCCCCGAGCCTTTCACCGAGCAAAACGGCATGGTAAACAGCACCATGAAGATCGTCCGGGGCAAGGTAGAGAAAGCCTACGCCGCCCGTATCGCCCAGCTCTATACCCCCGAGGGGAAGAACCCGCAGAACAAGTGGAACAAGGAGGCGTTGTAGAGACGCGGCGTGCTCGCCTACTCCATGCGTCCCCGAGAAGGCTCCCTAAGCACGAAGCAGTATTACAACCCGGAATATTATCCGTTCTTGGTTCCTACGTTAGATGACAATGGCAAGCAGATCGGGGATCTGGTACAGCCCGAGGGCGGCACACGTATCATCGTGATCAAGAAGAAATGATTTATCGGCGAGGCCCGGCCACCAAGGTTGGGCCTCGCATTTTCTAAAGATTCCACCGCGCACCTGCCGCGAGGTGCCGCATTTCCCCAAGATTCGACCGCGCACCCGATGTACCCCCCGTATTTTTCCAAGATTCGACCGTGCACCTGCCGCGAGGTCGAATCCGCGAAAAATACGGTAGTTTCCAGAGCTATATCCACCGATTTGTCTTACCTTTAGCCAGTATTAAACCTGATCATGGATCTAAATCAACAAGAAAATGGAAAAGATTACAAAAGTAAAAGACATTAACATCACGAAATTGAACAACGCCGAGTACCGAACCTTCATGGCCCGCTACGGGAACCTGCTCGCGGGTGGCGGAGGCGACTCGGAATCTCCCGACGAGATCAGCTTCGACCCGAACGACCCGCTGGGCATCCCCCAAGAACTTCGTACGGCCTTCGCCACCGATTTCGCCCTGTTGACCGACGCCGTGAACCAATCCTCGGCCAGCGAGGAGACCGCGCAGATGTCCGCCCTCGACAAGGAGAGGGATGATCTCTTGATCTTCATTACTTCCACTATTACCCAAATGACGAAAAGCCCGCTGGCGGCGCAACGCACGGCGGCCGAGAAGCTATACCTTCCCGTAAAGCCCTACATCGGAGCCGCGCGCCTCGCCAACTTGCAGGAGACGGCCGCCATCGAGGGCTTGCTGGTAGACCTCGACAAGGCCGGGATGCCCGAGGCGCTGGCGGCGATCAACCTCACCGAAGTAGTAGCAGCGCTGAAAGAGAAGAACAAGCAATACGCCACGCTCACCGAGCAACGCGCCAACGCCAAGGCGGACGACCCCGTAGAGAGCGCCAAGAAAATCCGCCTACGCATGGACGAGGAATACGACGAGATGTCCACCTACGCCTTCGCGCAAAGCGTGGTGAAGCCCACTCAAGAGACCGCCGCCTTCATCAACCGCCTCAACGCGCTGGTCGACGAGACGAACGCCCTCTACAACCAACGCATAGCGCAGGCGAGGGCCGCAGCCGCCAAGAAACAAGAAGGCGACAAGCCCGCTACCGACAGCGACTCGCCATCAGAGATATAAAATAATGAAGATCTTTTTCGTTAAATAATGAAGCTCGCGTTTTCTACCGCCGGGTTTCCCATCGAGCGGTGGGAAACCCGGTGATTAATGATTATTAATAGCCTCTCCCCCCTCCCTCCCACGAAAAAAACATACCTTTGCCAACAGTATTATCCGTGAAGGAATAACGAGACATTTACATGATAAGATCTATTCGCTATATCACTTTGCTAGTCCTGTTACAATTCGTGACCGGCATTTCCGTCCTATACGCCCAGAGCATAACTTCCGCATCCGGAATCGTGAGAGACTCCGTAAGCGGGGAACCCCTATCCTACGTATCCGTCATGTTCGAGAACTCGACGATCGGGGCGATGACCGACGATGACGGGGCTTTCAGCCTCCAGAATGACAAAGGGCTTACCCGGCTGGTCGTATCCTCGCTTGGATATGACAATAAGGTCGTAAACCTAAAGGCGGGGCAAAAGAACAACGCCCTCAACGTGCTCCTCCGGCCTACCTCGTTCGAGATTGCCGAGGTAGTCGTCAAGCCTAAACGTGAGAAATATTCCCGCAAGGACAACCCCGCCGTGGAACTGATCAAGAAAGTCATAGAGCATAAGAACGACAACCGCATCGAGGCGAAGGACGAGTACCAAAGCGAGGTGTACGAGAAGCTCAGCATGTCGCTGGACGACTTCAACCCCAATCTCGAGAAGAATAAGTTCCTGAAGAAATTCAAGTTCATCAAGAACTATCTGGATACCTCGGAGTTCAACGGGAAACCGATCCTGACGATCTCCGTCCGTGAGACGATCTCCGACCAATACTACCGCAAACATCCCAAGGCGGAGAAGACGATCACCAAGGCCAAGCGCCAGCAGGGTATCGACAAGACCTTGGACGATGGAGGCGCCATCACCGCCAACCTTGAGGAGATATTCAAGGGCGTCAATATCTTCGACAACAATATCAATATCTTGTTGAACCGTTTCGTGAGCCCGCTGTCTTCCACGCTGGCCGTCTCCTATTACAAATATTATATCATGGATACGGTGGACGTTGCCGGAGATAAATGTGTGGATCTCGCCTTCGTGCCCGTAAACAGCCAGAGTTACGGCTTCACGGGCCGCTTGTACATCACGCTGGACGGTAATTACGCCGTCAAGAAATTCCTCTTGAACACCCCGGCGAACATCAACCTCAACTGGGTGGACAAGCTCCGGATCGAGCAAGAGTTCAAGCGGATGCCGGATAGCACTTGGGTGCTCGCCAACGAGAATACCTACGTTAATTTCTATATCGTAAAAGGGGCGCAACAGCTCTATGCCCACCAGCTAAGGAATTTCGATAAGTATCAGTTCGACGTGCAGAACGCCGACTCGATCTTCGGCCTTCTCGGTCCGATCCATGAGTTGCCCGAAGCCACCGCCCAGACCGACACCTTCTGGATACACAACCGCCATGTCCCCTTGAAAGAGAAAGAGAGCGCCTTGGACGACTTGCTGGCGCAACTTCGCAAGGTACCGGCTTTCAACGTGATCATCAAGACCGCCGAGATATTGATCACCGGTTATATCCCGACCACGGCGGACAAGGATAAGAGCAAGTTCGATTTCGGACCGATGAATACCACGTTCAGCGCCAACCATCTGGAGGGCTTCCGCATGCGTGTGGGAGGTATGACGACGGCAAACCTCAACCCGCACTGGTTCGGTAGCGGTTATCTGGCCTATGGCGTAAACGACCGTAAGCTAAAGTATAACGCCAAGCTGACGTATAGCGTGAACAAGAAGAAATATCACGAGGGAGAAAGCCCGGTGAACAATATCTCTGCGATCCAAGAGTACGACGTATATACGCCTGGTCAGGACTTCCTCTTCACCAGCAAGGATAATATGTTCGTGGCATGGAAGGTGGGCGAGCCCGTCACCATGATGCAATACATCCGCAAGACCATGCTCCAGTACCAGAAGGAATGGCTGAATGGCCTGACCCTTACCACTTGGGCGCGGAACGAGAACAACGAGGCGGCCGGAACGCTCCGCTACGACCGTTACGACGCCGACGGGACATTGACGAACCTAAAGAGTTTCACCAACACGGAGCTAGGGACCCAGCTTCGTTTCGCCCCGGGCGAGCGTGCCTATAACGGACGAGAGGGTAAGAACTCGCTTTTCAACCTCTCGAAAGACGCTCCCGTATTCAAGCTATCCCATCAGATGGGATTGAAGAACGTGTTGGGGAGCGACTTCAACTACAACCATACGGAGATCAGCGCCGAGAAACGGATCTGGCTCTCTTCCTTCGGACATATCGACGCCTTGGTGACGGCGGGCAAGGTATGGGACAAGGTTCCTTTCCCCTTGCTCATCATGCCGAATACCAACCAGTCCATCACGATCCAGCCGCAAGCCTTCAACATGATGCGTGCGCTGGAGTTCGTAAGCGACCAGTATGTTTCGTTCTACTTCACGTATTATATGAAGGGATGGATCTTAAACCGTATTCCCGGCGTGAAGTGGCTACGTTTGCGTGAGGTGATATCGTTCAGCGGTTTCTACGGAGGACTGACCGATAAGAATAACCCGGCCTTGGACCCGACGGGACTATACCGCTTCCCCGAGGGAACCTCGCCGATGGGCCGTACGCCTTACCTTGAGGCCAGCGTAGGTCTGGAGAACATCTTCAAGATATTACGGATCGATTATTACCGCCGGTTGACGTATCTGGACCAACCGAATATCAAGAAGGGGGGCGTGCGTATAGCGCTGCGGTTCTCCTTCTAAGAGTTGACAGTTGAGAATTGACAGTTGACAGTTAAATGTAGGAGAGATAAGAAAATGGGGGAGTTGGAACGCAGACCGAACGCATGGGCGTTGACGCCGCTGGTGGTATTCTTATTGACTTATTTGGTGGTGTCTATCGTGGCGGGGGGTTTCTATAAGATGCCGATAACGGTAGCCTTCGTCATCTCCTCGATCGTAGCGATAGCGATCTCCAAGGGAGGCAAATTAAGCAACCGTATCGAGCAGTTCTGCCGGGGGGCGGCCAACAGCAATATCATGCTGATGGTATTGATCTTCATCCTCGCCGGGGCCTTCGCCCAGACTGCCAAGGCGATGGGTGCCGTAGACGCTACCGTGAATCTGGCGATGTCCATCCTGCCCGGTAACCTGTTGGCGGCCGGAATCTTCCTAGCCGCTTGCTTCATATCCATCTCGGTAGGTACGTCGGTGGGCACGATCGTGGCCTTGGCCCCGGTAGCCGTCGGTATAGCGGACAAGACGGGGATGCCGGACGCCCTTATGCTGGGTGTCGTGGTAAGCGGCGCCATGTTCGGCGATAACCTGTCGTTCATATCCGATACGACCATCGTAGCTACCCGCACGCAGGGTTGCCAGATGTCCGATAAGTTCAAGGTGAATATCCGTATCGCCCTCCCGATAGCGATCCTGACCGGATTGATATACGTGCTGGTGGGAAGCGGCGTGGAGAACGCTTACGCTCCGGCCCCGATCGAATGGGTCAAGGTGATCCCTTATCTGGTGGTATTGGTAACCGCCGTTTGCGGGATCAATGTCATGCTGGTGCTATTCATCGGGATCGTCCTGTCCGGTATAGTAGGTCTGTGGACCGGTAGCTTTGATATCTGGGGCTGGAACGCCTCCATGGGATTAGGTATCACCAATATGGGCGAGCTGATTATCGTGACGCTTCTGGCAGGAGGCATGTTGGAGATGATCCGTTATAACGGGGGTATCGACTGGATCATCCGCAAGCTTACCTCCCGCATCCATTACTCCAAGGGGGCCGAGATGAGCATAGCGGCCTTGGTGAGCTTCGCCAACCTCTGCACGGCCAACAATACGATCGCCCTCATCATGGCCGGCCCGATCGCCAAAGATATAGCGGACCGGTTCAAGATAGATCCCCGCCGCAGCGCCAGCCTATTGGATATCTTCTCTTGCTTCGTACAGGGAATCATCCCCTACGGCGCCCAGATGTTGATGGCCGCCGGACTCGGGCATGTCTCCCCTATCGAGATCATGCAATATCTTTACTACCCGTATCTATTGGGAGCAGGCGCCTTATTGGCGATCTTATTCAATTATCCGAGGAAATATACACTCGTATAGACTGCCCGTCCTTACGAAAAAACACAATAGTATTCAAAGCAAAAAGACTATTGTGTCCGGGATTGAATACTATTGTGTTCGCTGATGAATACTACTGTGTTCAGGTGGGAACACGGTAGTGTTTGGGAGCGAAGGGAATACCGCTGTCGGATTAGCCGAACAAATCCAGCGTAAGCTGTTTCTTCGCGGCTTCCAGTTTACGAAGATGCCGCTTGCCTTGAGGGGTGACGATCTCCATCTTATCGAAACGGGTACGTATCACCGTAGTCACGGTATAGCTCACGTTGACCACCTCTCCTAGCTCCGACAGACGGCGAGCGATCTCCAAGACGCAATCGATGCACATACCGCTCGTGAACGAGATCTTGTCCTCGAACATCTGTTTCTTGAAATCCTCATCTTGCATATAGAAATGGATCGTCTCCCCTCCCTTGTTGTAGATACCTTTCCACCGATACTTACTATCTTTCAGTACCGGCGAGATGATCTCTATCGTGGCCTTATTATCCTTGACCGTAGGCAGATCGTCGCTACGCAAGATAAAATAATCGAACTGGTCCCGTTTCACCTCCAGCGAACCGGAACGGTTACGATCCTTCTCGTTCAACTCACGTACCGAGATTTTCGTCACCTTCGGATACCCTTTCAAAGCCTCGTAGAAATTAGACTTGCACTTGCAGAAACGGGGCGAGGCGTTCAACAGGTCGATCAAGCGGTGTGAAGGCGTAACCCCCGGAGTCTTCAGCCGTAGTTCACGGCGTAACTTGAACAGCTCACGCTGCATCTCCTCCTCGTCCGCCGGCGTACGATCCATCAGCGGCTGTCCACCCACCGACAAGGAAGGACGGGTCAATATCTGCATCACCAAGTTCAACACGATAGAGATAGAGCGGCTACTCTCCCCAGCCACGCCCAGCTTCTCACGGAAACCACCCTCCTTATCGTAAGGCTCGTTGTAAACCGTCAGCTTCACGTCCAGCATATCCGCCAAGGAACGTATCAGCGTAAGAATCTCCTTCTCACACCGGTGCTTGGTCATGGCATCCATATAATTGGATTTATTATTAAAGGAATAACGTATCTCCAGCTTATTCGCGAATTTTAGAATAGAGTCACTCATTTGTTTCTAGTTTTTCGGTTCTTCTTTCGGTTTACGATCAAAAAACGGGTTCTTCGACGAGGCGCTGACCGGTATCGCCATCACGCATTTACAGTCTCCCAACAGCCCCAGTCGTTGGGCCGCCAAGCCGCCGTAGCGCAAGCCGAGCCGATAGCGATACCCAGATCGACGGAATTAATAGCGCACGGAACCAAGTCCGGCTTCTCCACGCAGGTATCGAAACCGCAATGGGCGCAGTTCAAGCCTTGTACTTTCTGGGAGGTACCGATAATCACCACGGCGTCGGCACTCTTTATATTCTCGGCGTCACGGAGCAGGAACTTGAATCCGGTCTCGGCCGCTATCCGGATCATCTCATCGGACAAGCGCAAAATATCCCCATCCGTCACCATCGCTATCTCTATGATATCAATACCCTTGCCTTTAGGAGCCGTGCGAGCGGCTGTCATCATACGGCGTGCGGCCTGTAACACAAGCTCATGCCTGATTTCTCTTTCGTTCTGTATCATATCCTTCTAAATTCAGTGAAACAAAATTAAGCAAAATATACGAAACCAAGGCAAACATATGAGGATAGAATTCATAATTCAAGATTAGTCATTCGGTCCGTGGCCTTAAAGGGATAAGCCGGGTATTCATAAATACTGAAGCGAGGCTCCGTCTCTCCCTCGCAATAATTCCAGATCGTACGGTACTCATTGACATCCTCGCCCATCTCCTTCAATTGCCTAAGGTAAGCGGCCACGGATTTATTCTCCACGATATAAACCTCACCCATTTGATCGATAATCGGGCTATGCCGACGGCTCCCGTCGTGATCGAACTTAAGAATCCGCTTTCCCTCGGAAGTCAGGCCTATGGTATGGAAAGTCATGCTCTTACCAATAGCGGGCAAGTTCAATACATTACGATCCGTACCTGCGAACAACAACCCGTTTTCCTTCAGGAAACGAACCAAACGCTTGCCTAAAGGACGTTGGTTACGGATCATATCATACAACTCCGCCTGTTTCTCCTTCGGCACCTGCCCGAAGATCTTCTCCTCACGAGCCTCTTGCAACGAGCGGCTATTCGGGGTGTAAACCGCATAATTCTCCCGGAATCCTTTCACGGAGAACGTATAATAGCAAACCACCCCAAGGGCGTTTAAGGTCTGCCGTAATTTCGCCGTATGTCCCTTACGGGAAGCCGAAACCGTATATACCAACTGATTCGTGATCGTCCAGCCCGCCGCCAAGATCGCCTCGATAGCGTGCCTCGCCTCCGGTGTCACCTCTAGTGGAGACTGGAAATGCGTTTGTATATAGAACTGGCTCACGCCGATAGCGGAAGCCTTCTCCTTGAACTCCCTCAATATACCGACCAACTCATCGGTCACACGCAGCGGAAGATAAGCCAGCAACCGGGAACCTAGCCGTACCCGTTGCAGCTCGGCGTACTTCTCGCCCTCCGGACGGCTCTCGTTCGCCTTCCGTTTCCGCACCGCCATCTTATATACCGCCTCCAATATCTTACGCAAGGTAGCGTTCTGGCTCATCAAGGCATCCCCGCCCGTTATCAGGATATCCCGTAGCTGGGCGTCTTCCTCGAAATAACGCATCAGACGACGTAACTTCCGGTCCCAACTCTCCTTAGGCTTCAGGACCTCGAAATCGAAATTCAACCGCTCGCTCTGGAAATCATACATGCGCTGGCAAGAAGCGCACAATCCACCGCAGGCACGCCCCATCGAATCGGGAATCAAGATCGCCACCTCCGGATACCTCCGGTGTATATTATGTCCCTCCGGCAATAGCCAACCCGCCGCATTCGGCTCATCGGCAACGACCATGTCTTCCTTTTCCCACGCCTTAATGCTTCCATACGTATCTACCAGCTCGTTCGAGTACATGATGTACGATCGCACCGTAGCGTCGTCATACCCCTCATGTTCTATATTTAATAGGGAAAGATAATAAGGAGTCACAAAAAAGGGCATCCCCTTCTTTTTGGCACGGGCCAATAAGCTCATCGTCTCGTCCGACAGGGAATATCCCAAAAAGAAGTTCAATTCCGTAGGACTCTTGATCGCCATCGACAAATGGAAACGAGCGGTATTCCACCATTCACGTACCCGGGCCTCTTTCTCCTCATAGGAGATGCCCTCGGCGAACTGAAAACGTGACGAAGGGCTATGGCGTCTTTCTATCTTCTTGATCAAGCAAGAGATGATACGCTCCTTGTTCCTCTCACGGATAGCGATTACCTCCGGGTCAAGCCCGGTCGGCCAACGGCTCATCTGCCTTTTCACCAATGCCCGGTCCGGTAGGATCTCAACCGGATATTCCAATAAATCAAACTGATGGTATAGGTCAATGAATAAATCAGGAGAGACCTCATTTTCCAAATGGCCGATCAGGAACTGCCAAAGATAAGTGACCGTCCGCACCGGAAGACGCTCGCCCGTAGACAGCTCGTCCACGAAAGTATCATCATGCTCAATCAAAAGAAGGATACGTCTCGCCACCGCCATTCCTACGTTTTCTTGGGTACTTTCCTTTTCCGTGAGCCGGGATAAAATAAGAGAACGCAAAGCATCCTTAAAATACTTTGCGTTCTCACTTTCTTCCGCTAAGGTCACCAACCAAGGGAAGCTCTGATTATATACTTTTTTTAGTTTAGAAATGTCGGATACAAGATGTTCTTTTTTTATCATAAGCATGTCATTTTTGTAGATTAGAATACATTTGTAAAGCGCCCTCTTGACGATTTTCTACAAAAATAACAAAAAATACGGCAAAATGCCGTTTATACAAATCTAAAACATCTTAATAAATCCTTACCATACGATCGACGGACAATACTGCGATATCGTATTTTTCAATACCTTTAGATTGATCGGCTTCGTGATAAAACCGGAAGCCCCGGCTTCTTTAGCGGCTTCCATATCAGAGTCGAATACATAAGCCGACTGCATGATTACGGGGATATCTTTCGATAGCTTACGGATTTCTTTCAAAGACTCGATACCCGTCATCTCAGGCATCTTTATATCCATCAAGATCAAGTCCACCTCGTTTTCCTTAAAGAGAGCCAAAGCTTCCAAACCAGTTTTAGCACGGATCAAATTACAATATTTATGTAAAATGGTCTTCAGAAGTAAATAATTACTTTCCTCATCCTCCGCGATTAGCAACGTGGGCTTTCCTCCACTCAAATCATTTTTCACATCCATATATATAACGTTTTATTCTTTTAATCAAAATCAAATAAACTCTGATGAAGCAAAGATAAAACAAATATTAGAAAGTAGACATAAAATTCAAGGAGATATGAGTATTCGGGGAAGTTCTTTTTCCACCCATGCTAGAAAGTTACGTCTATACCTCCCATAAATATCGCCTTCGGCATCGGGAATCCTTCGTTGATGGAATAACGGGTAGCCGTTAAATTCTCTCCTTTGACAAATAGATTCAAGCCTTTATCACGTGTACCGAAACGGTAGGCTGCCTTCGCATTCAAGGTTGTAAAATCTTCCTTCTCTGTACAACCTTCATTGGTATATAGATCAAAGATAGATTGTACATTTACATTTAAAGTAAAACGTCCCGGTTTATAAACAGCCCCTACATAAAATTTTTGACCGGGGGCACCAGGAATAGGCTTACTCATATGCAGATAACTGTAATTTAAGTTCATACTTAAATTCTCACAAATTTGATAACGAGTTTCAAACTCAATACCTTTATTTGTAAAGGTACCCGTATTTAGATTCTTGAAAGGAGGCCTATTATCCCCATTTACGCTCACCGAATAAGTTATATCTTTCCCATCAATAAAAAATGCGGTTAACTCAGCATATAAATCACCACCCAAAAAAGATTGTCCGACAGCCACCTCATAATTCAACATACTCTCCGGTTTCAAATCTGGATTTGCAGCTCCCCACATATACATTTCACGAATATTGGGGCTACGAAAACCTTTAGAAACAGAAGCCCGAATCATATTTCCCTCAAAAGGACGAACAGTCACTCCCCCTTGAGGGACCCATTCTCCACCATAAGTACTGCTGTGCTCATAACGAACGCCGGCATTCAAACTTAACATATCAAACAAATCCTGTTGCATCCTGACATATTCAGCCGTTTCATTCACAGTTTTGTCAACCAATTCTTTTTCAGAGCCATCGTTATTATCATTCCAAGCATGTCCACCCCAGTTTTTATAATCAATACCTACGGTAAAGTTATTCCCTTTAAACAAACGAAAAGACTCATATAATAAGACACCGACGTTGTGGTCATCAGATCGGAATAAATAAGTCAATGGTTTCTCTCCCGGATCGTAGCCATCATTAATCTTATGATTTCCCCAATTATAAAACAAACGTAAAGCCCCGCTCATTTTCCCATAATTATTTACCAAAGCCATAGATGCCGTACCACGCAGGATATCCATCTTATTATCTAATACAGGAGCCGAGGTCTTCCCTGGATTTTGAAATTTAGATTTAGCTAAGCTAACATCTCCTGTTATCTTATAATGTTCATTGAATGTATATCCCAAATTAGCAAAACCATTAGTAATATTAAAATCCGAATTCGGACGATGTCCGTCAGTACGATCATGGTTAATTGAGACAAAACTACTGAACTTCCCAACGTTAAAACCATTATTCACCATATATTTTTGTGTGTTATAGGAACCATACATCACACGGGCCTGCGTACGCCTTCCTTCTTGTTTATGATGACGAGTGATAATATTAACAACTCCTCCCATAGCGTTTGAGCCATATAATAAAGAACCCGGTCCACGGATAACTTCTACCCGCTCAACATCCGAAGCAACATATGTATCAGGTAATGCATGTCCGAACACACCTGCCCATTGCGGTTGTCCATCAAACAACATCAAAACCTTATTTCCACTCCCTACGCCACGAATATTTACGGTTCCAGCCGCTCCTTCCGAAACACCAAATCCTGTGATTCCTTTTTGTGTCACAAATAATCCCGGCACATACTCCGATAATACAGGAAGCAACGCCGATTCACTGCTAGCCTCAATCTCCTCCCGTTCGATGACCGAGATAGATAACGGCACACTGTTCCGGTTCACATGGATCTTGTTGGCGGAAACCACCACCCCTTTCAAATTGATCAGACTGTCAATCTCTGCCGGATCTATCGCAAATGCCATGGAGCCTATCAACAGTCCGAAAACCAGTAAAAGTTCTTTTCTCATATACTACTACATCTATAATATTTATCATTTTAAACATCCCTTAGTAGCACGTCTACTAAAAAACGTGTTACCAAACCCGCAAAAAAAAGCATTAATCCGCCCGGCTCATCACCAACTTACCATGCTTAATGCCTTTGATTGTCGTCAACTTATCCGACAATTCCGTCAAGCGGTGGGCCGTTCCCATCACCGTCACTATATGCAAGCAAAAATTCTGATTGATATAATACTGGGAAGACGACAAGATCACATCCTTATAATTTTGTTGGATACCCGTGATTTTCAAGGAGATCTCTTTCTTGACTTGGTCATACATGATCACGATCGTCCCGGCTACGATATGGTTGCATTGCCATTTACGTTCGGCTACATTCTTCTCTATCAGAAAACGAATCGCTTGCGAACGATTGGCGAAGCCATTCTCATTCACATATTGATCCAATGATTCCAACAGATTGTCTTCCAAAGAGACACCAAAACGTTTTAAAGACATAAACCCTTTTTTTATAATTTTCGATGTCAAAGGTAGTATTTTTTCAAGAATCTCGGTATTCTATCGGCAGGAAGAGGAAAAATTAGTCGTTAATCACGAAAATTCACTCCGGTATCCCACCATAAACGAGTACCTCCGGCATCCGGACCTCCCAGATACTCACACAAGGCGGAATACTGAGCCGGGTTACCAGAAATAATGCTAACCGGGAAATTCAAGCGACGAATCATCGTTCGCGTATCGATCTTTCCATTGCTTTTATTCACCAAAACCGGGAACAAACGGGGATAACCGGTACGTCTCTGCTCCGCCCAAGCCTCACAGCCCTCGGGGTAACAAGCGATCCATTTTTGGGTAATGATCTTCTCCAGCTTGGTCTCCCTAGAGGCTTCTTCATCCCATGCCGGAGACACCAAGCAAAGCGCCTTCGCCGAATAGTCGGGAGTAAACGTATCCACGAAATCGGCGGCTACATGATCACTTTGTAAATAAGCGTTCGCCTCTCCTACCCTCCATTGATTGAACGATGATCGTACGCCTTGCTCATAGCAAGTCCCGGCATCCTCCCCGGACCAGCCCCGCAAGGCTGCCTCCGCACGTAAGAACCAAACTTCCGCAGGCGTCATTAAGATAGCGTCCGTTTTCTGGGTAATCGTGCTTCTCGAATGCTCACTATAGCGGGAATGATTAAATCCTGTCCCTTGCCGGATTCCCCGGTACTCCCCGGAATATCCCTGTCCGGTAGCAGGCTCAAAATAACGGGATAATCGAGGGTCTTTATATCCTTTAAGGATCGATTCCATATTAGCGTTCATAAAAACCTCTCCCCACGCCTTATTGATCTCCCCCAGCGGATTCGAGTAGCCGGTTCCGGCGGTAGAAACCGCGACGACCTCATAAGCCTCCTCCAGCAAACCGGCTGGATGTGTCAGCGACTTATGCGCCTCATCCCTTGCCTTATCAGGGTCGGCCATAGCGATACGAATCGCCAAGCGCAAACGTAATGAGTTGGCGAAACGCATCCATTCCCCAAACGTCCTGTAATTCTCCGGCATAATCATATCGAAACGAGAAAAGGTTTCCTCTCCATCATATTCAGACAGCAGGTGAATAGCCTCCCCCAAATCTTGGAAAAAAGCATAATAAGCGTCTTTCTGGGAATCCGGCATTACCCCGGCATCCGACTCCCCAAACTTTGTATACACGATCGGGCCATAATAATCCGAGATCCGATGCATGATCTCAACTTTCAGTATTTTAGCGATCGCATAGAAAGCCGGATATTTATCACGGGAATGATCTTCCGTCTGCTTTATCTCCGTCATGATATATCCATACGTATTATCCCACATCGTACCATTCCAGCCATCCTGCAAATTATAGACCGTATTCCCCAATCCTGCGTTGAAAGGTTTAAAATCATGCATATAACCGGAAAACATATCCGCATTCAGATTTTGCATCGTCTGGAAATGCCAGTTCTTGCCACTCCCCCAATCATAATTAAAATAAATCCCCATCTGGACTACTTTTAACCAGACACCGAACGTATTATAATCATACGTTTTCTGCTCGTTAGTAAACCCCGTACTATCGGTATTATACTCCTCGAATTTACCCGTACAGGAAAAAAGGAGTAATACGGCCAACAGACCTGCCATCTTATTCAGAAATCTCGTCTTCATACGCTTAGAATGAAAGTTTCACATTAAAGCCGACACTTCTCGTAGTCGGTATCCCGAATATATCGATCCCTTGATTGCTATTGCTCGCCGAAAGCACGGCATCCGGATCAAATGGAGCCTTTTTATAAATAAAGAATAGATTCCGGGCGACAAAAGACAGTTCCGCCTTTTTAACAAATTGTTTCCTTCCCAACAATCTCTTCGGTAGCGTATATCCTAAAGATAACTCCCGCAAACGGATATTGGTAGCATCGTTCATATAATATTCAGTCACACCGTTTCGTCCTCCCACCTGCTCATAAAATCCTTTTATGTTATAAATATGATGTCCTTCCAAATCCACATACCCCATCGTACGGGCCTCTCCGGAAACTTTACTCACTCCCGTTTGGTCAAGCACAGCCTGAGTCTGGGCCAGCACATCTCCCCCAAAATGCCCGTCAATCAAGAAATAGAACGAGAAATCCTTATACGTGAAACTATTTCCCCAACCCAATAGGAACGCCGGATTGCAATTCCCCACCTTAGCCGTATTCCCGCTGCCGATCTCTTGGGGCAAGCCGTCCCGACCATACACGATCGCACCATATTTATCCCGCTCAAAAGCTTTCCCATAGATATCACCAAACGAGCCACCTTCCACCAAACGCATCGTATAGCTAGAGGAGAATCCTTCATCTCCTTGAATAAAGCTAGCCAAATCATCATGTAGTTTCTTTACTTCATTTTTATTCCGGGAAAAGTTGAGTGTCGTATTCCATTTAAACTGATTCGTTAAGATAGGAACCGCACCGAACGTCAATTCCACTCCCATATTCTGTATATTTCCCGCATTCACAAAATAATACTTGTATGCGGCTCCAGCGGAAGAAGGTAAAGAGAAGAGTTGATTTTTCGTATTGGTCTTATAGAACGTAAAATCCACGTCCATACGATAATCAAAGAATTTCCATTCAGTACCTATCTCAAAAGAGCTGCTCATCTCCGGCTTTAAGGTACCGAACGGAGCCGTATCATTCGGCTGGGGAATCCCGCCCGCAGCGATATGGCCTACCGTATTGCTAACGAATAAGGGTATATCATTACCCACCTTACTCCAAGAAGCCCGTACTTTCCCAAAAGATATCAAGGAAGGCATCGAGAAGGATTTAGGGATAATCCAAGAAAGACCGACTAAAGGATAGAAAAAACCTCTTGATTTACGTTCCGTAAACGCAAGGGTAGATGACCAGTCATTACGTGCGGTCACATCTAAGTAAAGGCTTTCCTTATATCCCAACTGCGCCATAGCAAAAAAGGATTGCATTTGCCGGCGTGCGTCATCCGACTCCTCGATGTAGGCACTGGACGACATGTTAATATTAGCGATCGTAAAGACATTCGGATAATACAAGGAAGCCGTTTTCGAATCCAGCCTCAACGCACTGGTGCGTGTGTCCGTTATGCTCGTACCGATAGCGGCGTTCAAGGAGAAATCATCCCAGCTCTTATTCAATTTAGCCATCAAATCCCCATAGAGCAACGTAGTCTGGTAGGTGTAATAAATGTAACGCCCGTTCTCACCGGCGATACCCGGAGAGGTAGAAGCGTATATTTCCTGCTGATACTTATCATTCACATAATCGATATTTCCACGGCCCTGTAATGTAAGCCAATCTGTCACCTTGAAACTAGCGGAAGCCAACGCCAACACACGGGCACGTTTATCCTCGTTTTCCGTACGGTTGACCAACCAATAAGGATTTTGCTCAAAATCAGTAATCGTAGTATACCAGTTCTGGACGTTCATATTCCGTTTCTCGTTATATACCTCAAAGTTCTCCTTATAAGGCGCCATATCCATCCCTCTAGGAAACGTGTATAAACCTTGTAACGGGTTCATATAAAATCCCCCGGCCGTAGGTTTTCCTTTGATTGTTTGGAGTATCAAGTTTGCCTGCCCCTCCAAGATCAAACGATCATCAAAGAAAGAAGAACTTTCACGGAGATTAAAATTATGCTTGCTTAAATTATTCTTAGGAACGATGCCCCGTGCGGTCGTATTGGCATACGAAAAATAATTTTGCACATGGCTATTCCCTGCCGTAAATATCAATGAGTTAATAGCGGTAATACCCGTCCGGAAGAAATCGCCGACAGGGTCATAGACCGGAAGAGAAGCCCGGTCTCCCCAACAAGTTTCCGCCCCTTCCATCCGTCCGAACTCATTCTGAAACTTGGGGAGACTGATCGCTTGATCAACAGTCAGCGACGAGGAGAAATGAATATTCCGTACCCCGGCCTTACCTTTTTTCGTTTTGATCAAGATCACACCGTTCGCCGCTTGTCCCCCATACAACGCAGAGGCCGAAGCCCCTTTCAAGACACTCAAACTCTCTATATCATCTGGATTTAGATTAGAGATACCATCGCCCGCATCCCGGTTACCGGCATCGGCCGTACCACCGATCGTTGTCAAGGCTTGCTCACTGCTAATGCTCAAGATCGGGACACCGTCTATCACATACAAAGGCTGGTTATTTCCGGATGCGGAACGACTACCTCGAATAATCACCCGGGACGAGCTACCCAGACCGGCGGAAGTCCGGTTAATCTGGAGTCCAGCCATCTTTCCGGAAAGCGTACTCATAAAATTAAAATCCTTGGCCCTTACCAATTCCCCACCTGTGATTAACTGGGTGGCATAAGGCAAGGAAGATTCTTTCTTCTCGATACCAAGAGCCGTAACAACTACCTCGTCCAAAATCTGGGCGTCATCATCCAACTGCACATTCAATGACAATTGCCCCTCATACTCAATTTCCCGTGAACGATAACCGATATAAGAAAAAACCAAAGTAGCCTCCTCGGGAAGCTCCAATACAAAGCTGCCATCCATATCCGTAATCGTACCGTTTCTCGTTCCTTTTTCCACCACATTCACGCAGGCAATAGGCTCTCCTTTGTGATCGGTCACGATGCCTTTTACCTTACCATCCAGCTTTTGTTGCATTTGGATTATCGCCTCTTTCTTATTCAAGATGATCTGGTCATTCATGACCGTATAGACGATCTCCGTGTTCTTAAATAATAAATTTAAAATCTCGAAAACCGTACGTCCGGATAAAGATTTACGCACTTTCTCAGATAAATTGATCACCTGAGCGTCATAAATAAAAGAATAATTGGTTTGACTCTCAATCTCATCCAGAGCGCCCGCCAAGCTAACCGGAGCGGAGATACGAATATAGGATTCCGAACGTTCCTGTTGGGCGCCCAGCGGGAATATACATAATAATAGTAGAATGAAGATATAAATATATAATCTCATAATTTACACACGCACAATTTATCATGGGTAAATGTAAGAATTATTATCTAATACTATTCAATTATAACAAAAAATTCTCGCTTGGAGTACTGTTCTTCACAGATAAGTATCTCCAAACGAGAATAACCATCAGCTTCTGTTAAAGCTCAATATAATCAATCTGTCTGTTTATTTATTTTGAAGATGTGCAATAGTTGGAATTCTTATCCCACCAAATCGGGGTCGAAACCACATCACCTTTCCCACCTAACATGGATTTGCCTTTCTCATATTCAGCAGCATTTACCAATTGCTCTTTCATCGGGTATTTCATACGTTTGATGAAATTTTGAGGATTCAAGATATTTGTATCACTATTATTATATACAGCTTGATCTCGATAAACAGCCACATCCAAACGAGGCAAGTTCAAACGACGCTTGTCATTCCAAGCTTCCTGCGCCAAATCTGGAAGTCCGGCGATATATTTCTGCGTGATGATCTTCTCTAAAGCCGTATTGCCTGCGCCTTGTTGATCGTCATATTTCGCGCTGGTACCAGCCTCATTCTTTTCCGTGGAAGCCAAATACTCCTCAACATCACCCGGCCAAGTGCCTGCATCTGGACGACCGCAAGGGCTCCATCCAGGTGGGCAA
>OGIH01000881.1_pt1 | contig 19214 bp, 7 predicted proteins | sample 1571721 | NCBI WGS metagenome assembly OGIH01 (sample SAMEA2582068, study PRJEB24529) | metagenome | biome: Human gut stool | place: China | collected 2011
GAAGTAAATGTAGTCACCAAGATGAAAGCAACTAATGCTGTAATTGGTGGTGAAGGAAACGGTGGAGTGATCTATCCTGCCAGCCATTACGGACGTGACGCCTTGGTAGGTATCGCTTTATTCCTCAGCCATCTGGCTCACGAAGGAAAGAAGGTGAGCGAGCTTCGTGCTACTTATCCTCCTTATTTCATTGCCAAGAACCGGGTAGACCTGACACCGGAAATCGATGTGGATGCTATCCTGGCTAAAGTAAAGGAAATCTATAAGAACGAGGAAATCAATGACATTGACGGTGTGAAGATTGACTTCGCTGATAAGTGGGTGCACCTGCGCAAGAGCAATACGGAACCGATTATTCGTGTGTACAGCGAGGCTTCGACCATGGAGGCTGCTGAAGAGATCGGTCAGAAAATTATAGATGTAATCAATGAACTAGCCAAGTAACAGCGATCAACTAGCTTTGAGCATAATAAGAGAGGGAGGACTAATAAACGAGTCCTCCCTTTTTTTCATGCCTTTCTGAGATACTTATTTGTTAATGTTAGGTTTGTAACCGCTGAAGGCGAAAAAAACTTTTGGTAATTTGCTACCGAAAATATACCTTTGTGCATATTATTATCTGATTACTTTCCAAAATGCTATGAGAATACGCCTGATTCTAGTTTTTATCACATTGATTTGTCCATTGATTAGCATAGCTGACAATGTAAAGGATGCCTATCTTTTCCAAAAGGTGGACTACCAGCAGGGATTGTCCAATAGCGCTGTACTTTGTCTTTTTCAGGATAATGAGGGATTGATGTGGTTTGGTACCTATGATGGGGTAAATTGTTACGATGGGAAAAGTATGGAAGTGTTTCGTTCAGACTTTTCGGAACAAAAGACGCTGAGCAATAACATTATTCATTCTATTCAGCAGGCAGACAGCAGTTGCTTATGGATAACTACACATTTGGGAGCCAATCGTTTTTCGAAGGATTCACGGCAGGTAATCTGCAATTACGAATTTGACACTGATTTCGTGATTCATTCCAACCATGCAGGTAATACATGGGCGTTGAGTTATGACTGGATTGCCTATTACAATACCCACCATCGCCGTTTTGTGCGGATTCCGATGCCCGATATTAAAATGCTGAAAGTAGATGTTCGCGCGTTTGTTACCGACGAAGGTGAATTATACCTTTTCCCTTATGAAAGCGGTGACCTGTATCGTTTCTCTTTAAACTCTTTCGATCAGGATACCTTGTCTACGCGTCTCACTACTACTCCCTCACATTTTCACTCCAAGCAGATACAGTATGTCTGCTATCAGAATGGTGTATTCTGTTTCTATGATTCGGATTATGATCTTTTTGTGTATGATATATCAAGAAAGTCTAAGATTTACATCCGTAACATTGGTGAGATGGTTCATAAATATGGGCAAATAACGGGAATTGTACCTTTCTATGAGGATATTGTTATCGCATTCCAGACGAATGGTCTGATTCGCTTGCGTCTTTCTCAAAAGTATGCAGAGGAGATTATCGATCAGAATATGCGTATCTATGGTATTTATAATGACTCCCGGCAAGGGGTACTGTGGGTAGGAACCGACGGGCAAGGAGCCATTATGTATTCCAAGAAGTATTCTATTGCCACTAATCTGATGTTAAACAGTTTCTCACCTAATTTGACCCGTCAGGTAAGGTCGATAATGACCGACAAATACGGGGGACTTTGGTTTGGAACAAAGGGAGACGGGCTGCTGCATGTGAAAAACTATCGGGACGGGGTACACGCATCCAACACAGAGGTTTACTCGCTGGATAAAAAGCAGAATGCGATGTCGTATGTCAAGCAGAACAGGGAATTTCAGGTATACTCCATGTTGGAGAGCCGTTATAGGAATGGATTCTGGGTTGGAACCGGCTCTTCGGGCTTGTGCTATTATTCTTTTGATAATGGAAAGTTGCATGAACTTTCAAATAGGGAAACAGGAACTGGAAGAGAAGTGGCAGAAGTGCATTCCATCTTTGAGGAAAGCGACAGTGTCCTTTATCTGGCGACTTCGGGTAAAGGTTTTTATAAAGTAATAGTAGATAACAGTAAGCAGGACGTTCAAATCAAATCGTGGAAGAATTATCGTTTTTACCATGAGCAACAAGAGCTTAACCTCTTTTATAGTATGGTGCCACAAGGAGATTCCCTGTTGTGGCTGGGAAGCAGGCAAAAGGGATTGATACGTTTTGACCGGAAAACGGAAGAGTATCAGATCTATTCCCTGAATGAGATTCTGCATAAATCTGTTGACGATATTCTCTGTTTGCACTGGCATGGAGAGCAATTGTATGTGGGCACTACCTCCGGCTTGGTGCGCGTTACTTTTAAAGAACGCAAACTGGAAGCGGATTATATCGGTCGTGAACAAGGGTTGCTTAATGACATGATTCATAGTATTCTGGAAGATGCCAACGGGCTGCTGTGGCTGGGTACGAATCGCGGACTGATCAAATTCAATCCGGAAAATTCATTTTCTCATGCCTATTATTACAGCGGAGGCATTCAGATAGGAGAGTTTAGCGATGATGCATATTACCGTTGTCCATATACCGGTTGTCTTTTCTTCGGAGGAATCGACGGATTGCTCTACCTTGATAAGAAGGTGTCGGCAGCACCGGAATATTATCCGGAAATATTATTGCGTAAGCTGATCATAGAAAAGACATTTGTCAATTTGCAAGACCATTATTTGCCGGACAGGAAAGGGCTGCGGATGCAGGGAGCCAATCTTTCGTTTTCTTTATTCTTTGTTGTACCTGATTATGCCAGTGGTGGCGATGTGGAATACTCGTATATGCTCGAAGGTTATGATAAGGACTGGGGAGCTTTCAGCAGTGTGAATGAAGCATCCTATTTCAGCGTCCCGTCCGGAGATTATCTGTTTAAGGTTCGCTATAAGAAAGATGTGTTTGCTACAGAATACAAGACCTTCACGATTCCCGTACACATTCTGCCCCCTTGGTATCGCACAGTGTATGCGTACATTGTTTATATACTATTGGGTATCGTATTGGTAATGTATGTGATTCATCTTTTCCGCAAGTATTTTCGTCATGAACGGATGATGAAGAAACTGCTGGAGTCGGAAAATCGAAATATATCTCTGGCGGCGGATAGTTATCAGGCGCGTGAGGTGCTCAATACTTGTACTCTCATTTATCAGGCTTGTGATCAGCTAAACGACAAGAATATCTCCTCTGAAGGACATGCAGAGAAAATAGGTCAGATTCGTGAATCCGTGATGTCCTTGCTCTTTGGGTGTGGGTTGGGTGATGAATGTTTCCGTTTGTTGTCGTCGCTGCATTTTTCGGTTTCGGGGCGTTTGTCTCTTTTGAAGTTGGCGGAAGAGGTGCTTCAAGTACTTGAAAAAGAAGGCCATGATGTCTCTTCGATACAGTTAGACATTCCGGAAAATTTCACTTATCCCGCCTATAAGAATGCGTTACGTTGTATCCTTTATTTCAGTTACCTTTATATTTCCAGTTGTAAGACAGAGAAGGTATCGGTGACGGTGACAGAAGAAGCAGGTTGTATGATGCTGACCTTTGTTTCTCCGGATGAAACAGTGAAAGGATTGAAGGATGTATTGTCCGGAGAAGAACTCTTGTCTATCAGGGCGAAAGATTCGGATGATATGTTCAGGATACGGACCATGCAACGTTTCGTGTTTTCTGCATTGAAGCAGCAGAATAGTGTGATGCGTTATATAACCCCTGTAGAGCAGGATAATCAGTTGACTATCACATTCGATCCGGTTGTTGTGGCAGAGCAGAATGAAGTGAGAAAAACAGTTTTGTTGTTGGAAGACAGGGAAGAGATCGTCTGGTTGATCAGTGCGTTACTTTCCGATGAGTATGAAGTCCGTTCAGTGCGGAGTGTGCAGTTGGCATTTGACGAGATGCATAAGTCCGCACCGACTTTATTTCTGGTGGATATGCTTATGTATGCCGATGCGGAAAGTACTTTTATAAAGTATGTCAATAAGAATCGTTCTATGTTGTCGAAGACAGCGTTTATTCCGATGTTGACATGGAAAGTTAGTGCGTCTATGCAGCGGGAGTTGATTCTATGGGCAGATTCTTATATTGTTCTTCCTTATGATATACCATTCCTGAAAGAAACGATCCATAAAGTGATTTATGGCAAGCGGGAAGCCAGACAGATTTATATGGAAGACCTGGAAGGCTGGGCAGATTCTATTGTTTGTACCACTACGGAGCAGGCGGATTTTGTCAGGAAGTTCTTGCAGGTCGTGGAGCAGAATCTGGATCGTGAAGATTTGGGCTCCACGTTTGTGGCAGAACAAATGTTGATGAGTTCCCGTCAGTTCTACCGGAAGTTTAAGGAGATTTCGGGTATGTCACCCAGCGATTTGATTAAAGATTACCGGATGGAGAAGGCCGCCCGTTTGTTGCAGAACGAGGAACTGTCTATTCAGGATGTAATTTCCGATGTAGGTATATCCAGTCGTGCTTACTTCTACAAAGAGTTTACCCGTAAGTTTGGCGTAACTCCTAAGGTATATAGAGAGAAGCTTTTAGGGAATGACACTCATAAAAATCAGGAGTGAACAGCCAGGAAGCGGTCTGGTATTAGTTGCCAAGAAATAAATTCCCATGCTGATCTGTGCTGCTTTTTAAGGTTGGTCTCCTTTGTACTCTCTTTTGTTTTCCATTATTTATTATTCTGATATATAGGGTATTATCCAGTACTCTATTTTACCATCTGTACTTTAAACAGACATTTTTTCTCTTCTCTGTTTTTTGGCGCACAGGAGTATCTCATTTCTTTGGTTATTCCTTTAATTTGCGTCAACGTATTAAACGTATTTGGTAACCTTATTATTATTAATTAAAAACAAGTAGTATGAATTTGTTTGGAATGAAAAAACATCGCATCAGGTCATTATGGCTATTACTATTGTTACTTACGTGTAGTGTAACAGTATGGGCGCAAGGAAGTTCCGTCACAGGCCGTGTCTCTGATGAAAAAGGAGAACTGCTCATAGGGGTGAGTGTTCAGGAAAAAGGTACAACGAATGGTACCATTACCGATATGAATGGTCAGTATACCTTGAAGCTTTCAACAGGGAATCCTATTCTGCTCATATCTTATATAGGATATAAGCCGCAAGAGGTAAAGGTAGCAAAGCAAAAAATCGTAGATGTCGTTTTGGTGGAAGATGTGTCGTCACTGGATGAAGTGGTAGTAGTGGGTTACGGCAATCAGCGTAAAGTATCCGTGGTAGGCGCTCAGTCTACGATGGATGTGAAAGACATTAAGATGCCTGCTGCAAGTCTGTCTTCTGCTATTTCCGGACGCATTGCCGGGGTGGTTGCCGTTCAGCGTAGCGGCGAACCCGGTCACGATGAATCGGATATCTGGATTCGTGGTTTATCTTCCTTGCTCGGACAGAGTTCCAGTCCCCTTGTGCTCGTTGATGGGGTAGAACGTAGTTTCAACAATATCGACCCTGAAGATATCGAATCGTTTACAGTGCTGAAAGACGCTTCCGCAACTGCAGTATATGGTGTACGTGGTGCCAACGGAGTCGTGATTGTGAAAACCAAACCCGGTAAAGTAGGCAAACCGCAGTTTAGTGTGGACTATTACGAAAGTTTTACCCGCCTGACCAAGAAAGTAGATATGGCAGATGCCTACACTTACATGGATGCACGCAACGAGGCGCAGATGAATACAAGCGGTACACTTAAATATTCGGCTGCTTATATCGAAGCGACAAAGAAGGCCAACGGTTTATTGCCGAATGACAATCCCCGATTGTATAATCCTTACCTGTATCCGGCCATCGACTGGGCAGATAACCTGTTCAATGACTGGGGACACAACCGTCGCGGGAATATTAATATCCGTGGTGGTGTACCTAATGCAAACTATTATGCTTCATTGAGTTACTACGGAGAAACCGGTATGACCCGCAACTTCAAGCTGGAGAACTACAATACTCAGATGAAGTACGACCGTTATAACTTCACCTCCAATCTGAATCTGAAGCCGACTTCCAAGACGACGGTTGATCTGGGTTTTTCCGGTTATCTGGGACAGGGACACTATCCGCAGAGCAGCACCAGTTCGCTGTACGCAGCCTGTATGGATGTGAATCCGGTTATTTATCCTTTGTTGCTGCCCAACGGTACCGTGTCCGGTATCAACTCACAGCAAAAGTTCAACCCTTACGGTCTGCTGGCTCGCGGAGGTTATTATGATGAATTTTCCAGCCAGTTAAATTCTAATATCCGCGTGAAGCAGGACTTGGATTTCTGGAAGTGGAGCAAAGGACTTTCCGCTTCTGCCATGGTAGCTTTCGATACTTACAATTCACGTAAGAGAAAGTATAACCGGAATGAACCGATGTACACCTTTGCCGGTAAAACGGATGAAAACGGAATCTGGATAGAAGACACCTTGTTTGATGAAGAAACAGGCGATTACCTCTACTCGGTGCTGAAAGAAGCGGATGGTAGCCTGTCACTTCAGACACCGGAGCAATGGAGCAGCCGCACGGTGTATACAGAAGCATCCTTGAACTATGACCGTAGTTTCGGTGCTCATCGGGTAGGAGGTCTGTTGCTTTACAATCAGAAAGTATATTGGGATTTGAATGCGACGGATGTCATTGGCGGTATGCCTTACAAGCAACGCGGTTTTGCCGGACGTGCTACTTATTCATGGAACGACCGTTACTTCGCAGAATTCAATCTCGGTATCAATGGTTCGGAGAACTTCAGTCCGGGCAAGCGTTATGGTGTCTTCCCTGCTTTTGGTCTGGGATGGGCAGTCTCCAATGAATCTTTCTGGAATCCGGTCCGCAAATACATTTCCTTCCTCAAATTCCGCTATACGGACGGATGGGTCGGCAGTGATACCGCAACAGGCAGACGCTTCATGTATCAGGGGGTGTTCACCGGTCTGACAGGAACCATGTTCGGAACCAATTATACAAGTGCCAACGGTTATGGAGAAGAAAAGTATGGTGTAAATGTCACTTGGTCTAAATCTAGAAAGCAAGACTTGGGTATCGATATCAAGTTCCTGAATGATAATCTGTCCTTTGTAGTCGACTTTTTCAAGGAACGTCGCGACAACATCTTCCTGCAACGCAGTACAATCCCCAGCTACGCCGGATGGATCGAAAACCCTTATGCTAATCTGGGTGTCGTAGAAAATAAAGGTATAGAGCTGGCGATGGACTATACACAACGGCTGGGTAAGAAGACATTCCTTACGGTACGTGGCAATCTGACTTTCAATAAAGACAAGATTATAGAGAACGACGAACCGCCGGTAGACTATCCTTGGATGGAGACACGCGGTACGAATGTAAATGCGACTTGGGGATTCATAGCCGATGGGCTCTTTACCAGTCAGGCGGAGATTGAAGACCATGCTACCCAGTTCGGGACAGTACATGTAGGCGATATCAAATACCGTGACTTGAACGGGGACGGGGTGATCGACAACTATGACAAGACCGTCATCGGACGCGGTGATGTCCCCAGAATCTATTACGGATTCGGTGCCGACCTACAGATCGGAGACTTTTCTATCAGCGCCCTGTTTCAGGGAACCGGACAGGCCGACCGCTATCTGGACGGCATTTGTATCAAGCCTTTCTGGGATGACGAAGGCCGTGACAATGTCTTTGCCAACATCCACGACCGCTGGAGTCCCGACGATCCGACCAATCAGGATGTGTTCTATCCGCGCATGTATGTTGGCAGTGACGCCAACACGAATAATGTTCAGAAAAGTTCGTGGTGGGTGAAAGACGTCAGCTTCCTGCGTCTGAAGCAACTGAACATATCCTATAATATACCGAAAAAGCTGCTGGACAGATGTTTCCTCAAAAGTGCAAGCGTCTACCTCATGGGTACGAATCTGCTTACCTTCTCTAACTTCAAGCTGTGGGATCCGGAGCTGAACTCGAGTAATGGAACAGCTTATCCGAATGTATCCAGCTATTCGGTCGGAGTCAAGTTTAGTTTTTAACCCTAAAGTCAAATAATCGTTATGAAGAATAGAATAAAACAATACCTGTTGGCTGCATCGATGTGTGTCGGACTGACTGCTTGCAGTGATTTCTTTGAACCGATTCCCGGTGTGCAGTTTGGACTGGACGAAACGTTTGCCTCCAAGCAAAGGACGGAAGAATATCTGAACAATGTATACAGCTACGTGCGTGAAGTGACAGATGCCATTCATCCGAACACCTACGGAGGTATCTTTACGGAAGCATCTTTGGACGGAGCAAACCGCTGGAACAAAACGTATGCGGAATGGACCAACGGCTCCTTTAACTCCGCTTCAGCTCAGGCAAGTGAATACTTTTCAAAGTACTATCAGGCAATAGCCAAAGCAAGTACGTTCATCCAGAACGTAGATAAATGTACAGAAGCCGCCGCCTCTACACGTGGAAAGTGGAAATCGGAAGCACGTGCATTGCGGGCATACTATTATTTTGAATTGCTGCGCCTTTACGGTCCTATTCCGTTGATTGGCGAAGATCCCATTCCTTTGGACGCTTCCTTGGAAGAACTGATTAAAGAACGTAATTCGGTAGACGAATGCGTAAACTTCATTGCTACGGAATTGCAGAGCGCTATTGATTCCGGCGATTTGCTCCAGAGAGCCGGGAAGGCAAACCTGGGACGTATGGATGTCGCCACTTGTATGGCACTCAAGGCAAAGCTGTACCTCTATTGGGCAAGTCCGCTTTTCAACGGAAATACGGATCAGGCGTCAGTCAAGAATAAAGACGGCAAACAACTTTTCCCTCAGACCGAAGATAACTCCAAATGGACTCAGGCACGCGATGCATATGAACGGTTTATGACCTTCGCAACCGGACAGGGATACAAGCTGACCGAGGTCTATACGAATGGAAAACTGGACCCTTATGCTTCGTGCAGGGCTGCGGGCGAGTTTTTCACCACAACCTGGGAAGCTGTTGATGAACTGATTTTTGTGAAGCTGAGAGATTTGTACGACTATACCTACTGGGTATGTCCTAAGTTTACCGACTTCCAGGATACTGACGTGACTGGCGGCGGTGGCTATTATACAACACAGGAAACGGTAGACCTGTTCTTTACGAAAGACGGACTGACCATCGAAGAAGATCCCGGCTATGACAAATTCGAGGGCATACCGGGCGCCAACAACTTCACATCCGGAAGATATTATGACCCCAATAACCCTTCCCGTCTTTACTTTGACGCCGATAAGTCCAAAGTGCTGAAACAGTGGAAAGACCGTGAACCGCGCTTTTATGTGAATATTACCTATAGCGGCTCTATCTGGCTGAACGAAGGTAAGTACAATGAGGAAATGCGCACAGACTTCACCAACGGTGCAAACGGAACCTGCGGCAAGTCCAAAGCCTCCGGCGACTGTCCGGATTCGGGATACTTGATCCGTCGGGGTGCGAAAGCTTCTAACAACAACGGCTCGAAACACTTCTCTCCGGTACTTCGTCTGGCAGATATGTATTTGGGATATGCCGAAGCACTTTGTATGTGCAGCGATCTCGATAATGCCCTGACTTATCTGAATAAAATCCGTGTCCGTGCAGGCATTCCCGAATATACATTTACCGCAACAGCCGGCAAAATAACCTGTCCGAAGACACAGACCGATCTGCTGAACCGTATCCGCCGCGAACGTCTGGTTGAACTAGTCTTCGAATGGAACCGCTATTTCGATGTGCGTCGCTGGAAAGTGGCGGAAGGACAGAATGACCCCGAACATTGGATCTATCCGGCATATCACACCGGAGGCGAAGGAGGCAAAGTATACGGTATGAATATGGACAAGGATTATCCGGCATTCTTCGAAAGGACCTCTTTTGAGACTCGTGTAGCATTTACGAAAAAGCAATATTTCATGCCGATACCTTATGATGACCTCCGTCGTATCCCGTCGCTGGTACAAAACTTAGGATGGTAATACGATATTCGAACAATAACGCTTAAACAAGAAGATTATGAAACATTGGAAAGATATAGCTTTCGGGTTGTTTGTCTCACTGACACTGGCTGCCTGCTACGGTGAGGAAGACAGCTTCGCAACTCCTGACATCTATAAAGATTATCAGCCTGTACTGAAAGACGGGAATACCGTAGCCGGATATGCGGCTGCCCCTCTCAAAGAGGCGAAATATGATGAGGTGCTGAATGAACTTTACCTCACGTGGGACGGCAGTAACTCTGGCTGGGAAAAGAGAGATGAATATGTGGGAGTGGAAGTAGAATTCAACTCCCTGCTCTCCGGCAAAAAGATAAAGCGCGTCATGATCCCGAATGTCGGTGATTTTGGCAACCTGACTGTGAAAAGGCGGGATTATGGCAACGAGCCGACCACTCTGCGTCTGAGTAAATATCGTACAGTAGTGGTTACAGACCGTTACGGTGTAGAGGAACTTCGTTTCCGTTCTATCTACAAAGATGCCGACGGTGCCCGGCAGACAAGTGACTGGACGAATCTGAGCGATCAGGCGGATAAGTATGAACTTCAAGTGGATATGAACTATGCTGCCTGGCAGTATTTTAAAACCAGCCAGGCGACACAAGTTCAGATTTCCTTTGAGAGTGATTCGGAGATACGTCCCGTTTCTGCATTGTATAATCTGATAGGTAACGGAGATGAGGCTGCTACTCAGGAAGAGTTCCGGAAATGGTATTATATGGATTGTGCGGCTATGTCATTCGACCCCTATAATCTGGCTTTCGACCCTTACAGCAAACTGCGTGTCTTTATCAAGAAAGACCAGACCGGAGGAGCGTATGCGATAGATTACCCCACCCATAACGAAGGAAGAGGTATTGTTTATCCGGCTTCGGAAAGCAATCCGAACGATGCGTGGTGGAAACTGCCGGACATGCAGCATGTGTTTATGCACGAGATGGGACACTGCGTGCAGTGGATGCCCAAACAAGGAAAATATATCATGGAAGGTGTGCAGGATTGTGACCGGCAGGGATATCAGGAAGGATGGCCGGACGCTGTGAAAGTAGCGAGCAAAGGATATATTCTGGCTACGCAAAAAGAAGAATATCAGGCTGCTATCGCCAAGTCTTACCGGAATCCGCAGAGTGATAAATACTTTGTCTGGCAGGTTGACTATAATACTTCCGGTGCTTTTATGAGTTGGCTGCGTCTTTATAATGGCGACTTCGTACGTATGTTGCCGTGGACGGTGCTGATGGACGAACTGACCAACCAGTGGAGCCTGGAGGATGCGGTGAAGTATATCCTGAAGGAGAGCTACCCGGACCTTACGATGGAAGAACTCTGGAACGAATACAAGACAGAGGTGGAAGTGTTCCTGCAAAATAACTAATAGAGCAACCTTTAAAAAACAACTATGATGAAGAAAGTATTATTTGCATTAGCTGTGCTGTGCACGAGCTTTTGGAGTTGCAATACCTTGGATTTGAATGACGTGGGCTACGGAGATGGTGACCGTCTGAAGGCTTCCTCCGTTAAAGAAATATTGTATGGCACAGCTGATGGCTGTTGGAAAGCTGACTATCAGGGGCACGAGTTTTACTTCCAGTTTCATGAAGACGGAACAGTGACACTGGATTCGGACTTTCTGGAGATGGCGGTAGAAGGAAAAACATCATTCTCTGCCAAAGGCAAGGAAGTGGCACTGGATATTGAGAATTGCGATGTCCATCTGCAAAACCTGGGTAGTGAATTTGCAGATACCAAGTTTGTCGTATCAGAGATTCCGGCAGAAGGAGAGGCGCCACAACTGAACTTATACGGTGAATCTACCGGCAATACCATTGAACTGCAGCCGACTACACAGGCATACATCGATGGTAAAGTTGCTTCAAAAGCGGACTTTACCGAACTCTTTGAGAAAAACTTATTGGATAATCAGTCCATCTGTGACGCTTCCGGCAATTTTATCGGTTATTATGGCTTGGTACTGAATGGTGTCAATGATCTTTCTGTCAAGGTAATAACGATTGAAAACAAGGATGGAAGCGATGCGAACGGCCATACGCAATATTATGAATCTAAACTGACGAAAGAAGGGCAAATCTTCAAACTGGACACGCCGGTAGAACAGATTAAATCGGTGAACGGAGCCACTTATGCCTTCAAAGCCATTGATTGCACCGGTGATGCGGTGGCGGTAGACGGTATGTCAAATGTAACCCTGACCTCCAACAAGGGAGCGGTCAATGACTTCGACTATGTGACTTCCGGAGGAAAATTCACACTCGGAAAAGCGCAGGATCATGGTGCCGCTTGCGATGAAATATGGGCGGGAACAGGCGGACAGGCTACAAGCTCCGGTGGAACAATCGCCGATATAAATGCCATGAGCTATGATTTCGGATGGAGTGGAAGCGCGAAGCAAAGACCGCTCGTTATCTGGACATGGTGGTTTGCAAACCTCGCTTTCCCGAGCAGTGAAGAAGGAGCAAGCATCCTGATGAATAATTCCGATAAAGACCGTGTCTTGTTTAAGAACATATCCGGCAGCGGACAGACTTGCGGCGGCGGTACTCTTAACGCGACTGAAGTAGCTGAGATAAATGCCTACTGTAAAGACCTGATAGATACCTGGTTCAATGAGAAAGGGCTTTTTGTTGTTCGTCACGACCGTCAGAGTGCAGGAGATAAATTCTACATCTATCTTTTGTGTCCCGATACGGAAGCCACTTCGAAAGGTGGAATGTGGATGAAGTATCAGAGAGACTGAGAATGAATGTGAATAAGATAGTATAAGCTAATGATGCTAACGTACTTAACTAATTAATAATTAATAAATGAATAGATGATGAAAAGACTGTTTTTACTGATGATCCTGGGTGTAACTTCGGTGTTATGCCTGAATGCTCAAACTAAGTCGTTGCACCAGCTGCAACAGGAATTCGTTGATTTACGCTGTGGTATGTTCATTCATTTCAACATGCCGACCTTCTTTAATGAGGACTGGCCGGACCCGGATGCTGCTCCCGAGCTTTTCAACCCTGTCAGGATGGACTGCAAACAATGGGCAAAAGCGGCAAAATCAGCCAACATGACCTACGGATGTCTGACAACGAAACATCATAGCGGTTTCTGTATATGGGATACTAAAACGACCGATTATAGTGTAATGAGCAGCCCGTTCAAACGTGACGTGGTAAAAGAATATGCCGACGCATTCCGTGCCGAAGGGATGAAAGTGATGCTCTATTATTCGATCCTCGATACGCATGCCCGGCTGCGTCCCAAGTGTATAACTCCGCAGCATATCGAAATGATCAAGGAGCAACTTCGCGAACTGTTGACCAACTATGGTGAAATAACAGCTTTGATCATTGACGGTTGGGATGCCCCGTGGTCACGTATCTCTTACGATGACGTACCTTTTGAAGATATTTATCGTCTGGTCAAATCAATCCAGCCCAACTGTCTGGTGATGGATTTGAATGCAGCGAAATATCCTGCCGAGGCTTTGTTTTACACGGACATCAAGTCTTACGAACAAGGAGCCGGACAGCATATCTCGAAAGATACCAACCGTCTGCCTGCCTTGTCTTGCCTGCCGTTACAGCAGAACTGGTTCTGGAAAGAAAGTTTCCCGACTACCCCTGTGAAGTCTCCGGCACAAATGGTCAATGATAATATCATCCCGATGGGCAAATCCTACTGTAACTTTATCCTGAACGTAGCTCCCAACAGAGACGGCTTGATGGATGCCAACGCCTTGAAAGCTCTGAAGGAAATAGGTAAACTGTGGAAGAACGACGGTCGTGTAGCAACGGTTCCCGAAGCGGATGCTCCTATTATATCTTCCAACATTGCCAAATATCAGCCTGCCGAAGGTACATGGAGCAGTGACTATGCTATCATGGACTTTGCCAATGACGATGATTTCGGGACCTGCTGGAATTCTAATCCTGAAGTGAAAGTGCCCTGGTATTCGGTTACTTTTGAGCGCGAGAAATCTTTCAATATGGTGGTTATTACGGATCGTAACAATGACCGTTTGCAGGAATACCGTCTGGAATACCGTGCGGGTGGTACATGGAAACCCCTTTACGAAGGTAAGGCTCCTACCGGTCTGCGTGTGAAAATCCACCGTTTCGATACGGTTTGGGGAGATGCGGTACGAATGACTGTCTTAAACTCTAATGGTACTACCTCCATTGCAGAGTTCGGGGTATATTGTGAGAGAAGATGATGAATTTATCTTAGAGTTAAATCATTGATTTTATATAGAATCACCATCAGGTAAAGTCGTGTTTTTTGATGGTGATTCTATTTCATCCAACTCTTTATCGTACGTCCGTACTTCCCTTTTTGTGGGAATTGCGTGTAGAATAATATTTGGATTTAGGCCAAACATTTGTATCAGCTTTCTGATGGTCTATCCGATGGCTTTTGTTACTTTTCTTACTTATTAATGTCTCATTTATATTATATTTAGTATATTTGTTCCCGCTTTATCTAATAAGACATGAACAATAACACTTGCTATTAATATAATGAGAAGATGTCTGATATTATGCCTTTTTACATTTATTAGTTCGTTGGTCTGTTGGGCTGATGCGGGTAAAGATGCTTATCTTTTTCGGAAAGTCGATTATCAACAAGGGCTTTCTAATAGTGCTGTGCTTTGCCTCTATCAGGATAAAGCAGGGCTGATGTGGTTTGGCACTTATGATGGCGTGAATTGTTATGATGGGAAAGGTATCGAGGTCTTTCGTTCTGATTTCTCAATGAAAAAGACGTTGAGTAACAATGTCATTCATTCTATTCAGCAGGCAGATAGCAGTTGTTTGTGGATTACTACACATTTGGGAGTTAATCGTTTTTCGCAAGATTCGCGTCAGGTAGTGGGATATTATGATTTTACAGGTGATTATTATCTGCATTCCAATCCGAAAGGAGATACTTGGGTAGTAAGCGATGAAGGAATCTTTTATTATAATACTTATCATAAAAAGTTTGTCCATCTCAAAAATATAGAGACTCCTGTCGAGAATATGGATCAGCGTGCTTTTGTCACGGATGATGGTGTCTTATGGACTTTTCCACGGAATACAGGTAGTCTGATTCAATGTTCATTAGATGGCTTTGACCGGGATACATTGTCTGTCCATCCTACTGTTTCATCTTCTGATTTTCATGCAAAACCTATCGATAATGTATTTTATCAGAATGGCATTCTCTGTTTTGTGGATGCAGAGCGGGATCTTTATGTATATGATATTTCCAGAAGGTCTAAAATCTATATTCGTAACCTTTCTTCGTTGGTGCAACGATATGGGAAAGTTGTGGGAATTGTTCCTTTTTATGAAGACATTATAATTGCTTTTCAAACCAATGGTTTAGTACGTTTGCGCACCTCGAAAAAATATGAAGAAGAAGTGGTGGACCGTAATGTACGTATATATGATATTTTCCGCGATCCTCATCAGAATATTCTTTGGGTAGCTTCTGATGGGCAGGGAGCTGTCATGTACGCTAAGAAGTACTCGATAGCCACTAATCTGATGCTTAGCAAACTATCATCCAATCTAAGTCGGCAGGTACGTTCTGTCATGACAGACAAATATGGTGGATTATGGTTTGGTACGAAAGGAGATGGACTTTTGCATGTACATGACTATGAAGGTGGTATGGATGCTTCTGCTACTACAGTTTACTCTCCAGTAGGCAGGCAGGATGCCTCATCTTATACCCGTTGGAATAGAGAGTTTCAAGCATACTCATTAAAACAAAGCCGTTATATGGATGGCTTTTGGGTAGGATCGGGTAATCCCGGACTGTTTTATTATTCTTTTGCAGATAAAGCCTTGCATTGTGTTGAGGATAAGTCTGCAGATCCTGTTATCGAAATACATGATATCTATGAAGAGAATGACAGCGTACTCTATGCGGTTACGGCTGGGGTCGGATTTCGTAAATTGATATTGGAGAGGAAACAAGGGGAGATTCACCTCAAATCGCAAAAGCGTTATCATTTCTTTTATGAACAAAAAGAGATAACCATGTTTTATCCTATGTTAGCTGAAGGAGATTCCATTCTTTGGTTGGGAAGCCGGGAAAAAGGGTTAATTCGATTTGATAAACAGACAGAAGAATATAAAGTCATTTCTTTGAAAGAAATATTGCATAAATCTGTTGATGATGTACTTAGCCTGCATCGTGCTAAAGATGGTAGGATGTATGTAGGAACAACATCGGGACTAGTGTGTTTGACCTTTAATAAGGAACAAATCAGTGCCTCCTATATCGGTAGAGAACAAGGGTTGCTTAATGATATGATTCATGGCATATTGGAGGATGCAAATGGTTTTTTATGGCTTGGCACTAATCGTGGACTTATTAAATATAATCCCAAAAACACTTCTTCGCATGCTTATTATTATGCCGCCGGTGTGCAGGTGGGCGAGTTTAGTGATGATGCCTATTATCAATGTCCTTATACCGGACGTCTTTTCTTTGGAGGCATTGACGGTTTGCTTTATCTGGATAAGGAAGTGGCGACAGCTCCGGAATTCTATCCGAACATATTATTGCGTAAGCTAATGATTGGACGTAAGGAGGTTAATCTGGGGGATTATTATACCGATGGTGGCAAAGCGTTAAGTTTTAAAGGAGCGAAGGCTTCTTTTTCCCTTTCTTTTGTTGTTCCAGACTTTCTTACTGGAGGTGATGTGGAGTACTCCTATATGCTGGACGGATTTGATAAAGACTGGACCTCGTTTAGTAGTATAAATGAAGCATCGTATCTAGAAATACCTTCGGGTAGCTATGTTTTAAAGGTCCGTTATAAGAAAGATGTATTTAATACGGAATATAAGGTATTTTCTATCCCTTTGTACATTCTTCCGCCTTGGTATCTTTCTACGGTAGCCTATGTCATTTACTTGCTGTTTTTCATATTAATAGCCGGTTATCTGATTCATTTATTAAGAAAATATTTTCTCCAGAAGCGTATGATGCAGCGGCTGTTGACAGCAGAAAGCAATGAAGCTCTACCGGAGTCCGCCAGTCTTAATCGTGAGTTACTGAATCGTTTTACGTCCATTTATCGCTCTTGTGATCAGTTGCGTGCGGAAAATCTCCCTTATGAACAGCGTCTCAGAATTATGGAGCAGGTACACGAGACGGTTATTGCAACTCTTTTCCGTTCGGGAACTTTGGCTGTAGAGGAACTTAAGTCATTTTTCCCTACGGAATATGCGATTACTGGTTGTATGTGCATGAAAGAGCTCTCTATAGAAGTCTTGCATGTGTTGGAAGGACAGGGCGTTGATATATCTTCTGTAAAACTTGCTATACCAGAACACTTTGTTTATCCTGTTTATAAGAATGCTTTACGCTGTATGCTCTATTGGTGTTACCTTTATATTGGCGGAGTAAAACATAAGTCGGATATTGTAGTGGATGTGAAGGAAGAGGAAGGACGGATGTTGTTGCAGTTCTCTGCTGTAGATGATACTCTGAAGGAATTATATAAGCAACTTTCCGGTTCGGAAGAAGAGGGAAGAAGAGATAGTAAGGAAACAGAAGAGGCGATAACTACCCGCCAATTACTGTTTTCTGTGCAAGCGGCTTTGAGACAGCTAAATGTTACGCTTCACTATGCCGACAGAGAAAAGGATCATTTATTGACGTTAGCCTTTGAACCGGCTATCATCAAGGAGACTGAAGAGCATGGGAAGAAAACGGTTCTTCTGCTGGAGGATAGGGATGAAATGGTATGGCTGATAAGTGATCTCTTAGCAGATGAATTTGTTGTTTGTCCGGTGAAAAGTGTACAACTTGCATTTGAAGAAATACGTAGATCGGCTCCTGCTTTGTTACTAGTTGATATGTTGATGTATGCAAAAGCAGAGAGTGACTTCCTGGAATATGTGAATAAGAATCGTACTCAACTTTCGAAAACGGCATTTATTCCAATGTTAAGTTGGAAAGTAAGTTCGTCCATTCAGCGCGAATTGATTATGTGGGCTGATTCATATATTGTACTTCCTTATGATATTATATTTTTGAAAGAAGCCGTCAATAAAGCTATTTACGGTACTCGGGAGGCAAAGCAGATTTATATGGAAGAGCTTGGTGACTGGGCCGGACGCATTGTTTGTACTACAGAAGAACAGGCGGACTTTATCCGGAAACTGTTGCAAGTGATAGAACAAAATCTTGACCAGGAAGAATTGGGATCAACCTTAATTGCCGACCGTATGGCGATGAGTCCGCGTCAATTCTATCGCAAGTTTAAAGAAATATCCAATGCGGCTCCCAGTGACTTGATAAAGAGTTATCGGATGGAGAAGGCTGCACGATTGTTGCAGAATGAAGAACTTTCTATTCAGGATGTTATCGCTGAAGTTGGTATTTCCAGCCGTTCCTATTTTTATAAAGAGTTTACCCGCCGATTCGGAATGACGCCGAAAGATTATCGGGAGCAACTCCGATAATGCTATCCCCACTATCTTATTCTTTACTAATTGAGTTTTATGGATGTATTACCCGAATCCTTAGATCAGTAATTCCGGATAATTAAGTCTTTCGAGGTCCTTATTTATTCGTTCCACTATAGTTGGGCGCAAGAGGAACTATAGTGCTTCTTGCGTCCAACTATAGTGGAACGAAAGGGAAACTACAGTAGAACGAATGAATTTGGACTGATAAGAAATTAGTTTTTCAAAGTCTTTCGGTTAATGATTCGGGATTCCTTCATTCCTTCTGTTCTTTGGTCGTTTGGGGTGACAGATATATTTGAATTCATGTCTGTATAGATTTTATTTATTACTGCTTACGAATAAACTTTTTAATAAAAGTGGCGAAAAGGCGGCTATTATAACTTGATACAATGTGCGCAAACTTGTGCTCTGTTTGTGCGTGAATGAATGCTATGTGTTGATATATAGATGTTTATAATGTGCTTTATTTCTCCTTTCTGTTCTATAAATGAGCATTTTCATTTTGACATAATTTTGTCACTTCTGCGGAATATTCTTAATATTAAAAGTTTTTAATTTGCTTCCGCTTATAAGAATTATATAGGCGATTGATAACCTTAGTATTAATTAAAAAAAACAAAGTAACATGAATTTGTTTGAAATGGAAAAACATCACGCTGTCCTACAACTTCCCGCAGCCGTTGATAAAGAAAATCAGCCTGA
>OGIH01000883.1_pt1 | contig 19160 bp, 9 predicted proteins | sample 1571721 | NCBI WGS metagenome assembly OGIH01 (sample SAMEA2582068, study PRJEB24529) | metagenome | biome: Human gut stool | place: China | collected 2011
TATCAATGCTCCTTTCAAGAACTGTTCATTAGTTACCCGGCGATACTCCTGCTTATTGGCATCATAATGCAATACTTTCAATGCGCCATCTGCTACATACCAGATATTTTGCAATGAATCTATCTTCATATAGGTATATGCTGCCTTTCCTTCTAATAACTGTTCCAGCCAAATACATGCTTCCAGCGTATCACGGCTCCGATTATACTGCCACAGACCATAATGTGAAGCTATAGTAACTTCATCTTTCACCCGCAACAAACAAGCATCATATCCACGTGGAAAGATGATGCTATTATAGTCTTTCATCTTTTCCACCTTTCGTAAATCATCTGCCAAAGTCAAACGGCAAACCCCATTTTCTTTATTTCCAACCCACAATATATGAGTCGAATCTTCCATCAACATATCTTTGCACGAACGGGTAAACCCCTCTATATAGCTTTCTACCCTCCAACTCGTCCCTCTCTTCATGAGCAAATACAGCCCACTATAAGTACCTGCAATCAACACATCCTTACGGTCATCCACCGATACAATTCCCCATACTCCTTTGGGATTGTTGAGATGTTCCATATGATCTCCATCCATAATAAAGATACCATTATCCGAACAACAGAACAACTTATCGTCATATTGGTGAAGTGACCACATCTGACCTCCTGTACCCGGTACGAAGTCTATGGGATTTCTCTGGTTTAACTGCCCTGGGAGAGTAGAGCGATACAACCCCTGATTCGTTGCGAAATAGTACTTACCCTGATAACTACAAGATGCATATCCCGAACCAATCACAGGTTTACCTCCATAAAGTGAAGCAAGCCTTGCTTTCAAATGAATGCAGTCAATCCCATTATCCAACCCGAGCCATAGGTTGCCAGTTTTATCAAACAGCATACTCAACACAGTTTTGTTCTGCAAGCCATTTTCCGCAGATATGATTTCCATCTCATTCGTCTTCAGATTTAAAAGACAAACTCCACCCTGGATAGTGCCCAACGCCAACAACGAATCTTGCAATGCAGCACAGAAAACTCTATTTTTACGGCAAAAGTCCTCGGCTACAGTATTATATTTCTTAAAAACAGTGCCATCGTAAATAAACAATCCGTTATCCCGGGTTACCATCAACAAACTGTCCTGATGAGGTAACAATCCACCGACTTTGACAGTCGCTCCTATCCCCAAAGGACCAAGAACGGGTATAAACTCTGTTCCATTCAACATTAGCAATCCTTCGGCAGAAGTGATATACAGTTTGTTACGCAAGATAAACGAAGTGTAAATCTCTGAAGAATAATCTATTTTCTTCGCAATGCCCTCTTCCCAATAAAAGAAACGACGGTCCGATTGAAAATACACCCGTTCTCCGTCCAATAAGATATTCCAGATGACTCCGACATTCACATTGGGAGATAAACTGTCAGAAAGGCAAGTATACTCCAACCCACCAAGACGATTTGGAGTAAAATAGCCAAATTGCTCCATTCCACCGATATAAATTCGCCCGTCATGTCCTACTTTCACAGCACGTGTTTTGGCATTATGAATCGGATATGTATTCCACTCCACACCGTCAAATTCCAATAAGCCTTTGTTGTTAGCTACATATATCCAACCGTTATCATGCTGCTGAATACTCCAATTCTGATTGCCGGCTTTATAAGTATGTCGGGTATAATTTGTCACCGGACGTTGCCATCCGGCACTTACAGGAATAGATATCAAAAGAAGAAGAATATAAAACAGGAGGTCTTTTCGTTTCATAGCAGTTAACGTTTTATTCTTTGAAAACAAAGATAGGGTATTTTACCTACAAATAAAAGAATTATTTTTTAGATGTAGCCATATTATTATAATAAACATTTAATTATCAACAAAATAATTAATCCAAGAGAAAGTTCTGATGTAGTTAAAACCAATGAATGAGAAAGTTTTGAAGTAGTGTATTTTTAGGAAACACCCTCATCATACGCATATATTTGCAGTGGATAAAACCATTTTGTTAAACCTATATAAGTCGTACTAACATGAAAAACAAAAGACTATTCACTTATGTGTTTCTTTTCGGCCTACTGGTCAACGGTAGTGCATGCGGATCGGACCACAATGAAACAGACTTCCCCGAAACGCCCGGCGGTGAAACTCCGTCCTCCCCTAGTGGTCTACAAGCCTACATGCTTACCACCACTGACACCCGTACCTATGATTTAAGAGAATCCACCGTGGAATTTGAGCCCCAAGCCAGTATGTCGCCTAAAAATATCCTACTGAATCCACAGCAGATCTACCAAACTATGCAGGGATTCGGAGCGGCACTTACAGGATCATCAGCTTTCTGCCTAAAACTAATGAAACAGGAAGATCGGACAGCATTCCTCAAAAGAACCTATTCGCTAACTGAAGGTTATGGATGCAGCTATGTACGCATTGCCATTGGCTGTTCCGACTTCTCCTTGAAAGAATACACCTGTTGTGACACACCGGGTATAGAAAACTTTGCTCTGACTTCAGAAGAAACAGATTACGTAATACCTATCTTAAAGGAGATTATTGCTATCAACCCGGACATCCGCATACTGGGTTCACCCTGGACTTGTCCCTTATGGATGAAAGATTACCGGAAATACCCTGTCTACCAAAATCGGGAATACACCGCAGGACAACTAAAACCCGAATACTATGCTGACTATGCCACCTATTTTGTGAAGTGGATACAGGCATTTCAGGCAACTGGTATTCCCATCAATGCCATCACCATACAGAACGAACCACTCAACAACAAGAACTCAGCCTCACTGGTGATGGAATGGAAAGAACAACGTGATTTTGTGAAAGTACTGGGTCCTGCTTTTGAGGCTGCTGGACTTTCCACCAAAATATACGCTTACGACCACAACTACAATTATGATAACAAAAGCGACCAAAACGGTTATCCCTACCAGATATACAACGATTCCGAAGCCGCTAAGTATATAGTAGGAGCAGCCTACCATGACTATGGAGGTAATCGCAGCGAACTGCTCAACGTCTACCAACGAGCTCCTGAGAAGGACCTGATTTTCACAGAATCGTCTATCGGCACCTGGAATAACGGACACGACTTGACCAAAACTCTCCTTTCTAATATGGAAAGTATCGGTATAGGCACCATCAATAACTATTGCAGTGCAGTGACCATCTGGAACCTGATGCTTGAAACAGACTTCAACGGAAGCATACCCAGTAACAATGGTGGACAACCTAACCGCCCCGGCGGATGTCAAACCTGCTTCGGGGCTGTAGACCTAAACATGAGTGATCTTAAAACTATCTACATGAACTCGCACTACTATATGATCTGCCACCTGTCGGCAGTGGTAAGACCCGGTGCCATACGAATTGGTACAAGCGGCTACACAGACAATGACATAGCCTACAGTGCTTTCAAGAATACAGACGGAAGTTATGCCTTTGTCATCATCAACAAAAGCAGTTCGGACAAGAACATTGTACTTACCGCCCCCGATGACGCCGGTAAGAAGCACTCGGCAAGTTGCACTCTGCAGCCGCGCTCAGTAAACTCTTTCAAGTGGAAATAACAGAGATTCAAACATAATAAATCACTTTTTTAATTTTAAATTTATAAATTATGAGAAATCGATTTTTGCTCGGCATGATGGCACTCAGCCTTATAGGTATGACATCATGCAAAGATGAGATTGACCAGTTCGATGATCATGGCAGCTCGACTATCGTATCCTTTGCAGGCACTGAAAAAGCCTACATGGGCGATAGTATCACCTTCGACTTTGAGGTGAAAAGCGGAGGCGTGAAAATCAACCAGGCCAAAGTTCAGCTCTATTATGGAGAAGAAATGGTATCCGAAGCCTTCTACAGTCTGAAAGCCGACGGAAAATACAGTGGAAAAGTGCTGGCTCCCTACCAGAAAAACACGCCTGACGGAGAAGCAAAGGTTATACTGCGCATCCAAAATGAACGTTTCAGCAATGACAGTAAGGAAATGACCGTTGCTATAGAGCGTCCAAAATATCAAACATTGAAACTTGTGGCTGCCAATGGCAAGGAATATACCATGACTCCCGTTCCAGGTAAAGAATATGAATACAAAGCACGTGAGGCTTTCCCACTCGACATGGAAGCATCTATCGTAGCACCAGCTTATTCCGATGGAACAGGTAATCCTTATTTGCAGGGCAATGAACTGAAATTTGGTATGGACAATGGAAAAATTGTCCTCAATGCCACCAAGAATATTGGCTTTGAAAACACAGGTTACGGTGAAGACGGCAAGTATGAAATCACATTCAATACCCTGACTTTCGAAGGTAGCCCATTCCCAAAATTCGGTGTACGTTTCGACACGCAGAATAAGTTCCTGGAATTCGATGGGTCGGGCAATGTTTTCTACATCGAAACCGAATTTAAGAAGGATGATATCATCAAAATCAGCGGTGTCAAAGAAGAATATGCTGATTATTGGAAGAACCCCACTTGGTTTGACCTCGTGAAGGAAGACGAAACTCTGCTCCATTTCCGCGGAAGAGACGGCAAGTATAAACTCACTCTGAACAAAGGCATGAATGCAATTATGATGGAACAGTTGGAGAAAGCTTCTTCATCAAGTACACAGAATGCTACCGCTATGTGGGTGATTGGTAATGATAAGATAGGATTCCCGTCATATGCCCAAAACAACATAAACTGGAATACGGACAAAGCATTCAATCTGGTTCCGCTCACCGATACCAAATATGAACTGATACTACTTGTTGGACAGAATGTCAACGGGGTCAACTTTAAGTTTTTCGGACAGAAGGGATGGGGACTGGAATGGAAAGGCCCCGGAGCCTATACCGCAAAAGAAGGCGGTGATTATATCAAATATGCCAGTGACGGCAACTTCAACGCCAATGCCACCTGGCCATCTGGAAAATATATGGTGATGACTGTAGAAACCAGCACCAGCCCGAATGAACTATGGGTGAAAGCTTTGGACGAACTACCCTCATACGAAATGGGTGAATGATAGACTTTCTTAAAATATAGATAAACAATCAAGTATAGATATATGAAAAAAAGATATTACATAGCAGCCATGTTTGCCTTTGGTTTGGTAGCCCAGCCTGCCATCCTACGTGCCAATGCTGCTGACGAAGCTAACAGCATTGAGGCTGTACAGCAACAAAAACAACGCATCAGCGGTTTGCTGACCGATTCTAATGGTGACCCTATCATCGGCGCCACCGTCAGAGTACAAGGTACTACCAATCGTGGTGTTATCAGTGACGTCGAAGGACGATACTCCATCGAAGCTGCTCCCGGCGAAGTACTGGAATTCAGCTATATTGGATTTGTCAGTATAGAACACAGAGTGAAAGCTGATGAAACCACCTTCAACCTCCGAATGGAGATGGATGCCATCGCTACGGAAGAAGTAGTAGTTGTGGGATATGGTAAACAGAAGAAAGAGAGCGTAGTAAGCTCCATGTCCACCGTAGGACCAGCTCAATTGAGTGTAAAGAGTGCCAACCTTACCAACAACATCGCCGGTAAGCTGTCAGGTCTGATTGCCGTACAACGTTCGGGCGAACCGGGTTGGGATGACGCACAATTCTTTATCCGTGGTATCAGTTCGTATGCCGGTGGAACAGACCCATTGGTACTGGTGGACGGTGTACCCCGTAAGATGAACGATATCGATGTGGACGAAATTGAAACATTCTCTATCCTAAAAGACGCCGCCGCAACGGCCGTGTATGGTGCCGAAGGTGCTAACGGTGTGGTATTGATTACTTCCAAACGTGGTAAATCACAAAAAACAGTTGTCAGTATGTCAGCAGAATACGGCTACTCGACACCGCTCCGCCTGCCCAACCTCATGAGTTCTTACGACTATTTGAGCTTATACAACGAGGCAGACTGGAACAGCAACGGTAACCCGCGCGCCAACTATACAGCACCGGTGAGCGACGCTGATCTGGAAAAATATCGTAGCGGCGTAGATCCTGATCTATATCCGGATGCAGACTGGATGAGTATGCTACGTGATCACACCAGCAGCCAGCGCTACACCATTAACTTCCGTGGTGGTGGTGACCGCGTACGCTTCTTCGTATCAGGTGCCTACTACACACAAGACGGTGTATACAAGGAGAAGAAGAACGCCGATTACGATTCAAACATCAGTTTCGACCGTTATAACCTTCGTTCCAATATTGACTTCGAATTGAGCAAGACTACCCGTATGTCCGTAGATATGTCAGGACAGTATATCAACCGTGTGGCTCCCTCCAAAACAGCCGGTGACATCTTCGGTGGTATGACATTGCAACCTGTACACCTCTATCCGCAAATCTATTCTGACGGTTCAGCTGCACAACATCCTAACTATGATAATTCAGGTCTTCGTCAAAACCCCTACAACTTCCTCTACTTCAGTGGATACAGTAAAAGCTGGGACGCTACATTCCAAAGCAAGGTATTGCTAGAACAAGACTTGGATTTCATCACAAAGGGACTTTCCATAAGAGGTAGTGTCAGTTTCGATGCCAACTCCAACCAATATGTCAACCGTACTATGTCACCCGCTACTTTTACAGCTACCGGACGTGACGCCGATGGCAACCTGATATTCAAGTCACTGGAGTCAGGCTCGGCATTGAGTAACCCCTCAAGCGGTTCATCCGGTGGTAACAAGAAAATATACATTGAGGCGTCCCTCAACTATAAGCGTAACTTCAGCGACAAGCACGATGTTACAGGCTTGCTGCTATACAACCAAAAGGAAACTCAAAAACAAAACGTTGGCGGACTCAACCTGCTTCCTTACCGTAAACAAAGCGTCGTAGGACGCGGTTCTTATACTTACGACAACCGCTACACCATCGAAGGCAGCTTCGGTATGACAGGTAGTGAGAATTTCGCTCCGGGACACCGTTGGGGTATTTTCCCTGCTGTGGGTGGAGCCTGGTATGTGAGCCATGAAAAGTTCTTCGAACCTGTGCAGAAAGTAATCAGTACACTGAAGTTACGTGCATCCTACGGACGGACCGGTAACGATCAGTTAGGTGAAACTCGTTTCCCTTATCAGGAAGCCATGAATACCGATGCCGGCGGTCTTAACCTGGGTATCTCAGGCATCTCTAATGGTAATGCACAGAACTGGTTCGGCGGATTGAGCGAAAACCGTGCCTACTACGCCAACCTGCGTTGGGAGATTGAGGATAAAACCAATATCGGTTTCGACCTCGGCTTGCTGAACGGACAGTTGGACCTCTCCATGGACTACTTCTCCAACCGTCGTAAAGACATCCTGATTACCCGTAATACGGTTCCTTCTATGAGCGGTTTACAATCCAACCCAACTCAGAACTATGGTATCGTAAGTAACAAAGGTGTAGATGGGAACCTGACTTTCAAACAGCATGTGGGTGGCCTGAATCTGACATTCCGTGCCAACTATACGTATGCCAAGAACAAGATTGTAGAAACAGATGAAATCAAACATAGATACAGCTACCAGGATCTCACAGGTATGTCATTGTGGACTCCTTACCTCTACATTGCCGACGGTCTTTATACACCCGATGATTTCAACATCACCATTGATCCTGTGAGCGGTGCCGAAAGCTACCAACTGAAACCCGGCATAGCCGACCCGGGAGCTGCTGTGGCACCCGGTGATATCAAGTACCGCGACTTAAACGAGGACGGACTTATCAACGACGATGACAAGACCTACCGTAATGGTCATCTGGACAAGACCCCGCGCAGTGTGTACGGTCTTTCACTGAATGCCGAATGGAAAGGATTCTTCGCCGGTATCTTCTTCCAAGGCGTGACGGGCTGTTCCATCAACCTGATGAGCAAAGCATCCAACTTCATGCCGTTCAACCAAGGCAAGGACGCTTCTTCTGCGCGTATGGAGGCTATGAACCGCTGGAAAGCATCCGACCCCTACAACGACAACGTGCTCTACCCTCGCTTGCGTAACAACACCTTTGCACACAACCTGCAAGCGAGTACCTGGTGGTATCGCGATGCCAGCTTCATCCGCTTGAAGAACGTGGAATTCGGTTACCAGTTCAACAAGAAGCAACTGAAGTCACTGCGTCTCACCAACCTGCGCCTTTACGTGCAAGGTACTAACCTAAAAACTTGGGATCACGTGAAGTATTGGGATCCGGAACTGGGCGATGCAAACTCAGGCGCCAAATACCCCATCTCCAGCACCTGGACCTTTGGAGCAGAAGTTACATTCTAAACATCTAATTAATAAACGATATGAAACTGAAAAATTTACTATACGCAACCGTCGGCTCTGCCGTCCTTGCATTCAGCACAGCATCTTGTTCAGACTATCTTGACATATCAGGCGAGTTCAACGCCAGTCTGGGAGTCGATCAGGTTTGGGACAATGCAACCTATACCCGAAACTGGTACGGGGTCATCTACCGCAATCTGATGGAATATTCAGAAACCGGATCAGAAGTTAACGCCTTCAAAAATCCATGGTCAAACCTCTGCGGTGAAATCGCTTCAGAAAAAGCTAGTTCACGCGACGTCATGATGGCAGGTTTCACGGCAGCCAGCGGAAGCTATCATCGCTGGGCTACTTTCTACAAAGACATACGCCAAGCTATGATCTTCATTGAACGCGCCCACGACCAAGGTGTAGGCGACCCCAGCAGTACTAACAAACTGACTGCCGAGGAAATAGCCCGCATGAAAGACGAATGCCGATTCATGATAGCCTATTATTACTTTTCCATGTTCGAGCTTTATGGCCCTGCCTGCATCGTGACGGAGATAGACGACGCTGCCGAACCGCACATAACGGACTACGACCGCGCTACTGTAGACGAAATGGTGAACCACATTGATGGCATATTGGCTCCTCTATGTGACCCCGCACAGTCAAAATTGCCCGAATCAGTCATCACATCATACGCAGACAATACATACAACTTCAACACCAATGAAAAGTACGAAGGTAACCGTGAATATGAGATAACAACCGAGCTTAATCAAATGGCTTTCTACTCATCTATTCAAGGTGTGGATGTATGCTGCCTCCAAGTTATTCAATGGTGGCGATGGTTCCGAATATTACCAGGGACTGCAGAAGTTGCAGAACTCTAAAGGTGAATACATCTTCCCACAGAGTAAGGATCCGCAAAAATGGGTAACTGCCAGAGACCGCGTAAAGGATCTGATAGACTATGCTGAAGCGCAACACCACGCTCTCTATCGCGTGATGGCAAACGGAGTAGAGCAACCCGACCGTTCTGTATACAACCTTTTCCAGGTGTACAATGAAGAAATCCTGTGGTGCAGTACCAACAACAGCTACTCCGACCAGTACAAGATGGAGAAACGTACTAACCCGCGTGACGTGAACTCATGCTATGGTACCATCGGCCCGTCTCAGGATGCTGTAGACATGTTCTTCATGGGCAACGGCCTCGCCATCAATGACCCAAACAGTGGTTATGACGAAACCGGATTCGGTGCTGTAGAAAACCATTGCTACGACCCCGACTATAAAGACAAGAAGACAGACCAGAATATCTCCAACATGTATGCCAACCGTGAACCGCGTTTCTACGCAAGCGTTGTATATCAGGGAAGAAGCTGGTTCAAGAAATGGATGAACGGTAATCCCAACTACATCGTAGATTTCTCTGCAGGTGGCGGAAACGACCTTTCCAACGGTGATAACGTGAAAACCGGGTATATGCTGGGGAAATTTAAGAACCGTACCGTAAATCATGCCAGCGGCGATACTCAGAGTTGGAAACGTGTTTCCATCATCTATCGTCTGGCCGAATTCTATCTGTTCTATGCCGAAGCACTCAATGAAACAGATCCGAGTAATCCGGACATCATCAAGTATATCGACATGGTACGCGAACGCGCAGGCATCCCAGGCTATCAGACCATGAACGATAACGGCATCAAGACCGGCATAATCGGTAATTACGACAAGCAGTTCGATGCCATACAGCACGAACGCTATGTAGAGCTCTATTGCGAGGGACAACGCTATTTCGACATCCGTCGTTGGATGATCTGCGGTGACAAGGACAGAATAGGTTGCGACCAGACACGTTTCTACGGAATGAACATGAAGGGTTCAAAAGACAAAACTCCGGGCGAACCAACTTCTTACTACACGCGTACGAAAGTAGAAAACCGACAATGGACAGACAAACTCTACCTCTATCCCATCCATCAGAATGTGATAGAACTGGCCAACGGACGTATTCCACAAAATTACGGATGGTAAAAAAGACAGCTTTTTTGATTAGTTTTCGAAGGATATAAGTAAAAAGATTGAATGAAGGTTTGGAGGCAGAAACTGGCATAACCGGCCTGGTAACTGCCTCCTTTCTTTTTCAGCTAATAAACCAACAATAAATATACCATGAGCAAAGAGAAAAAATATCGAATCGGGACATACCTGATCCTGATACCTGCTATTCTGTTCCTATTCCCCAAAGTATACGCACAACATGAAAGCAAAACGATCAACGACAGTTGGAAATTCTATCAGGGAGAATGCGAAGCTGCCGCTTCAGCAACCTATGATGACAGTGCGTGGAACAGCATACATCTCCCGCACACATGGAATACGGATGCATATACAGAAAAAAAGTATTACCAGGGAACAGGCTGGTATCGCCGTACACTGACATTACCGCAAAATTGGCAAACCAAACAGGTATTCCTGAAACTGGATGCAGCCAGTAAGGCCGCTACCATCTACATGAATGGACGGAAAATAGGTGAGCATAACGGTGGATATACTGCCTGCACATTCGATATCACCCCATTCTGTTCATTTGACGCTCCTAATTCTCTCGCTATCCATGTAGATAATGCCCGACAGGATATTCCCCCTATCTCTGCCGACTTTACATTCTTCGGCGGTATCTACCGGGATGTATGGCTTACAGCCGTACCCAAACAACATTTCCATTTGACGAACTATGGTTCAGAAGGAATATTTATCAGTACCCCGCAAGTATCCGAAGAAAAAGGCACAATACTTATTCGCGGAGAGATAAAGAACGATGCAGAACAGAAAGCATCTCTTGAACTGGAACATATCATCTACAATCCCGATGGAAGTATTGCCCAGACCCAGAAACAGTCTATCCAGATAAAAGGTGGAGAATTATACTCTTTCCGCACCGAAACCGCCCCTATTCTGTCCCCCCGATTATGGGCACCCGAGGCTCCTCATCTCTACAGAGTAGAAAGCATTCTGCGCGATAAAAAAACAAAAGCCATCCTAGACCACAGTAATCACCATACAGGCTTCCGCTGGTTTAGCTTCGATGGTAAGACCGGCTTCTCCCTCAACGGAAAACCTTATAAATTACGCGGTATTTGCCGCCATCAGGACCAAAAACCCATCGGAGTTGCCCTGACAGACGAAATGCACCGTCGTGACATGAAGTTAATGAAAGAAATGGGTGCCAACTTCATCCGCATCTCCCATTATCCGCAAGATGACGCTCTGTTGGAAATGTGCGACAAACTCGGTATGCTGGCTTGGGAAGAAATACCCATTATTGATATTGTGCCCGACACTCCCGGCTATGCAGAAAACTGCGAAAACAATCTGCGAGAAATGATACGCCAGCACTATAACCACCCCTCCATCATCACCTGGGGATACATGAATGAGATATTACTCGTCACCCAGCGCCGCTATAAAAAAGAAGAAGAACTGAAACCCGTGCTGGAACGGACACTGTCACTGGCCAATCGTTTGGAGAAAGTTCTGAAAGAAGAAGATTCCACTCGTGTCAGCACTATGGCTTTTCATGGCAGCAACAGCTATAATGAGGTAGGACTGGGCAACATCACCGATATTGTCGGTTGGAATCTTTACCAAGGCTGGTATGGAGGAGACCTCACAGGCTTCGAACGTTTCCTGACAGAGCAACACAAAAAGTACCCTTCCCATCCGATGATTGTCAGCGAATACGGTGCCGGATCTGACAAGCGTCTACATTCGCTGCAACCGCACGCTTTTGATTTCAGTATCGAGTACCAGCAGAAATACCTGGAACACTACTTACCGGTATTGGAAGAAACGCCGTATATTTGTGGTGGAACTCACTGGAACTTTATCGATTTCTCTTCTGCATTGCGTGATGAATCTATGCCGCGCATCAACAATAAAGGACTGGTATACTCAGACCGCAGTCCAAAAGACGTGTACTATTACTATAAAGCCGCCTGGCGTCAAGACATTCCCGTGTTACACATTGCCAGCCGTGACTGGACGCACCGTAGCGGTGTACAACATGGAAAGGCTCCGGTTCCGCTACCCGTTAAGGTATATACCAATCTTCCGGAAGTGGAACTCTTCATTGACGGAAAATCCTTAGGCAAACAGAAAACAGAGAATTATACAGTTACATTCCAGGTACCATTCAGCCGGAAAAAGCACTTCATCTCCGTCCAAGCTGAAAACAAAGAGTCAGATCAAAGCATCTCCATGATAGAAGATGCCCTCCACATCAATTTCACCCCTATCCCTGCAAATCTGAATGAAACAAACTTACGGAATCTGGAACTTGCCGTAAATGTAGGCAGCAACTGTTTCTATACTTCCGATGAAAGCCAGCTCACGTGGCTACCCGATCAGCCCTACACTGAAAGCAGTTGGGGATATATCGGCGGAGAAAGCAAAAATAGCCAGACACAGGTTGAGAATACCCATGACGGGCCATTGTTTCAAACTCTTCGCAACGAAATTGAAGGGTATTGTTTCGATGTTCCCAACGGAGTCTACGAGGTAGAATTTCTTTTTACAGATATCTTCCGCGAAAATGCAGCAACTGTTTACCAGTTGGGCCGAGAATCCGGTGTAGAGAGCCGTGAAAATATCTTCGATATAGTTATCAATGGTGAGAGCGTTGAAGAGAACTTTTCTCCTTGCCGCGAAAGCGGTTATTTCCATGCTCTACGGAAAAGATACAATATTACAAACTTTCGGAATAAAATTGAAATACGCTTCCCTGTTCGGAATGGAAAAAGCTTTCTGAACGGTATAAAGCTCAGGAAACTTTATTAACTTCAAAACAAAAACACCATGAGAGCTAAAATTTGCTTAGTTATTACCAGTTTGTTGCTCGCAGTAGTCAGTATACATGCACAGTCCATCTGGGATGGGAAACATCTGGAGAGAGTAAAACAATCATTACATCAACCGTACTTTTCGGCCGCCTATCAGGAGCTGATTTCAGGTGCCGACAGGCTACTGGATGTGCGCCCCTTGTCCGTCATGCTGAAAGAGAAGACACCCGGTAGCGGAGACAAGCACGACTACATGAGTCAGGCACGCTATTATTGGCCCGATCCCTCTAAACCTGACGGCCTGCCTTACATCAGCCATGACGGTAAGTCGAACCCCGAACTGGACAAGCTGGATCGCAACCGCCTCGGAGAAACAGCTCAACGTGTAACTACTCTTGCCCTTGCCTGGTACTTTAGCGGCGACGAGAAATATGCCCAAAAGGCAACGGAACTTATCCGCGTATGGTTCTTTAATAAAGATACGCGTATGAATCCAAACCTGGAGTATGCCCAGATGATACCGGGACACAACAACAATAAGGGACGTTGTTACGGCGTCATAGACACTTATTCATTCGTAGAGATGCTGGATGCCGTACAGTTGTTAGAGAAGTCGGAAGCCTTTACGCCCAAGGATGCCAAGCAGCTGAAAACCTGGTTCGGCAAGTTGCTGACGTGGATACTGAATAGTCCGCAGGGACAGGAAGAAGCCCGTCAGGCCAATAACCATAGCACGGCGCATGATGCACAGGTGATAGCCTTTGCCATGTACGCAGGAAACATGAAAGTAGCCCGGGAAGTCATCAATGCCATTCCCCGGAAGCGCCTCTTCACCCAGATAGAACCGGACGGCAAACAACCGCATGAACTACGCCGCACTCTCGCTTTCGGTTACTCACAATTCAATCTGTCTCATTTCATTGACATTTTCATGATGGCCCGGAAGATCGGGATTTCCATTGATAATGCAACCTCCGAAGACGGACGAAGCTTCTACAAAGCCATGGACTTTCTGGTACCATACGTTGGAAAAGATGTCAAAGCCTGGCCGTACCAGCAGATCAGTGAATGGAAATACAAGCAACAGGAATTCTGCAAAGACCTGTACCGCACTTTCCTGCTGAACCCCGAACGCAAAGATTATCTGAAGCTCTACAAAGCCCATCGCATCATCGACTGGAAAGACCGTTTCAACCTGTTATGGATGGAAGCCGATGATGTGGACAATGCTTACGCCTTTGCCTGCGGACAACTGCAATTTGCCATGCAGTGTGCTACCAAGGCCCGAAAAGAGGCAGACAATCAATGCAAGCATCGTGTAATCCCCCGTAGCATCAACAAAGACGGTTCGCTACGAATGATACACCCTCACGATTGGTGCTCAGGCTTCTTTCCCGGTTCATTATGGCAGATATATGCCTATACAAACGATAATTTCTGGCGGCAGCAGGCCATCAGCAATACTTGGCTGATAGAAGAAGCCAAATGGCACAAAGGCACTCACGACCTCGGTTTCATGATGAACAACAGTTTCGGCAAAGCCTACCAGCTGACAGGCGAACGCTCTTACAAAGATGTGGTGCTGCAAAGCGCCAAAACCCTGATTACCCGCTACAATAAGAAAGTAAAGAGCATCCGTTCGTGGGATCATAATCGCGATAAATGGAAGTTTCCGGTAATCATCGACAACCTGATGAATCTGGAAATGCTATTCTGGGCTACACAGGAAACCGGAGATTCCATCTACTGGAAGGTTGCCGTAAATCATGCCAATACAACTATGAAGAATCATTTCCGCCCGGACTACTCTTCTTTCCACGTAGTAGATTACGATCCGGAAACCGGTGAAGTACGTGCCAGACAAACCGCACAGGGATATGCTGACGATTCCTTCTGGAGCCGCGGACAAGCATGGGGACTATACGGATATACCATGTGCTACCGCTTCACCAAGAACCCCGCATACCTGCAACAGGCACGCCACATTGCAGATTTCTTTTTCGGCCTGCCCAACCTGCCGGAAGACCTGGTTCCCTACTGGGACATGAAAGCTCCCGGCATCCCCGACATTCCCCGTGACGCCTCGGCTGCCGCCATCATGGCTTCCGCCCTGTATGAACTCCGCACTTACGTTTCAGCCGAAGATGGCAACCGCTACCAAAGCATTGCCGACAAGATAGTGGACAGCCTCAACCGGCACTATCAGGCCGAACCGGGAACAACTTATGGCTTCCTGCTCCTCCATTCCACCGGACACCATCCGGGAGGTGATGAAATTGATGTGCCCATCAACTATGCCGACTATTATTATCTGGAAGCATTGGCAAGAAAAGAGGCTCTTAAGCAATAATTAGGACTTTTTGAGACGGTAGTTCATCTTTTTGAGACGTTTTGTATGGTGAGCAAACTACTTTTCCACTATTTTTGTAGCACAGAGATATTAGAATCATTTTATAAAAGAAAAAGACATGAAAAACTTATTCGACATTAAAGACAAAGTGATTATCGTCACCGGCGGTTGCGGTATTCTGGGTAAAAGTATTGCTAACTACCTCGCTGAGCAAGGCGCAAAAATCGTAATCCTCGACCGTGTAGAAGAAATCGGTAAAGAACTGGAAGCAGAACTCAGCCAGAAGACGGAAGCCCTGTTCCTGGTAACGGACGTTCTGAACAAGGAAATACTGGAGGAAAACAAGAAAGCCATCCTGGAACGCTTCGGCACCATCGACATCTTGCTGAACGCTGCCGGCGGTAATATGCCCGGCGCCACCATTGCTCCGGACAAGACGGTACTCGACTTGGATGTAGACGCTTTCAAGAAAGTAGTTGACCTCAATCTCTTCGGTACCATCCTGCCTACCATGGCATTTGTAGATGTTATGGCAAAGAATAAGAAAGGTGTGATCGTAAACTTCTGTTCCGAATCAGCACTGCGTCCTCTGACACGCGTGGTAGGTTATGGTTCCGCCAAAGCCGCCATTGCCAACTATACCCGCTATATGGCAACGGAACTGGCCACCAAATTCAGTCCTGAACTCCGTGTAAACGCCATCGTCCCGGGTTTCCTGCTGACCAACCAGAACCGTGCCCTGCTGACCAATCCGGACGGATCTTATACGGACCGTGCAAAGACTATCATCGCCCATACCCCATGCGGACGCTTTGCCGAACCGGAAGAATTGTTCGGAACCATTCACTACCTCATCAGTGATGCTTCCACCTTCGTGACAGGTGCCCTGTCGGTAGTAGACGGTGGTTTTGACGCCTTCTCTATCTAATACTAACTCATAAACCCATTCATTATGATATTATGTGAACAAACCTGGCGCTGGTACGGTCCTAATGATCCGGTCAGCCTGTGGGATATCAAACAAGCCGGAGCAACCGGTATCGTGAACGCCCTGCACCACATCCCGAACGGTGAAGTGTGGACAGTAGAAGAAATTATGAAGCGCAAAGAAATGATCGAAGCTGTCGGTCTGCACTGGTCAGTAGTAGAGAGCGTACCTGTACATGAGCATATCAAGACTCAGACAGGAGAATTCCAGAAATACGTTGATAACTATAAAGAAAGCCTGCGCAACCTCGGCAAGTGTGGCGTGAACATCGTAACCTACAACTTCATGCCCGTACTGGACTGGACGCGTACCGATCTCGCTTATGAACTGCCTGATGGTAGCCGCGCCCTGCGCTTCGAACGTGCCGCTTTCATTGCTTTCGACCTTTTCTTGTTAAAGCGTCCCGGTGCTGAAAACGACTACACCGACGAAGAAAAAGCAAAGGCAAAAGCCCGCTTCGAACAAATGACGGATGCCGACAAGCAACTGCTCGTTCGCAACATGATTGCCGGACTGCCCGGTTCGGAAGAGAGCTTCACACTGGAACAATTCCAGCAAGAGCTTGATCGCTATAAAGACATCACTCCGGAAAAGTTGCGTGCCAACCTGATTTATTTTCTGCAAGAAATCACTCCTGTTGCCGATGAAGCCGGTGTAGAGTTGGTTATCCATCCGGACGATCCTCCTTGTTCTATCCTTGGATTGCCGCGTATCATGAGCAGTGCTGCCGATTTCCAGGCATTGATTGACGCTGTTCCCAATAAGAGCAATGGTCTTTGTCTCTGCACCGGTTCCCTCGGAGTCAGCAGCTCCAACGATCTGGAAGGTATGATGAAACAGTTCGGTGACCGCATTAACTTCGTACACTTCCGCAGCACACAGCGCGATGCAGAAGGTAATTTCTACGAAGCCAACCATTTGGAAGGTGACGTAGATATGTATCACGTCATGAAAGCTTTCCTCGAACTACAGCAAAAAAGACAAGTATCCATTCCTATGCGTCCCGACCACGGCCACCAGATGGTAGACGACCTGAAGAAGAAAACCAATCCGGGATACTCCTGCATCGGTCGCCTGCGCGGATTAGCAGAATTAAGAGGTTTGGAAATGGGTATAGCAAAATCTATCCTCAAAGAATAGATTCTCAAACCACATAGTTCAGAATAAAATAATAAGGGTATGCCTAAGGAGAAAAGCACATCTCCGGCATACCCTTCGCTCATTTCATAGAGAACTTAAATCAAAATAGAGAGCTTATATCAAATCACTGCAACTCCTTCTGGCAAACAAACTTGCATATCTCTCTTCAAGCACTTTCAACCTTATTGGCAAGGTATAAGTAAAGTCAATCTTCCCACCTGCGTGAATCATCATTATCGGAGAATATTCTCCCGGCTCCAAAACAGGCAGGATCACCAACACCTCTGTGTCAGTATACTTAAACACTCTTTTCACATGTATCAATGTGCCCTTATCGGAGACGGGAGAAAGCCCCAAGTAAATTGTTCCAAGCGAAGATAGACACAGATTCTCACCTGTAATTACGACCGGCGCATTCGGGGTAATAGTTCCATCACGCAAGCCCGTCAATGGATCATATACATCTTTGATAACAGGAACTTTCTTTCCAAAAATCATTGGATATTCATTCCTTTCCTGATTCTTATGATGCCACTCAACCGCTATTTTTTTTCTATCTTTCGTCATCTATCCTATTCCATTTTAGTTAATCATTACAGTCTCCTAAACTGCACTACAAAATTACACCGCAATCCATATACTTTTGTGACAAGAAAAAGAAAGATCAAGCACTCAGACTTTCTATATATGACGATTCTAATCAATCGCAGCACCTTTTTCGGAAATGGGATACTTCTAAAAATAAATGTTACGATTTTCGAAACAAGTAGCCCTCCAAAAGTGTTAAATAGACAAACCTCTAACTCAGAAAGAAGATTATGATAACAAACGAGTTAAACACAGGATTAGTTAATGCCGTCAGAGAGAAACTCCCATCCAAAGAAAATCTTGCCAATACTTTAATGGATATTCTTTATATAGGTAAAGAAGCTATCTACCGCCGACTCCGCGGTGAGGTACCTTTCACGCTGACCGAAGCAGCCATTATATCCCGGAAACTGGGCATATCGCTGGATAAGATGATAGGCGTGAGCTTCCAGAACAATGCCGTATTCGACATGAATATAGTGGATAGCAGCCAGCCGCTCGAAACTTACTACTCCATCCTGGAAAAGCAGGTGAAGCTGTTCCGGAAAGTGAAAGAAGAAGAGAACTCGGAGATCGGGACTTCATCCAACATCATTCCGCTCACCCTCTCATTGAACTATAATATGCTCTCCAAATTCCGGCTATTCAAATGGATGTATCAGAATCAAAACATTAAGTGCAGGCACTTTGAAGAAATGGAAATCCCGCAGCAAATAGTGGATAAGCAAAAGGAGTATGCCCATGCAGTAGCTCATATCCGTTCCGTAGATTACATCTGGGATAATATGATTTTCAGCCATCTGGTCAATGACATCCAGTACTTCTGCGACGTACACCTCATATCCGATGAAGACAAGAACCTCCTTAAGGAGGAACTGCTCTTGGTGGTGAACGACCTGGAAGAACTGGCCGCCCGTGGAAAAAGCAAGACGGGCAACGACGTCAAAATTTATATTTCAAATATCAACTTCGAGGCTACTTACAGTTATCTGGAGA
>OGIH01000902.1_pt1 | contig 18924 bp, 13 predicted proteins | sample 1571721 | NCBI WGS metagenome assembly OGIH01 (sample SAMEA2582068, study PRJEB24529) | metagenome | biome: Human gut stool | place: China | collected 2011
CCCCTCCATTCATGAAACCATAAAGCCCGGAACCGGTAAATACACGCTCCCGCTTTACCTGTACCCCATCCTGTGCCCATAACAGAACCGGAAAGCAAAGAAAGAGACAACAACGTATCAAACCTCTCATAAATCAATCTCCTTTAAATCCACTTTACTTCGGTCGGCAATCCCGAGCTTTATCTCTTCCGCCAATTCCAAGAAACGCCGGCTACCGGGCTTTTCCTGTTTTTGTATCCCCTCCTCGATCCGCTTAGCGAGTACCATATCGAAACCGACACTATCCACGGCTACCGCATCCGAGCCGAGCAGCAACGCATTGTATTGGCAAATGAACTGGGGATTGGCCTCCGGGCCACCCTCAAAACAGCCTTTCAGCGCATCCACGATGTTCAATACCACCTTATCACGAAGAGGCGGGAAAGCACAAGCATAAGCGCAGGTCTCATGCCATAATTCTTTATGAAGCCTGCTCGTATTCGAGATAGATCCGAACGCTAGGTTCTTCATGCAGGAAGTGATCGAGACTCCGGCGTTTTTCAATACAGGGATATTGATGATCTTAGTCACCATTTCCGTACAGATCTTAGAGAAATAAGACTCCTCTCCCGAGTTAATCATATAGGGCATCGTGTAGGCATCGTATTCCTCCACTATAGCCGCCCGGAAATATTGACTGCGGTCGATACGGTTCTCTCCGTAATACTTTCCATCGGCATCGATATAACTACCGTTCTCGTCTTGATATTCCGTTCCAAGTATACGGATACCGGGATAATTCTCCTCCGTAAAGCCGGACTCTTTTAAATCGACCTCACGACGGTCCCAAATAATAAGATTCTTCCGGGGAATACCTGCTTCCTCCAATTGCTTGATAACGGATTGGGTGACCGCATGTGAAGTAGACAAGAGCTTTCCCGCTATCGGATTTACTTTCAAGCCAATGACATCTTCCGGCCCGACGAAGCGCAGCCAAGCCGCTTTCAGATCACTCTCGCCGGTCAGATATAACATTCCGGATTTAAGCATCTCGTAGGCTACGGCCTCAGATGGTTTACCATCCACGACACCATGGGCGGAATTCATCTTGACTACTTTTCCGGGATATTTACCCGGCATGGAATATTCGTTACGAGGAATAGCCAATGCCTGTTTCACATTGGTTTGGGGCTTCATTTTCTCCGAAGCCAAAGAAGAGGCCGCTTTCGCCACGGGAGTAAGCGCCGCCCCTACACCGCCTAAAGCGATAGATCGAAAGAAGTTACGTCTTTTCATGGGGATATAGGTTCACATTATATTCGTACCAAAGATAGTGAAATATATCCATAAAAAACGGTGCCACACAAGTAAATGCGTGACACCGAAAAAGTATATATAAAACAGACCAAGCAGGTTCGCTATTTAGCGTTCCACCAAAGTGGAGTAGTCGTCAAGTCCGGGCCGCCCAAAAGCTGGAGAGCTTGCGCATAACCCACTTGATTATTCGTTTGGATATTCGCCGGATAACGATAACGTTTCGGGTAGAAATCCCAACGGCATTCCTTAGAGGTAGCGACCGTCAAAGGAACTTGATTCAATGGGTTGTAATCCTTCTCTACCGCTTGGTTCTCGAAGAAAGGAAGACCTAAACGACGATGATCGCTCCAAACCTCTTCCGGCAACCAAGGAACTTGCGCTATATATTTCTGGGTGATAATCTTCGTCAGAGCGTCATTATTATAAGCGCCATTCCGGTAGATCGAGTTATGGGGATATTCATACGTACGGCTTTTTACCTCCTTCGTATATGGGTCCGTATAACGGATCGTATACGATTTCGCCTCTGTCGTATGGTCGAAAGCGACGGAAGTACCTACACGGTTGTATTTCTGAGACGATAGATAATCGCCGACTTGGCTCAATAAGCCATGATACTCAAAACTAGCCGTAACACCAGACTCATAATTGGATTTAGCCGTTCCCGGAACTTTCCAGCCTTTCACCGCAGCCTCCGCCAATAAGAAGTAACTTTCCCACGGGCCGAAAAAGACACGCTTATTGGTGCTCATTCGATATTGTTTCGACATAGAGGGATAATTATAATTCTTACCTGTCAGCTCACTTACCAGACCGGCTTTCACGTCCCATTCTCCGGCGACCCAAGTGCCCCACGTATATTTCGGATCGATCGTCAACATATTCTGGGTATTATCCGCCGGATTCTTCAAGTGAACCGGCTTCACCTCGCTGGCCGCACCGATATAATCGGAATAAACCACGCCATCATCCCAGCCTACTACACTAAACAACTTCGGGGCACGGGGATCTACGTATTGAGGTATACCGTCGAAATAAAAACCGGCGCACGGATCATTCGTTGTCAGCGGGAAGTGCTGGTTCAAATACAAACCTTGATACTCGTACGGATTCTTCAAATGGCTTTTTAAGGAGTCCGGCAACGGAAATTCCTGTCCACCCAAACCAACTACCAAGTTCTTAAACGTCACGGACATCGCCTGCCCATTCCAAGGACGAGACATCACGCTCGTCAGCTCATCCCAACCCTCTTTCTCCTGCACGGAAGCGATATCGGTTGGCTCGGAAATAAATGTCTTAGAGGCGGCATCCTCAAATTCCGCTTTCGCTAAGACAGGATCGACAGCCGAGATACGCATCGCCAAACGCATACGCAAGGAGTTGGCGTACTTCTTCCATTTCGCAACATTTCCCGCATAGAAAGCATCCTCGTTAGCCATAGCGGACATATCCAAGGAGGGGTCCAACGCAGACTCAGCTTCCCGTAACTCTTTCAATATAAATTGATAGATAGCCTCTACACTATCGTACTCAGCCGGTACACCGGAGAAAGCGGCTAACGCTGGGATCGGCCCGAAACCGTCAGCGACTTCCGAGTTCAAGTAAGCACGCCAGATACGGGACATCTGGATTACGTTCTTATAATAGGGATAGGTATCCGCCTCCCCATTGGCAACCATCCGCTCTCCCAGCTGGATCGCTTTGGTCACTTGATTCAGCCAACCTACGGCGTAATCATTACTCAAGTAGATCGTACTATAATCATTGTTATCCGTACCGATCGTAAAACCACTTCCCCTATTGAAACGGGAAGCACGGTCCCAGTACAAGATAAAGATACGCTCGGCTATCTCTGGGTTCATCTGGTCTCCCATGATAGAGGCATTCAGGAACCATTGGGGCTTCACCTTATCCTCTCCCACAAGATTCGGGTCCTCATTGATCTCCTGAAAGTCATTACAGGAAGAAACAAGAGCGGCCACCGATACCAGTCCGGTAAAAAGTATATTTCTTGTTTTCATCTTCATCATTTTTATCGTAATTCAAATTATCATGTATTCCATTAGAATCCCACGGTTACATTAAACGTATAGGAACGGCTGGTCGGCGCGGCTCCATTCTCGAATCCGGTAGCGTTGGTATTCGTGGCGGCAACGGACTCGGGGTCGATACCCGGCAAGTTATAATGGATCATCCAAACATTGTTACAAGTAGCGGATAGACGTACACGCTGGAAAGGCGTTTTCTTCAACATCTGTCGATTGAACTCGTAGCCAAAGGTGATATTACGCAAACGGACATTGGTGGCGCTATAGGTATAAACCTCTGGTAAACCATAATTTCCGGTAGACCCAATACGTTCCCAATAGTTCTGGGGAGTGACGGCGACCGTATTCTCCGCATAACCACTGCCCTGTTGAACCACGGTATTCGGTACCACGAATTCGGCACGATCACCATTCACCACTGTTCCGGCGGCGTTACCCCGGGTATACAGGTTGGAGGCTGTCGCCGAATAGATGCTACCACCGATACGGAAGTCTATTAAGAAGCTCAGGTTAAAACCTTTATAAGAGAAATTATTGGTCCAACCCATCATCCAATCCGGACTCTGGTTTCCTACTTTCGACTTCTCGGTAGAGATCAAAGGCAAACCGTCATCACCTACGACGATCTTTCCATAGTGAGGACTATTCTCATCGGTCACACGCATAAAGGTCTGCCCGTAGATCTCACCATAATAACCACCTACCGGAGCTACGATCTGGATAGCGTCGAACGTCTTTATATCATATAGATTCACGCCCTCGTATAATTCTTTGATCTTATTCCGGTTCAAGGAGAACTGCGCCGTAGAGCTCCAGCTCAATCCGGCGGGATTGTCTAGAATCGTACCGTTCAAGGAGATCTCCAAACCCTCGTTCTGAATGTTACCCGCATTAATCTTACGGGAAGCATAGCCGGAGAACGGGTCCATCGGTAAATCCAGTAACTGGCGGGTAGCGTTGGACTTATACCAAGCGGCATCCAAGCCCAATCGGTTATTGAAGAAACGGATATCGAAACCGGCCTCCCATGATTTAATCAACTCACTACGTACGTCCGAGTCGTAAAGTACCTTACCCGGTTTCGCCGTCGTATTCCCGTTGGGGTCCTTGCCTACAGAGTAGAAGTTATATAATTGATACGGGTCCAAGTCGTTACCTACCTCAGCGAAGGAGGCACGTACCTTAGCGAAAGAGAACCAATCCGGCATGCTTCCGCCAATCTTCGGCAACATATCAGAGATCACCGCGGAGAAGCTGACAGACGGATAGAAATAAGAGCGGTTGGCTTTCGACATCGTAGACGACCAATCGTTACGTGCCGTAACATCCAAGAACAGATAACCATCCCAGTTCAACTGCAACGACCCGTACAAGGAATTCATACGACGGCGGATCAACTCGGAAGTGACTGTTGGCTTATTCACGCCATTATTCAGCGAGAACAAGTTCGGCACCAACAACTCTCCGGCAGAAGCGTTCATCTTATTACGCTGCTGGAGCATCAAGTTACCACCGAAAGTAACGAAGCCTCCCAGCCGATCGATCAAGTTATCCTTCCGGGCCGTAGCCAAGAAACTGAAGTTATTCTCATAGAAGGTCTCCGATCCCTCGGTATACAGACCTCTCGGACTGGTATTACCACCGGCATATACTTTCTCGCTCTTCGTCGTGGTATAATAATCCGTACCACCTCTCAACTCAATATCGAACCAATCGGTCGGGGCATATTTCAAGGAGATATTTCCTAACAAACGGTTACGGGTATCCTCGTTCTGGCGATAACGGGTCACCCAATAAGGGTTCTCCTGCGGATTCTTGGAGGCGTCATACCAAATCATATTGCCTTGCTCATCCACGTCATCCTCAAACTCACGGATATTCAAGGAACGAGGCAGGTTATAGATCGTATTGAAAGCGTTCGAGGGATTCACGCCCTGAATCGGGCGGTTATGTGCGTTTTGATTGATATAATTCACCTTGGCATCTACTTTCCACTTTTCCGCCTCATCCAAGAAAGTGGTGGCACGCAAGGTAATATTCGTCTTGTTTAGTTTTGAGCGTGGGGTGATGCTAGCATCGTCGGAACGGTTTACGGAGGCGAATACCGCCGTCCCCTTTATGTTCTGCTGGAAGCTGACACCCTCGTTAAAGGAGGTTCCGGTGCGGAAAAAAGCGTCGATATTATCATAAGTATGCAGGGGGATTTGATTGCCTCTCCAATCGGTTACCATTTGTCCCGTGGCTTTCGGTCCCCAGCTAAGGCGGGATTGGTTATCGTAAACGCCCACGGAGCCTTGTCCGAAGTCGTTCTGTAAATCAGGTTTCAGGAAAATCGTCTCGGCGGTGATACCGGCGTTGATCGTAATACCGAGTCCCTCATTCTTACGTCCGGACTTGGTAGTGATCAAGATCACACCGTTACCGGCACGTGAGCCATAAAGGGCGGCGGCGGAAGCACCCTTCAATACCGTCATGGACTCGATATCTTCCGGGTTGATATCCGAAAGGCCGTTACCCATGTCCGCTCCGGAGTTACCCCATACATCATCCACGCCACCGGTGAAGTTATCCATCGGGGTACCGTCTACGACGATCAAGGGCTGGTTGCTACCCGTCAATGAGTTATTACCACGAAGTACGATCTTAGAGGACCCTCCTACGCCATTGCTTGAACGGACGATCTGCAAACCGGAAACCTTACCGGAAAGGGAGTTCGCCAAATTCGGCTCACGGGAGGCCAAGAGGTCGTCCCCTTTCAACTCCTGCATGGCATAGCCCAAGGCTTTCTTATCTCGTTTCATACCCAAGGCAGTCACCACCACCTCATCGAGTTTCTGGGTATCTTCCACGAGTTTAACCGTAATCTCGGACTGGCCGGTATATGGGATGTCTTGCGAGGTATAACCGATAAACGATATCTGTATGATATCCCCTTTCTTCACGTTATCCAAAGTAAAATGCCCGTCCAAGTCGGTCATAGTACCATTGGTAGTTCCTTTCACGATTACGGACGCCCCGGTAACGGGTCCTAAGGCATCCTCAACTATTCCCGACACCTTTGCGTTTTGCTGGGAAATGGCAACCTTCGGAATCCCGGGCATAGGCGTGGCGTATAAGTTTCCCGAGAACCCAAGCGCCCCTACCAACAGGATTAAGCTGACTGGTCTGAATCTTTTCAACATAACTACTGTTTTTTGTTTATTTTGATAGACAATGTTTTAGTTTTTGCGTCAACGAATGTCATTTATCCTGTATAAACATAAAAAGGGCAGATATGTTTTGAGTTTAACATATACAAGAGTAACCGGAGAGAGATGAGTATCACTCCGGTATCTCAGTAAACCAGGAAGGTCGTGAGTTTAGTGACAAGTGATTTTAGGAATGGACAATATATATATACTGCGTTGCCCCAATAATATATACTGCGTTGGTCAAGTAAGATATACTACGTTTATTAGAATGCCCATCATAAGCACCTTTCGACCGCAGTCGGCAGGGGCTTACGATGGGCATTGTTAGATGCTTATAATAGCGGTCGGCACAAATACACAAAAACAGGGGCTTTTGACACACCCTCTTTCATATAAATCAATGTTTAGCCCACCATAGCGGAGTAGAAATTAAATCAGCTCCACCCAATAGCTCAACAGCTTTCATATAACTATCCTTACTATTGATTTCCATATTCGCTGGATAGCGCAGACGTTCTTGATAGAATTCCCACTTACATTCCTTACAGTTAGCACGAGTAAGAGGCAACTCGTTACTAGAAACGTTATAATCTATCTCAACAGCTTGATTCTCAAAGAAAGGCAAACCTAAACGACGATGATCAGACCATGCCTCTAAAGGTAACCAAGGAACCTGTGCCAAGTATTTTTGCGAGATTATCTTTGTCAGCTTATCATTATTGACCGTACCATTCTTATAAATAGAATTTTTCGGATAAGTATAAGTAGTAGTCTTTTTCTCACCAGTATAACCATCTACATATTCAGCCGTATAAGACTTTGCTTCCGCCGTATGATCAAAAGCGACAGAAGTACCTACACGGTTATATTCCGTAGAACTCAAATAATCATTTAAGAACTCAGATACACCGTGATATTCAAAGCTAGCTGCTATACCAGCCTCATAATGAGATTTCGCACTACCAGACACGTTCCAACCATACAACGCAGCTTCAGCCAATAAGAACTCCGTCTCCCACGGCCCAAACCATACACGCTTATTCGTACTTTCACGATATATCTTGGATAAAGAAGGATAAGTCTTACTTGCTCCTGTCAATTCGCTGGTTAGCGCTGAGTATTTATCCCATTTTCCAGCAACCCAAGTATTCCAAGTATATTTCACGTTCAACTCCAAATATGTCTTATTGTTATCCTCAACATTTCCAGTAGCAGGATCCGCTAAACGAGCCTTATCAGCCAAACCGATATTAGAGAAATAAACAGTACCATCATCATATCCCGGAATATGAAACAACTTAGTAGCACGAGGATCAATCTTTGAAGGAAGAGCATCAAAGAAATAGCCTGCAGCCGGATCATTCGTAGAAACCGGTAAGTGTTTTTCTAATCGAAGGCCTAGATAATTACGAGCATCTTTCAATACCACATCCTCTTTTATCGCCGCAGGAACTTGGAAATCGATTCCTCCTAGGCCAATCATCATATTATTAATGGTGACCGAAATGGGTTGGGCATTCCAAGGACGAGACATCACACCATCAAGATCAGTCCAACCGCCTTTTTCTTGCACCTGAGCAATTTCATCTTGCGTAGTAATAAAATTATTCGTCGAAGCGGCATCCTCAAAAGCAGCCTTTGCTTTAGCTTGATCTACAGCAGATAAACGCATAGCGTAGCGCAAGCGTAATGAGTTCGCATACTTTATCCATTTAGAGGCATCACCATCATAGAAAGCATCCGTTTTCTCTGATGTAATAGCGCTCATATCCGCATTTACATCTATCTTGCCAGCGGCATCTTTCAATTCAGAAATAATAAAATCATAAATATCTTCTATACTCTTATATTCTACGATACCATCAAAAGCGTTTGCCGGAGGCACAGGACCAAAGTTATCAGCCAATTCAGAGATGACATAAGCCCGCCAAATACGAGACATCTGTAGCAAATTGTTCTCATAAGGATACTCCGGATTGGCGGCACGTTCCGTACCAATTTTCACGGCCATATTAACATTGTTCAGCCATCCCACTCCATAATCAACGCCAAAGTAGTCCGTATTATAATCATTATAATTCGCACCTGTAGCTAAACCACTACGACGTTCAAAACGAGCCGCACTTTTCCATTGATACACGAACACACGCTCTGCGATATGCGGGTTCTGCTGTGCCCCCATGATTGATTTATTCAGTAGATAAGATACTTTGATCGCACTTTCATCTACGGCATTCGGGTCTTTATTTATTTCCTCAAAGTCGTTACATGCAGTAAATAAAACGGCTAATGAAGCTAACCCTATTATTGTTCTTTTTAATGTTTTCATACTTAAAATCATCTTTCTTATTAGAAACCAACTGTTACATTAAATGTGAAAGAGCGAGAAGTCGGAGCTGCCCCATTCTCAAAACCAGTAGCATTGGAATTTGTAGCCGAAATAGATTCCGGATCAATACCTTCCAAATGATTTACAATCATCCAAACGTTATTCGCCACGAATGATACACGTACTTTCTGTAATGGGGTTTTCTCTAACCATTTTTTCTCAAAATCATAACCAACGGTAATATTACGTAGACGAATATTAGTAGCATCATATAAAAATGCCTCACCCACACCGATATTACCTCCGGCAGCACGTCCCCAGTACAATTCAGGAGTAACAGCATTAGAATTTGCCGTATAACCACCATTTCCATCAGAAGTCACTGAATTCGGAACTACAAATTCCTCACGGGTTCCATTTATAACGGTACCTGCGGCATTACCTGCCTTGTACAAATTAGCAGTGGTCGCTGAGTAAATATTTCCACCAATACGAGCATCAATCAAAAAGCTCAAAGAAATATTTTTATAAGAGAACGAGTTAGTCCATCCCAACATACAATCAGGCTGTTGATTCCCCAGATAATAATCATCTGAAGTAACTAATGGTAAACCTTGAGCATCTACAATAATTTTACCAGCATGTTCCCCACTTTCAACACGTTGGAATTTTTTACCATAAATATCGCCATAATAACTACCCGTACGGGCTACAATCTTTAAATCATCAAAAGTCTTGATGCCATATTCATTTACTCCTTCATACAAATCTATGATTTTATTTTTATTGAAGGAAGCATTCAATGTTGTTTCCCAATTTAAGCCTCTAGGATTCTGCAAAATAGTACCATAAAGCATTAATTCCACACCTGAATTTTGAATATTACCTGCATTGATCTTACGTTTGGAATAACCAGAAAATGGATCCATTGCCAAATCTAGCAATTGGCGGGTAGCATTAGATTTGTACCAAGCCGCATCAATACCTAATCGATTATTGAAAAACTTCAAATCAATACCGGCTTCCCAAGATTTAATCAACTCTGAACGTACAGAAGAATCATATAAAGTAGTTCCTAGAGCTGCAGTTGGGTTACCATTTGGATCTTTATCAACCTTGAATACAGTATACAATTGATATGGATCAAGGTCATTACCTACTTCCGCATAAGAAGCACGAACCTTAGCGAAACTCATCCATTCCGGCATTGTACCGCCAACCTTTTCCACCATATCTGAAATAACACCAGATAAGCTAACCGAAGGATAAAAATAAGATTGGTTTTCTTTACTCATAGTGGAAGACCAGTCATTACGAGCCGTAATATCCATAAACAGCCAGCCATCCCAGTTCATTTGCAAAGAACCGTAAATAGAATTCATCTTGCGCTGTACATCTTCAGATGTATGCGTCATATTATTCTTGTCAGCGGCATTAGACATCGCAAATAGATTCGGAATCAATAAATCACCCGTACCAGCCTCTAATTTCTTACGGCGTTGCATCATCAAGTTTCCACCCACGGTCACAAAACCACCAAACTTGCTAAAAAGGTTATCTTTCTTAAAGGTAGTCAAGAAACTATAGTTGTTCTCATAAAAAGTCTCCGACTTCTCAGAGTAACGCCCTTTCGGATTCACATTACCACCAGAATATCCCTTATTTGTAGTCCGAGTCGTATAATAGTCCGTACCGCCTTTTAGCTCGAGGTTCCACCAGTCCGTTATCTTATAAGAAAGAGAAATTGTACCTAACAAACGATTACGAGAGTCTTGATTTGTTCTATAATCTTTAATCCAATACGGATTTTCTTGGGGAGTACTCTCGGTATCCCACCAAATCATATTTCCATTTTCGTCCAAACAGTTCTCCAGATCCCTAATATCCAGCGATCGTGGTAAATTATAGATCGTACTAAAGGCATTCGATTGGTTAATACCTTGGATTGGACGATTCTTTGCGTTATTATTTAAATAGTTGGCTTTTGCATCTAATTTCCATCTTTTATCCGGACCGAACTCGCTTGTTCCACGCAAAGTAAGAGACGTTTTATTTAATGATGCACCCGGAACGATGCCCTTATCATCAGAGCGATTAATTGAGGCGAATACCGCCGTCCCATCATAGCTCTGCTGAAAAGATACACCTTCATTGAATGAAGGTCCTTTCTGGAAATAAGCATCTATATTATCATAAGTATACATCTGGACTTTCTGCCCATCCCAGCGATCAATTGTTACGGAACCATCGGCAACAGGCCCCCAGCTTGAACGGTCTTTCACATTATATATGCCATTTGTACCCTGACCATACGTATTCTGTAATTCTGGTTTCAAAAACATGCTTTCCACTGTAACTCCGGCATTTACAGTAATACCTAATCCACTTTGCTTTTTACCCGATTTCGTCGTAATCAAAATTACGCCATTACCTGCACGAGAACCATATAACGCGGCGGCTGAAGCTCCTTTCAACACGTTCATGGATTCGATATCTTCCGGGTTGATATCTGACAAACCATTACCCATATCCACGCCGCTATTACCCCAAGCATCATCAACTCCTCCAGTAAAGTTATCCATTGGAATACCATCGACAACAATCAACGGCTGATTAGATCCAGTTAATGAATTATTACCACGCAATACAATTTTTGAAGAACCGCCAGGGCCACTACTAGAACGAACTACCTGCAAACCCGATACTTTACCAGATAACGCATTCGCAATATTACTTTCCCGTGCATTTACAAGTTCGTCTCCTTTCAATTCTTGCGTAGCATATCCCAACGCTTTCTTCTCACGCTTGATGCCCAAGGCCGTAACCACGACCTCATCCAATTTCTGGGTGTCTTCCGCTAATTTGATAACGCCTACCGGCTTACCGGTATACGTAAGCTCCATGGTGGAGTAACCAATGAATGAGATTTGGATTACATCACCATTCTTGACGCCATCCAAAGTGAAATTACCGTCCATATCGGTAATCGTTCCATTAGACGTTCCTTTCACGACAACTGACGCTCCGGTCACTGGGCCGAAATCATCTTCCACTGTACCTGTTACTTTCCCGTTTTGCTGGGAGATAGAGGTACCTTGCTCAACAGGTGCGATGTTGGCATACATGCTTCCCGAGAAGCATAACGCACCCGCACATAGAATTAAGCTGACAGGTTTAAAGTTTTTCAACATAACTGATGGTTTTATTAATAAATAATTAGACAATGTCTTGGCGAAACATTTGTCTTTTAAAATTATTCACATACATACACTCACTCCTGAGTTCTAGCGTAATTAAGTTCAAATAAAAAATGGGCTAACTATCGGAGTCCTACATGAACTTTTCTTAAGTAGAAGTTGTTTTATTTAGTTGGCGCCAAAATACCTAGCACATTTTATATCGGAGGCAAAGATATGAAATATTCATTACATTGTGTTATTATAATTAAATAAATCCTCCCTTATTTTTTATGTTTTACAATATAAAATTAGAAATATAAACGATTTTAAGTTAAAATCGACTTGAGTTCATGTAGAACTAAGTATCTGCAGTAAGATATGAAATTACAGTAATTCAAGCGTTTTTTCAGAATATAAAAGCAAGCCAGCTTCATCGGCAAAGTAAGTTAATTAAAATGCCAAAGTAAGTTAACTTACTTTGCCGATGAAGTTAACTTACTTTTATTAGATATCTTCTATTGAAAAAGACGTATAATCTCTAAAAATCTTTCTCATTCGCCATATACCACATATTAAGGAACGAGGCCTTCGTGATATTCACCACCTTGTCCCAATTAATCCGGTCGGCATGGTCGCTCGGTTGATGGTAATCCGGATGCCCGTCGGTATGATACCAGATAATAGGGATACCTATCTTTGCGAAGGAACCGTTATCACTCCCTCCTACCGGGTTATCCCACGGACGATAATCCGGTGCCAGATTCAAGTTGTATTTCTTGATATCGTTCTTCAGCCAATCGCCGAAAGCAGGGTGCGCCTCTGTATAGAAATAAACCACATGGGTAGGCTTCGCCTCGTTATTGTTACGGCCGATCATATCGAAATTCAAATATCCTTTCACGTTCTTTATCTCTGGAAAAGACTGAACGAAGGCTTTCGATCCGAGAAGCCCTTTCTCCTCGCCGTCCCAGAAAGCGAATATAACGGTTCGCTCCGGTTGCTGGCCCGTGGCAAGGAAAGCCCTCGCTATCTGCAAAACGGCAGAGACTCCGGAAGCGTTATCGTCCGCCCCGTTATAGATCTGGTCGCCATCCAGCATCGGGTCGATACCCAGATGGTCATAGTGAGCGCCGACGATCACGATCTCACTCGGGTTCTTGCCCTCTATCTTACCCAAGATATTATTCAAGGAAAGTTTCTGGAAAACACCGGTTTGCTTGATAGCCGCTATGGAATCCGGCTGCACCTGCCAGCGGGCCCCTCTCTTCTGGCGTTCCATATGGTAAGCCTCAAACGGATGGTAATAAGAGTCTCCTACAGGGTCGATACCCAATGATTTCAGGTTCGCCACGATATAATCGCCCGCTATACGGCCTCCACGGAAACCGGCCTCACGGCCCTCCAGATCATCATCGGCCAAGAAACCGATATGCGCCTCGGCGGTCGATCTATTTATCACCTCCAAACCTTTCTTCTCCGGACTTTCCGCCCAAAGAGCCGTACTTAATGCCAGCGACATTAAGAGTAATCCTGCTTTTTTCATCGTTTTTGTGTTCAAATGATTATTGTTTTAGCTTTTTCATCCACAAATATAAGTAATTTCCCTGATATGCGAAGGAGAAGGAAAGGAAAGGGCACAAAAAAAAGGCTCACCCGGCCGTATCGCCAAAGGTAATCCTCATTTCCTATCTCTCACCATTCCGTTTTGAACGGAGGTAAGAGATGACATCTAATTTATTTCTTACTTTAATTCTTTACTTAAAAAAGACGCGGTCTTTTAGTTCTTATCCGCATCTACACTCATTTCGCTCATAAGGCGACGGATCTCAGCGTTTAATCGCTGACTCATGGCACCATTGCCAGCTGACTGGTAACGATCTGCTTGATAACGCAACATCGCTAAAGCACGAAGGCTTTTCTCATTTTCTCTCATCATCATAATCTTTTTGTTTTACGCTTCCCACGCTTGGAAAGCCAGTTAATAAATAATCCTAAAACGATCTTTCTTTCTTAATTCGTTACAAACGATAACCATTTTATCCGAAACAATGTTGTAAAACATAATAAAATATTTCATTTTTTCGATTATTTATGACTTGTGCAAATAAGTCTAAATACGCCGGGGATTACTCCACCGGCGTTAATTCACCTGTAACAGAGTCTATTACAAACCCTCTTACCGTTATATCCGACGGAACCAGCGGATGATTCCGAATTTGCTCCACGGTCTCGTGCACGGAAGCCTCGGAGGTCTCGAATCCCCGCAACCACGACTCGAAGTTTATACCGCAATATCGGATCATATCTATTCGTTCCTGCGGAATTCCCCGCTCTTTCATCTTTTCGATCATCTCGGAGCTATTCATGTGCTTGGCTCCGCAATCGGTATGCCCGATTATCATTACCTCTACAACCCCAAGCTCGTAAATCGCCACCATCAAGCTCCGGATAACGCTTCCGAAGGGGTGGGATATGATCGCCCCCGCGTTCTTTATAATTTTCACGTCTCCATTCTTGATGCCCAAGGAGGCGGGTAGCAACTCGGTCAGCCGGGTATCCATGCAAGACACGATGGCGATCTTCTTATCGGGATATTTATTCGTGATATACTTCTCATACCCCTTGTTCTTTACGAACTCACGATTATAGCTTACCAATTCATCAATCATAGCGTTTGTGATTTAGCGTTATTAAACTGTTTATTTATATAACATCGAAATGTCTTAAAGCGTTCATGACACCATCGTCATCTACGGAGTCGGTCACGTAATCCGCCGCCTCTTTCACCTCGTCGCCGGCGTTACCCATGGCTACCCCGATCCCGGCGTGGCGAAGCATGGCCATATCGTTGCCTCCATCGCCAAAAGCCATCGTCTCGTGGAGCGAGATCCCGTAATACTCGATGATCTTATCGATCCCTACCGCCTTACTGCTCCCCCGCGGCACGACATCCGCAAATAGCGGGTTCCAACGAGTAGCCTCGCAATGCGGCAAGACGGACATGATACGTTCTTCATGGCCGGGAGAGAAAAAGGCTATCAGCTGGTATACTTCCTTACCCCCGTTGCCACGCAAAGGACGCAAGGGAGGATGAGGGAAGTCTAGCATGTCGTAAAGCTGTCGCACAGAATCATCCACGTAGTTCTGGTAAATCCCATCTTCCTCCACCAAGGCGCACGGGAACGCCTCCTCATTCTCTTGATAGCGGATCAACGCCTCTATATCCTCCGACGGGATATTATGTTTATAGATAACCTTATCTTTTCCGGCCAAGCAATATCCTCCGTTCAAGGTAACATAACCATCGAACTCTTGCGTCCCGAGGTTATTGATAGATTGCAACTGGCGGCCGGTAGCGATGAAAACCTTGATTCCCTTTTCTCGCAACAGGTCCAAGGCCCGGACCGTGGAGTCCGGTAGTTTATGCGTCTTGAAACTTACCAACGTACCGTCAATGTCAAAAAATACTGCCTTAATCATACTTATACTACTCTTCTTTTCGTACAAAAGTAGGTAAAAAAAGCGGAACCTAGGCATAAAGTATTTATGATCATACTATCGGGAGCATAAAATAAATCGACAACCTCTTGTTGATAAACATTTGTTTACCTACCTTTGTAAGGTCAAGATCTTTTAGATGGATGATAACCAAAATGAGCTAAAGGCTCTGATAGAACATGAAAAGAAAAATCTTCTGTTCTATTCTCTCTACTGGGATATTTTAGCGCAAAAAACCTCAGAAGGGGAACTTGAAAAGCAAATAGACCTGCATTTAGACAGGTTATTGTTGTTACTCAAGTTGAAAGGTTAACAGAAAGTACTCCTAAAGGAGTACTTTCTAAAAGATCTTTTCACTGGAACTTTTTAACAGAACAACATATGGCAAATTACGATCAACTCAATCAAGAACTGGAAACATTAAAAAGTAAATTCATGCTTCTGGATACAGATGAAGAGCGCAAGGCTTTCCGCTCTGAAGTAACAGCGTTTATCGACTCTAAAAGTGACGAAGAAAAACAGTTGGTCAACGAAGCGTTTATCGCAGGGGCAAATGATGCCTGCGCCAGAGCCGATAAGTTAATCGACAACGTTCTCAGAAACAAACTTGACGGTATATATGAATCGATCTCTTGGTCTTATATCGCACGTACTTATTTCAACAAAAGCAGGGCATGGTTGAGCCAACGTATAAACGGCTTAATGATCCATGGCAAAGAGGTGCAATTCACGTATGAAGAAAAGCAGACGTTATTACAAGCGCTCCGCGATATTGGCAAAAAAATAGAACGTACGGCTCAAGTTATCGAGCAAACACTCTGAAGATCTTGACAAATTTACAGAGAGCAGAGACCCGGCCGACATCATGGTTCGCCGGGTTTTCTCATTAATCCAACCGCACTCAAATCGATATCCAAAAACAATTTGTACTTTTGTAGTCTGTTACCAACTAAATCTATCGTATGAGGAAACATTTTCTACTTTTCTTGCTTTGTCTAGCCACGAACGCCAGCCTGACGGCCCAAGAGACCCTTCGGGAGAATAACGGGGAACCTACACTCGTGGAACGATTATCGAACGGAGAGATCAAGATCAATAGCGCCGAGATGAACTTCCAGCTTTTCACCTCGGCCAACGCTGAGTTTGTCGGGAACGAGCTAGACGGTATGAACTTCAAGCTGAACCGTGTCCGGCTGGAGATCAAGGGGGATGTAGGCAAGTGGCTGGGGTATCATTACCGGCAGTCGTTCAACAAATACTCCGATCCCTATTCGCTCGACAACCTCTCCTCCTCGCTCGAGCTGGCTTACGTGAACCTAAAGGCACGGCATAATCTCAATTTCACGATCGGCAAGCAATTCGTTAATTTCGGGGGATACGAGTATTACGTCAATTCCATCCGGGTACGAGAGTTTAGCGAGTTCAATAATTTACTGACCGCCTACCAAGCCGGTATCTCGGGCAACTGGCAAGTCAACCCGGACCACGAGCTTTGTTTCCAGATCGTGAATAACCGCAACGGTAACGACGAGGACATCTACCCTACCGGACTTCCCGAGGGCACCGCCAAGGCCAAGATACCCTTTATGTACACGGTCAACTGGAATAGCTATTATCTGGACAAGACCTTGCAACTGCGTTATGCCACCGCCGTCGGACAGCAGACCCGCAAGCGCTACTCCTACTATTTCACCTGTGGCAATACCTATGAGAAAGGCCCGTTGCTAACGTACCTCGACGTTATGTACACCCGCCAAGGGATCGACCAGCATGGGTTCGTCAGCCGTCGGCCCGGAACGCCTCATACCGCCATGAACACCGAATACCTATCGATTATCGGCGACGTGGATTACCGTGTCCACCCCCAATGGAACGTTTACGTGAAAGGGGCGTACGAGACCGCCCGGGTGTACAAGGGCAACGGCGATTTCCGGAAAGGGATGTACCGCCGTTCGTGGAACGCGCAGAGTAGCGTGGAATTCTTCCCCTTCAAGCAACTCGACCTTTTCGTATTCGTCCTATACACCTACCGGGGCGTTATCCTAGAGAAAGCCGCCACGCGAATGGGAGCCATAGAGCCGGATACACACCGTATATCGCTGGGGCTGGTCTATTCGATCCCGGTCTTCTGACAAACCGCGCATACCCCATCCACCCCATAAAAAAAGCGGTGCCTTCCGTTTCCGGAGACACCGCCCTCATTCTATAATAAAAGACCTGTTATATTAAGCCTCTACATCCCAATTCTCGGCAGCCATACGTTTGTAGCTACGCAGACGCCATTTAGCGTTCTCCTCGGCGGCGGCAAACAACTCAGCGGCCTCAGCCGGATATTGTTTAGCTACGGAAGCGAAACGAACCTCACCCTTCAAGAAGTCTTGGAACTTGCTCCAATCCGGCTCCTTGCTATCCAAGGTGAACGGATTCTTGCCCTCTGCCTCCAAAGCCGGGTTGTAACGCCACAAGTGCCAGTAACCGCATGCTACGGCTTCTTTCTCCTCAGCTTGCGACTTACCCATACCCTTCTTCAAACCGTGGTTGATACAAGGAGCGTAAGCGATGATCAAGGAAGGACCGTCGTAAGCCTCGGCCTCGCGGATCGCCTTCAATGTCTGGGCTTGGTCGGCACCCATAGCGATCTGAGCCACATATACGTAACCGTAAGTAGTAGCCATCAAACCAAGGTCTTTCTTACGTACACGCTTACCGGCAGCGGCAAACTTAGCGATAGCACCCACCGGAGTAGCCTTAGAAGACTGACCACCTGTGTTAGAGTAAACCTCAGTATCCAAAACCAGGATGTTAACGTCCTTACCGCTGGCGATTACATGGTCGAGACCACCGTAACCGATATCGTAAGAAGCACCGTCACCACCGATGATCCACTGGCTGCGTTTTACCAAATATTGAGTCAAGCCTTTCAGTTCCTTGCTAATCGGGCAGCCGGCAGCGATGCCTTGCTCGATGATAGCCTCGATCTGAGGTGCAAGTTCTTTAGTCTTGTCTGCATCGTACATGTTTTCAATCCATGCTTTCAATACTTCCTTAACTTCAGCAGGAGCATTTTCGCCTTCAAGGATCTGGTTGAACAGTTTCACAATACGGTCACGCATCTTTTCGTTAGCGAGTTCCATACCCAAACCGAATTCACAGAAGTCTTCGAACAAAGAGTTTGCCCAAGCAGGACCTTGACCCTTTTCATTCTTAGTATAAGGAGTAGAAGGAACTGAACCGGAGTAGATAGAAGAACATCCTGTTGCATTAGCTACCATTTCGCGGTCACCGAATAACTGAGTGATCAACTTCACATACGGAGTTTCACCACAACCAGAGGCGCACAGGTTTTTTTTGAATTATGAATTGCCGATTCAAAAAGAACCCTG
>OGIH01000906.1_pt1 | contig 18789 bp, 20 predicted proteins | sample 1571721 | NCBI WGS metagenome assembly OGIH01 (sample SAMEA2582068, study PRJEB24529) | metagenome | biome: Human gut stool | place: China | collected 2011
GAGCCGTGGAGATATTCATGGTCAGCGAAGACGGCGCATCGGTCTACTCGGCGTCGGCCGCGGCGCGCGAGGAATTCCCCGATTACGACGTGACGGTGCGCGGCTCGGTGAGCATTGGCCGCAGGCTGATCGACCCGCTCTCGGAGCTGGTGAAGATCGACCCCAAGTCGATCGGCGTCGGGCAATACCAGCACAGCGTCGACCAGGGAAAACTCAAGGCCAGGCTCAATACGGTGGTCGAAAGCTGCGTGAACAGGGTCGGGGTGAACATCAACACCGCCTCGAAGCACATCCTCACCTATATTTCCGGGCTGGGGCCGGCGCTGGCGGAGAACATCGTGGCGTACCGCGCCGCGAACGGCGATTTCAAGAGCCGCAAAGAATTGCTCAGGGTGCCGAGGCTGGGCGCCAAGGCCTACGAACAGGCCGCGGGATTCCTGCGGGTAGTAGGCGGGAATAACCCACTGGACAACAGCGCCGTGCACCCCGAATCGTACCATGTCGTCGAGCGGATGGCCGCCGACGCGGGCACGACGGTCGACAGGCTGCTCGCCGACAAGGAGCTGCGCAAGGCGATAAAACCCGAAAGATACGTGGACGGACAGGTGGGGCTTCCGACCGTGACGGACATCGTCGAAGCGCTGGACAAGTGCGGCCTCGACCCGCGCGAACAGCTGCAGGCCTTTTCGTTCGACCCGAACGTACGTACGATCGGCGACCTGCGCGAAGGGATGACGCTGCCGGGCATCGTCACCAACATCACGGCCTTCGGGGCTTTCGTCGACATCGGGATCAAGCAGGACGGGCTGGTGCACATTTCGCAGATGGCCGACCGCTATGTCGCCTCGCCGGCGGAAGTCGTACACCTGGGACAGCAGGTCGAGGTGCGGATCACCGGGATCGACACCGCCCGCGGGCGGATTTCGCTCTCGATGCGCAAATAAAGCGGGGAGCGAACGGGCGCGGACAGGCAGGAGGTTTGATGCTCACCGGGTTGCGGACGGGCGTCCCGGAAAAGGAAATGCAGGGCCGGAATGGCCCTGCATTTTTTGTTTACAATTTGTTCATTAATTGCCCGCACGCATATTTGCGATCCGGGAAAGTATGTCTACATTTGTTCCGGAGCAAGGTTCCCCGCCGGCGGCTGCCGGCACGGGATCAAAAGGGAACTCCTGTGAGAATCAGGGGCTATTCCCGTAGCTGTAAGCCTCGATTGCGTTCCGCACTCTCTTGAGCCACTGTCCCCCGGGACGGGAAGGCGTGCGGATGGGGCGAGCCAGAAGACCTGCCTTGCGAGCTGCGACATCCGCCTTCGGGATTTAGGGCGGTGCCCGGAACAGATTTTACACCGGACAATTCAGGGGTAAGGACATGGCTGTCCTGCGTACTGCGCAGGCGGGGATGCCGCCTCCGTACGGCAAGACTTACAAACAAATACAGATACATTATGGGCATTTCGGAAATTTACATCGTCAAGCGCGACGGCAAGCGCGCCCCCTTTTCGCTCGAGAAGATCAAACGCGCGATCAGCAAGGCATTCCTTTCGGTAGGCGGATACGCCACCGACGACGACCTCACGTCGGTACTCAGTCGCGTACATATCTCCGACGGCATGAATGTCGAGGAGATACAGAACCAGGTCGAGGTGGCGCTCATGGCCGAACGCTATTTCGCTGTGGCCAAGAGCTACATGCTCTACCGCCAGAAGCACACAGAGGATCGCGAAGACCGCGAAAAACTCGAATTCCTGATCAACTACTGCGACGCCTCGAACCCCGCAACGGGTTCGAAATACGATGCCAACGCCAACGTCGAGAACAAGAACATCGCCACGCTGATCGGCGAACTGCCCAAACAGAACTTCATCCGGCTCAACCGCCGGCTGCTGACCGACCGCATCAAGGAGATGTACGGCAAGGAACTCTCGGACAAATACCTCCGCCTGCTGAAAGACCACTTCATCTACAAGAACGACGAAACGTCGATGGCCAACTACTGCGCTTCGATCACGATGTACCCGTGGCTGCTGAACGGCACGCTCTCGGTGGGCGGCAACTCGACGCGCCCGACCAACCTCAAGTCGTTCTGCGGCGGCTTCGTCAACATGGTCTTCATCGTGTCGTCGATGCTCTCGGGCGCCTGCGCCACGCCGGAATTCCTGATGTATATGAACTATTTCATCGAACAGGAGTACGGAGAAGATTACTACAAGCGGGCGGACGAGGTGGTCGACCTCTCGAAAAAGCACCGGACGATCGACAAGATGATTACGGACTGTTTCGAACAGATCGTCTACTCGATCAACCAGCCCACGGGGGCGCGTAACTTCCAGGCCGTGTTCTGGAACGTGGCCTATTACGACCGCTACTATTTCGAAAGCCGTATTACCAGACGGGACGAAGCCGCACTGGGAATCGCTGTCGTGGCTGCAAAAGCGTTTCATGACGTGGTTCAACCGCGAGCGCACGAAGACCGTGCTGACCTTCCCGGTCGAGACGATGGCCCTGCTGACCAGGGACGGCGACGTGATGGACAAGGAATGGGGCGACATCACGGCGCAGATGTACTCCGAGGGGCACTCGTTCTTCACCTACATCAGCGACAACGCCGACTCGCTGTCGTCGTGCTGCCGCCTGCGCAACGAGATACAGGACAACGGGTTCAGTTACACGCTCGGCGCCGGCGGCGTATCGACCGGTTCGAAGAGCGTGCTGACGATCAACCTCAACCGCTGCATCCAGTATGCCGTGAAGAACGGCATGCACTACCTGACCTACCTCGAAGAGATCGTCGACCTGGTGCACAAGGTGCAGACGGCCTACAACGAGAACCTCAAGGATTTGCAGGCCAAGGGGATGCTGCCCCTGTTCGACGCAGGCTATATCAACCTCGCGCGCCAGTACCTCACGATCGGCGTCAACGGGCTGGTCGAGGCGGCCGAGTTCCTGGGCATCCCGATCAACGACAACGACGACTACGTCGATTTCGTACAGGGTGTACTGGGGCTGATCGAGCGCTACAACAAGAAGTACCGTTCGAAGGAGCTCATGTTCAATTGCGAGATGATCCCGGCCGAGAACGTGGGCGTGAAACACGCCAAATGGGATCGCGAGGACGGCTACGTCGTACCGCGCGACTGTTACAACTCCTATTTCTATGTCGTCGAGGACGAATCGCTGAACGTGATCGACAAGTTCCGACTCCACGGCCGCCGTTACATCGCCCACCTCACGGGCGGTTCGGCACTACACATGAACCTCGAAGATCACCTTTCGAAGGAGCAGTACCGCCACCTGCTGCGCGTAGCGGCTGCCGAGGGATGCAACTATTTCACGTTCAACATTCCCAACACGGTATGCAACGAGTGCGGGCACATCGACAAGCGCTACCTGAAGGAGTGCCCCGAGTGCCACGGCGACAACCTGGACTACCTGACCCGCGTGATCGGCTACATGAAACGGGTGTCGAACTTCTCGGCCGCGCGCCAGAAGGAGGCCGCACACCGCTATTACGCCAAAGTGGAGTAAACGGACGATGGTCAGATACCATAATTTCGACATCGTATTCGCGGAAATACCCTGCGAAACGACGCTGGCGATCAACATCACCAACTGCCCCAACCGCTGCCGCGGGTGCCACAGCCCACACTTGCAGGCCGACATGGGGCGGGTGCTCGACGAGGCGGAGCTGTGCGGGATACTCGCCCGCTACGGGCGCTCGGTGACCTGCGTCTGTTTCATGGGCGGGGACGCCGCACCGCACGAGATCGCCGCGCTGGCCGACGTCGTGCGGCGGAAATTCCCGATGCTGCACACAGGCTGGTATTCGGGACGCGCCCGGCTGCCGGAGGGAGTGCGGCCGCAGTCGTTCGACTACATCAAGCTGGGAGGCTGGGTCGAGGAGCTGGGGCCGCTGACGTCGCCGACGACCAACCAGCGCCTTTACAGGGTCGGAGCGGACGGCACCATGCAAGACATCACGGAGCTGTTTCAGCGCAGGCCGTAGGTATTTCAAGGGCGCTCCGGGCAGGCTGCCCGACACCCGGGAAACCCGGCACGGCGACCGTACGGGCATCACGGTGTAATTTTTTCGGCCCCAACAATGGCGGTTTGCCCGAAATGGACTATTTTTGCCCTCGTTATGAAGACCAGACAAGAGCTGACGGAAGTCCTCGACTTCATTGCGGAATATGCGACTTACCTGCTCGGATCGGGCGTGCACACCTCGCGCGTGATCCGCAACTCGCAGCGTATCGGAGCCTCGCAGGGGGTCGACCTCCAGTTGTCGAGTTTCCAGAAAAGCACGATCATCACCGCCCACGACGAAGAGAGCGGCGAGGCCATCACCCGCGTAGTGAAGATCCCGGCGCTGCCGATCAGCTTCGAGCGCAACTCCGACCTGAGCGCCCTGAGCTGGGATGCGCTGGACGAAAGGCTTCCACTCTCCGAAATCCGGCGTCGCTACGACGAGCTGACTGCAAAACCGCGCATAGACCCAATCTTCGTCCTGCTGACCGTGGGGCTGGCCAACGCCTCGTTCTGCCGGCTGTTCGGGGGCGACTGGATCGCCATGGGCATCGTCTTCACCTCGACGCTCGTGGGTTTCGCCGCCAAACAGCGTATGCAGGCACACGGCGTGAACCACTTCCTGATCTTCATCATCTCGGCTTTCATGGCGTCGCTGTGCGCCTCGGCAGCCCTGAGGTTCGACTGCTCGGCGGAAACGGCGCTCGCGACGAGCGTCCTGTTCCTCGTACCGGGAGTACCGCTCATCAACGGCGTGATCGACATCGTCGAGGGGCACATTCTGATCGGGTGCAGCCGCCTGATCAACGCCCTGTTGCTTATCATCTGCATCGCCATCGGCCTGTCGGCGACATTGTTAATGGTTAAAGACGGATTGCTATGATCGCTGCGGACATCCTTCTCGACGGGCTCTTTGCGGCCATCGCGGCCATCGGGTTCGGCGCCGTTTCCGACCCGCCGATGCGGGCTTTCCCCCGTATCGCCCTGCTGGCGGCCATGGGGCACGCCCTGCGGTTCTGCCTGATGCACTACTTTTCGGTCGACATCGCCACGGCCTCGCTGTTCGCCTCGATCAGCATCGGGTTCGGCAGCCTGTGGCTGGGGCGCGGCATCCGCTGCCCGATGACGGCCCTTTACATCCCCGCCCTGCTGCCGATGGTTCCCGGCATCTATGCCTACAAGACCGTCTTTTCGCTCATCATGTTCCTGCAATCGCTCAACGACCCGGGGGAGGGGTTGCAATACATGCAGCAATTCTTCCTCAACGCAACCGTATCGCTGAGCGTGATCGCACTGCTGGCAGCGGGAGCTACGCTGCCCATCTTCGTATTCAACCACCAGGCATTCTCGCTCACGCGGCGCCGCAAGCATACCGACAAATAACGATCCATGGAAATCTTCTGGAACACCATCGCCTCCTATAACGCCGCGACATGGCCCGTACAGATCCTACTGACGCTGGTTGCGGCCACGCTGACGCTGCTGCTCTACCTGCGCCCGACGCCCGGGGTACGCATCGCCATGAAGACCTTTATGGCGCTGCTCAATTTCTGGATCGCTGGTGTCTATTATCTCTTATACGGCGAACAACGCGAGCACAACGACATGCTGGCGCTCTTCTGGGCGATCATGGGATGTATCTGGGTATACGACCTGGTCGTGAAACACGCTTCGCTCCAACGCACGCACAACCATACAGGCTTCGCGCTGCTGCTGTTCGCCATGCCGCTCGTCTACCCGCTCTTTTCGCTCGCGCTGGGGCGTACGTTCCCGATGGTCACCACGCCCGTGATGCCGTGTTCGGTCGCCGTGTTCACCATCGGGCTGATGCTGGCCTTCTCGGAGCGGGTCAACATCGTGCTGGCTATGTTCCTCTGCCACTGGGCGTTGATCGGGCTCTCGAAGGTCTACTTCTTCGGCATCCCCGAGGACTACCTCCTGGCATGCAGCATCGTGCCGGCACTCTACATCTTCTTCCGCGAATATATCCGCAGTAACGAGGGCCGGCCGACAAAGCCTTCGCCCCGGGTACTGAACGCGCTGTTGGTAGTGTTGTGCATCATCATCGGCGCCTCCTTCGCCTTCACGATGCTGCACCAATTCAATCTCTTCGCGGATATTTGACACAACAGGCAATAAGCAACGGCAAGTTTCGGAAATTGCCTCCATACAGTATCATTCAAAAGATGTCCTGGAAAACACGGTAAAATTGACCCGGTAAAAACGGCTTAAATTGACCACCTTAAAACGGTCGAAAGTGATCCATCTAAAACGGAGCAAGCTGCCCCAGTCAGTAATTTGAGTAAAAAGTAGTTGTTCAGAGGTTTAAAAGGAGTTGGATTTTGTTAGCTTGACTATCAAAAGCAAACCAAAATCCAGAGACTATGCCTAACAGACCTTTGAAAATGAATAAATTACGCACGATCATTCGATTGTACACCGATCGCGTTGGTTTAAGGGCTATCGCCGAGATGGCCCGCACTTCGCGCAACACGGTAAAAAAGTATGTCAACAAGTGGAACACCCTCAGCCTTACCTATAAGGAGTTCCTTTCCAAGAGCGATGCCGAGCTTTACGCTCTGTTCTGCATCGAGGAGACTCCGGTGGAGTCCAATCCCCGTATAGACGCCCTTGAGGCTTTTCTTCCTTCTGCCAGCAAAGAGATGGGGCGTAAGGGTATGACCAGCCACAAGCAATGGGAGCGTTATCGCGCAGCCCATTCGGACGGTTACAGTCTGACGCAGTTCCGTGTCGCCTTGCGTCGCTACGAACGCATCAGCAACCCGTCGATGCGTATGGAGCATAAGGCAGGGGATAAGTTGTTCGTGGACTATACGGGCAGCAAGCTGTGGATCTACCCTCCGGGTGAACAACCCCGCGAAGTGGAGGTGTTCGTGGCGATCCTGGGATGCAGTCTGCTGACCTATGTGGAAGCTGTCGAGAGTCAGCGCAAGGAAGACTTTATCTCGGCCTGCGAGAACGCCTTTTATTATTATGGCGGCGTACCCAAAGCTATCGTTCCGGATAACCTGAAGAGCGCGGTTACGAAAGCCAGCCGTTATGAAGCGATTCTGAACACGGAGTTCGAGCGGTTCGGCGAACACTATGGCGTGACGGTATATCCTACCCGGGCCCGCAGTCCCAAGGATAAGGCCCATGTCGAGAATGCGGTTAAGCTTACCTACAAGGATATCTTTACTGTCATCGAGCCGTTACACTGTCCCGATCTGCGGTCACTTAACATAGCTATCCGTGCGGCTCTTGAGAAACATAACAACCAGAACCGTCCGCGGCGCAACTACTCCCGTCGGGATTACTTCGAGGATGTAGAACAGGAAGCTCTCGGGCCTCTGAACCCGATCCGTTACCAGATGAAGAAGCATATCGTCACTACGGTCGATAAATACGGTTATGCGCGCCTACACGAAGACATCCACTACTACAGCGTTCCACACACCTACATCGGCAAGAAAGTACAGTTGTCCTATACGGTGGCCGACGTGGAGATCCGCTACAACTACGACATCATAGCCCATCATACCCGCGACCGCCATAACTACCGCTACACTACCGTTACCGAACACCTTTGTCCAAAGCATCGCGCGGTGATGGAGTGGTCGCCGGAGCGGTTCCTCCAGCAGGCTGCCGCCATACATGAAGACGTGGAGCATTATATCCGCAGGATACTGGAGAAGACCCGCTATCAGGATCAGGCCAACAAGATATGTTCGGGCATCCTGAACTTCGCCCGTAAAGTGGGGCCCGACCGTCTGGCAGCGGCCTGCCGACTGGCCGACAGTTACGGCAAGTACAGTTTCCGGGAGATACAGGATATACTTCAGAATAAATCCGAGGCGATAGACCTTCCGGAGGAGCCTGCCGATATGCCTGAACACGAGAACATCAGAGGCAAAGAGTACTATAAATAAATACTTAATCCATAAAACTATGAACAATCAGACATTAGAGAAACTGCGCCAGATGCGCCTCTTTGGTATGCACGACGCTTTTAAGACCTCGCTGGAGAACACTATCAAAGAGAAGATGACCCAGGACCAGTTCGTATCGCACCTGGTTCACAGTGAATGGGACAACCGCAAGAACCGAGCTGTTGAACGGGCTGTCAGAGCCGCCCAGTTCCGTTACAACGCCACCCTGGATGATGTCGACTATACCTTCGAGCGGGGTCTCGACCGTAATCAGGTCGAGCGGCTTGCCGCTATGGAGGTCGTGCGCGACCACAAAGACCTTATCATTACCGGACCGACAGGAACGGGCAAGAGTTATCTGGCCACCGCGCTCGGCTATAAGGCCTGCCAGGACGGTTTCCGAGTAATGTATGCAAGCACGGCCAAACTAATGAGCCAGCTCAAAATATCCAAGGCCAAAGGCACGATACTGGCCGACCTGAAGCGTATCGAACGCGTAGACCTGATGATCCTGGACGACTTCTGCATGCAGCCGCTCGACGCCCAATCGCGCGGCATACTGATGGACATCATCGAAGACCGGCATCAAAGGCGCTCGACCATGATAACCTCGCAGATCCCCGTAAAGGACTGGTACGACGTGATCGGCGAGAAAACCATCGCCGACGCCGTACTCGACCGCATCGTACACCACTCGCTGCGCGTTGAACTGTTCGGCGAGTCGATAAGGAAAAGAAAATCTAAATCTGAAAATGCCTATGGATAGACGCCTGCAGCTGCAAAACTACTCTTTTGTTCTTTTAGAACAAATAGTTATATTTGCAGTGTTGGTCGACACAATCCCGACCGTTTTATGGGCGAGAACTAAGTGGGGTTCTCGCATAAAATCGGGACGAAAGACCTACAAAAAATGTTGTTTAACCCGGGCAAAATCATATCCTTTTAGACCCTAATCCGGACAACAACTTTGAACTCTTTTTACGCTTCAACTTTTGGGGGTCATCTTCCTCCGTTTTTTAGGGGTCACTTTAACCGTTTTTTCCAGTATTATAATCCAAGCCACTGTCAAAATCGGCTCGATATACCTCGAGAAATCCGACGTTGTTTTGTTTATCAATGTCAGCGAAGGGTATGAAAAAAAACGGCAAAAACCGATAAGCGAGGGCAAAAAAGGCGAGCCTAATGATATTCAGAAGATTATGGTAACCTACCAAATCCGCAAGGAAGAGCTGTGCTCTTCCTTGCGGATTTCGCTGAAACGAATCGAGCATGAAGACTTCAATTTAAATATTGTTCGTTACGTCTGCACGGCACAAGAATAGGAACCGTTCGGTTTGCAAAATGATGAATTGAAAAATGAGTAAGCTATATGAAAAGAGATTAAAGAACGTGGCTCGGCAATCGTAAACCAAGAGCGGACGAAAGCCGAGAAAGAGAAAACAGAGAAAACAACGCCCAAGAAAAAGTAAGATAAACAGAACGGGGGCTTGCGGGATCACTGATAATCCCGCAAGCCCCCGTTCATTCGAATGATTGGCCGCTTATTGCCGTTCGCTCAACTCTTTATAAAGCTCCAGCCGCAAGCCGCAGTAGTTTTCGATGATATGCCCCATTTTTTCGACGCGTTGCAGGTGCATTTCCAATTCCTGCGGCGCAACATCGAAACCAATGTCGTAGCGTGCCTTTACCAGAAAACTCTTCAGGCGCGGCAGCGTGAAGATATTTTCGATATGGTTATCGTCTAAAACCAGCATCAGCTGCGTCGAGAGCGTCCGCATCCGTTCGTGCATCACGACCGGATCGTGAATATCGAACTCCAGCCCGTGATAAACATAATAGAGCGTATGATAAAAGTAGACCGTAGCCTGCGCCATGAACAAAGCCGCCAGACGCATATTGCGGCTCTCGCTGAAGGCGTCCTGCGCCTGTTCGATCAATTCGTTGCCCAGCATCCGGAACGTATCGAAATGAAATTTGGCGTCCGCATAGGCTGCGGCAAAGTTGATCGGGTGTTTCGGGCGGCGGAAATGGCAGTGGTCGCTGCAATAGAGCAATTCGCCCTCGGAGTGTGCAAAGTAGAGGAATGGTGTTTTATTCGACTCGACATAGCTCAAAGGCATAATGTAGAGGTTGATATAGGTGATCTCGCGCCTGCTGTACGGCACTTTGTAACGCAGGATGCGTTTCGCCTGAATCCAGTCGTATTCGGGCGTTTCCCGCACGACCATCAGCAAGTCATAGGTCATGGCGTCGCTATGGTGTGTGCCGCCGACCAATTTTCCGAACAGCAGGATATATTCGGGGTTGAAATAGCCGTCCGTCAAAGTTTGGACGATTCGAGCAGCTTCGGCAGGATCGTAAAGTCGTTCGGCGGGCTGTTCGAGTTCGAGGACTATACGTTGTACAGGGGTTTCCTGCACGGGGTTTTGATTCGTTTCCATGTGATTGATTGTTAGAATTTTGACATAGTAAGGGCTGTCCTTATCGTGCGAAATTGCACAATAAAGAGAATAACAACTTGGTTAGCAACCATTTGCTAATCCGGCGGGTGAAAATAGAAACGAATCGAGAGGTTGCACGGCGGGAAGCGCCTGCGGGACTGGGCCTGTCGGCCTGCACTGCCGGAGCGAGTGCCTTGTGTAGTGTTTGTCATAAAACAAAAAATGATAGTGCAGGTGACAAACACTACACAGTTTCCCGCATACTATTTACCGTTCGCGGGTCGCTAAACCCCAACGGCGCTGCACTATCAAGCTCTAATGTTTAGTGGCTTGCATGCGGAAAATGAAAATATTATAGTGTTTGTCAAGGGCAAAGGTAGGAATTTTTTGAATAAATGAAATAAAGATGTTAGCTTTATATAGTTTTAATATAAAACATAACAAAATGGCAAAGCGCATTACAATTACTAAAAGCACTCGGTTTGAGGTTTTCAAAAGAGATAAATTTACATGTCAGTATTGTGGGCGAAAAGCACCTGATGTTGTTTTGAACGTAGATCACATTGAACCGGTTTCAAAAGGTGGAGGCAATGAGATTATAAATTTGGTTACTAGTTGTTTTGACTGCAATAATGGCAAAAGAGACAAAAAACTTGACGACAATTCGGTTGTAGAAAAGCAACGGAAACAGTTAGAGCTTCTCCAAGAACGTCGTGAACAAATGGAACTAATGATAATCGTCACTTGCCGACGACACTACAAATTTAATCCTAGATTATGTAAATAGTAAAATCCCTTCTTTTTCTGTTAATGAATCAGGAAGAAAAGCAATTGAAAAATGGATAAAAGATTTTAGTATTAATGATATTTTGGATAGCATCGATCAAGCTGCAATCAAATATCTGAAGTACAATGAGGGTAAATTGACTCCTGAAAGTGTCCAAGAATACTTTAATAAAATTGCAGGAATAACAGCCGTGAAAAATATGCCACTACTAAAACAAAAATTAGCTTATATAAAAGGCATATGTCGTAATCGCTTTAATTATTGGGATGCAAAAAAAGGCACTTCAATATTAACCGATTATGTAAAAGCACTGGAGGATTATGGATGGAATGAAAATCAAATAATACATGATCTCGAAACAGAGGTAATGGAAAAAACGAAAAGTGCAGCCAATTGGTCAGAATGGAGAGATATTTTGGAAGGATGGACAGAGGATATTAAAAAGTGGGACAAACAACAACCAGAACCAAAATACGAAGATATGCCTTCACGACATAATAAGATTGAAATTGCAGACGAAGATATTGAAATCGATGCAGAGCGTAATATTAGTTTTGCAAAAGACAAAATTGAAGTGCTGATTTATTTAGCTAAAGCATTTCCAGATTTTACTGATGAAATGATTAATAGCTTAAAAAATGATATGTATCTTATAATAGGGAATCATCTGAATAAAATTGAATCCCAATATAAGGATAAAGGCACATACTTGGAGACCAAATTAATCGATTCAATTATCGACCAATCCGCATCATTACATAGTATTGAAGATAAATATTACAAACTACCTGATGATTATGCAGTAAACTACGGGCCTTTAAACTGGGGTTCTCTCTGTTATATTAATAATGAGCGTTTAATAGAGCATATTACTAAAGATATTTTACTCGAACATTCTTATCCAATGATGAAAGTCTCCCAAAATCATTCATCTCCAAATTGCTTGGTCATTGGGAAAACGCAGATATAAAATGTCATGAAATCAACAATATAAAGACATATTGGATGCTGACATACGATTTAGGACGCATGAAATCTCGTGTCAAAAATAAGGAAGCACGTGAACTAATAGAAAACTGCATGTCAGAAATCTGCGGTAAGAGCCATAAGTTTTACAGACAAGAAATAACAACCTCATACCACCCTATCGAACTGTGGGCAATGGCCTGCAGATGGGCTGAACTTGAATTAAGAAATAACTAATAATTTAACAAATATGTACGATAACAGAAAAAAAGACAGCCAAGCCTCAAAAAAGAACAAGACAAAAGCTGAAGTGGCAGCAGAAAAAGCGATTAATGGATATAAATCAATTAAAGATTTATATCCTTGGAAAACAGAATGGATTACCACTCAAGCAGATAAAGACTTAACTTATTTTGCAGAGAAACTTGGCAAAACATTAGCAGACAAAAATTATGGTTTGACAAATTCAAAAATCCGAAGTATCTATGGTGAAATAAAACGCATCCAAACTAGCGGATATGAGAAGCAAAAACCTTCATTTTATCTGCTTCGCCCCAAAATGGCATACGCCGCAGGACGTGAACTTGAGAATGCAGGAGTGCAACTTTTTAAACTTTTCTTTGAAGATGCATGGAAAGAGGTGCAAGATGAGAAAACTTTTAAAAATTTCTGCAATCTGATAGAGGCTGTTTTGGCCTACCACAAAGCCTTCGGTGGAAAAGACTAAAATAACATTCATAAACTAAAAAATAAAAATTATGTCCGAGATAAAATTAAAAAAGAAAATCATCTATACAGGAACAATAGTACTGAAAACAGGATTACACATTGGCGGCACAAATACAGCACTTAACATAGGAGGTCCTGACAAATTTGTTGTACGCAACCCAATAACCCAGTTGCCATACATACCCGGAAGTTCATTGAAAGGCAAAATGCGCTCGTTGATAGAACTTGCCTACGGTGAAACAGACAACGGGAGTGTAACTAAAGACCCAAACACTAAGGCAGGAAAACTCTTTGGTTTGTCAAGTGACATAGAAAATGGACATCCATCAAGAATAATAGTACGAGATGGTGAATTGAAAAATCCTGAAGAACTTAGCAACACCGACTTGCTGTACACTGAAAGTAAAACCGAAGTAACCATAAACAGGATAACGGCAAAAGCTATGCCTCGTACATTCGAGCGGGTACCTGCCGGTGCAAAATTCAATCTTGAAATGGTACTTAATGTTTTTGATGGTGATGACGAAGATGAGCTCAAAAATACCATAAAAAAAGCAATAGAACTGCTCGAGGATGATTACCTTGGAGGCAACGGTTCACGAGGCTATGGACAAGTAAAAATAAAGCTCAATGTACCTGAAGAAAAAACATATTGATCATGGCTGATTACACCATCATAAAGATGAGCCACTTGTCACCCATCCACATTGGTACGGGACGTGAGAACTATGACATGGCGGCTTCCGAACTTCATTCCGACACCATATCGTCAGCCTTGGCGGCAATTGGTGCAAACACTAGGCTATGCGATGACATTAAGACATTCATCTCATCATTTGCCATAAGTTCAGCCTTTCCGTATCATGACAACTGCTTTTTCCTGCCACGCACACAAGGCAGGCTTGACATCACCGTAACCGATGCAAAAGAGCATGAATATCGCAAACAGCTGAAAAAAGTGAGATACATCGAACAGTCATTATGGTTGGAAATGGCTACCGGCAATAATCTGAAAATCAAAAAATCACAAATAAAAGGCAGTTTCATTGTCCCGGATGGTGCACTTACAGATGATGAAAGTCCGATGATATCCCAATCGCAGATAAGCCAGCGTGTGAGCGTACCACGCGATGGGAGTAAAGACGCTGAACCATTTTTCTTCGACTGGCATTACTATGCCGAGAACGCCGGTCTTTACTGCATCACGGATGCAAAGGGCGATACCCTTGATAAAGTAAAAGAGCTGTTCACTATATTGGGAGAGACAGGCATAGGTACTGACAAAAGCGTAGGCGGTGGAAAGTTTAACGTTGACACTTTTCCGTTTACATATAACGAGCCGTCCGAAGCCAATAAGTCGGTACTGCTGTCACTATATATCCCTACGCAAGACGAACTTGCAGAAATTATGAACAACGGCAGCACTTATTCACTTATTCAGCGTGGAGGCTATATGGCAGGCAGCACAAACTCACAATTTAGACATCTTCGGAAAAAGATGGTCTATGCGTTCTGCACAGGATCCGTATTTGAAACAACTTATAACCTTGAAGGTAAAGTTGTCGACTTACAGCCGGATTGGAACGACAATGCCATGCATCCCGTTTACAGAAGCGGCAAACCTATAGTTTTCAAAATCAAACAGAAATTATGAGTGAAATAAAGATAGAGACCCTTACACCTGTTCATATAGGCTCCGGCAGAATGCTGATTAAGAACAATGACTTCTGTGTTACTAAAGATTCAGAAGATTATGACGTTGTAGCCGTAACAGATCCGAACAAAGTGTTAAGCCTTATCGGTATTGAGCATATCGATAATTGGGTGCGCGCCATAGAACGGGGTAATCCGATTAACGAAATAATCAATACATATGCGCCTAAAGGGACAAAAGTTGAAGACTATGCAAGAATTATTGATTATTTCGGAGGAGAAAGGGTTACCGAAACATTAAAAGAGTTCATCCACGACGGCCTTGGCAGGCCTTACATTCCAGGAAGTTCAATCAAAGGAGCTATCCGTACGGCTGTAATGGCAACTGAAGCAGACAAAAAAGATAAAACAGAACTAAATATCATTGTAAAAGGTCTCAAAGAAAAAAAATTGTCAGACGATATATTCGGCGAGGACACCAATAACGAAAAGCGGGACGTATTCAGGTTTCTTATAATAAGTGATGCCACGTTCGGCGAGCTGAACACAATCGCTTTTAACATGGTAAATATCAACGAGAGAACGAAACAAAGTTATTGGGATACATCAAAACCCCAACTTATTGAAGCCTTGGCCAAAGAGGACGAAACAACATTTAATATAAAACTTGACTTAGAACGGTATGAAAAATCAAAAGGACACGTACATGAAATGCCAGAATGTATGCGTTCGCTACCCGATTTATTTAAGACTATAAACAGTCATACGGCAAAACTGCTACGTTCGGAAATAGAATATTGGGAAGAAAGAAAAAACGATGACGACAGTGACAAAGTTGAAGTTTACATATCTAATTGCAGAAAAATATTAAATGAGACAACTATCTGCGAACAAAATGGCAAGTCGTGTATACTTCGTCTTGGACATGGATGCGGTTGGAGATTTATTACTGGAGCATGGAGCGAACGAAGCGATGAATTTTACTATGTCAAGGAAAAAGCCAGACCTAATAACAATAAATATCAGGATTATGACTTTCCGAAATCACGCCGCGTAAGCGAAGACTGCGATCTCCTTGGTTTCGTCCGGTTAACAATGAAAGACTAGAAGTACAATGAAAGAAGTACACATCACATTATTAGGAAAAGAAAACTTGCCACTCTACTACCCTATTATTGAGTTTAACTCTGAAGAGGTGTATGTTTTAGGATCAAGGCAAAACTTAGCAGTGGCTCACAACCTCAAGAAAGTCCTTGAAGAAAAAGGCCTGTTGTGTAAAGTATACTGCGATATCAATGCATTCGACATAAAATCAATAATATCAAAATGCGAAGAGATACACAGCAAGATAGGCAACGACTGTAACGTAACTTACAACATTACCGGCGGTACAAAGATAATGGCTATCGGTGCATACATTGTGGCAAAACAGCATAAGGCAAGGATTATCTACACCGACTCGGTGGCATGCATCGACCTTGACACCTATTCGTCCGTACCACTGAACGGCAAAGTTGACAACAAGACAATTTTCAAACTACAAGGACAACTTCTAAAGAGCTATGACACTACCGCACCAGATAAAGAAACACTCAATGCGTCAAACAAGATAGCTTGTTTCATTAATGAAAATAGAAGACTGTTTAATCAATTACGCCGACAATATGTAAGCAAGACATTGTCAACTCTATCTGTAACCGAGGAATATGAATATGAGTACAATCCTGCTTCTATGTCTGTCTGCATCAAAGACAACACCGCCACAACCTTACTTGACATCTGCCACCACGATGCCCTAAAGTTGTTGTTTGAAGGAAGATGGTGGGAGGCACTTGTCGCAGACGCAATATTCAGATGGTCTGACGGCAGATATGAGATATGGCGCAACGTAACATTCAACCCGCGCGACATGGAAGCCCGTCTGAAGGATTTCGATAAAAATGAAATAGACATACTCGTTAACACCGGCAATAAGTTACTCTTTGTTGAATGTAAATCAGGCGATGTAACACAAGACAACATCAACAAAATGAGCGTTATACGTCAAAACTATGGAAGCGACAAGTCAAAAAGCGTACTCGTATCGCAGTTCTTAAGGTCTGACTTACGTGAAAAGATTGAGGAAACAAAGTCATACGCCATCATAGGACGACACGCGCTAGAGAATATACCTCAGAAATTTGATTCAATTCTACAATCAATTAAAGCATAATACATGGCAAGAAGAGTTTTTATATCAGTTCTCGGAACAGGTTTCTACAAGAAATGCAAATACTGTAAAGACACGTTCGTTTCATCTGAAACGCGCTTTATCCAACAAGCCCTGATTGAATACCACAATGTTAAATCATGGACCGACAACGACCGGGTGTTCATCTTATTGACAGACAGGGCTAAAACCGAGAACTGGGATATTGCCGATAATCAGAAATGTAACAAAATTACCGGAGGACACGAAGATTATGTCGGACTAAAACATATAATAGAGGATATGTCTCTTCCTGCAAAGACAGAAGAAGTAAGGATTGACGACGGCAAGAACGAAGGCGAAACATGGAATATATTCAACACTGTGTACAACATTCTTGAAGAAGGCGATGAGTTATATGTCGACCTCACCCACAGTTTCAGATACTTGCCGATGCTTATCCTTGTGCTTAGCAACTATGCAAAATTCATGAAGAAGGTCAACGTGGCTGCCATATCTTACGGTAACTATGAAGCACTTGACCATGCAGAAAACAAAGCCCCTATAGTAGACCTCTTGCCTTTAAGCATTCTTCAGGACTGGACTTTTGCTGCCGCTAATTTTCTATCAAACGGAGACGTTAACGGCCTAAAATATCTTTGTGAGAAAAAGACATCACATGTACTCAAACTTGCACATAGTCAAAATCCTGATGAACAAAATAAGATTGATGAAAGCCTTAAGAATAACGCCAAGGCGCTAAAAAAATTTACAGGCGGCTTACAGCAGTTTGTCGACAGCATGAAATTCTGCAGGGGCTTAGACGTATATTGTCCTGCAACACTGGCTAATATGACAGACATGCCGGAAACAACATTCATACAGCCATTAAACCCTTTGCTCGACAAGATAAAACTATCCATGACAGAATTTACGACAGAAAAGACGGCTAAAAACTGCATCATGGCAGCAAAATGGTGCTTCGACAAAGGGCAGTATCAGGCTGCCGTAACCATGCTAAAAGAAGGAATAACTACGTTTTTCTGTGAAAGATACGGAATACCTATAAACGACAGCCACAAACGTGAAATAGCCAACAAGGCAATCATCAAAGCCAACATGCGCCGTAAGAACAAAGAGCATGAGTATATAAATTCTAATGACAATGATTTTGAAAAACTTGTAGACATCATAGCGTCTGACGGATATATCGTTGATGACACTTTTTTGAGCAAATATAAGGCTCTCGAAGAAATGCGCAACGACTTCAATCATGCGGGTATGAGGAACAACCCCGTTGTGCCGAACAAATTAAGAAAAAACATTGACGAGTGTATCACTGCCATGATCAATATTCTTAACATTCCAAAGCCCAAAGCCCAAGAAACGGCAGAACATGAAAGGCCACGCCTGTTTATCAATCTTTCTAACCATCCGTCAGCAAAATGGAGCAGAGAGCAGCTTGACGCAGCAAAGGCTTACGGTGAATGCATGGACATGCCGTTCCCAAACATCGATCCGCTGGAAGACGAAAACGAAATATCTGAAATAGCAGACAAGTATGTAACAGAAATATTAGAAAAGGCAAAAGACCGTGAAGTTACAGTGCATGTCATGGGAGAGATGAATCTCACATTCAATATTGTAAGAAAGCTGCAAAGCCACGGCATTACATGTGTAGCATCAACATCCTACAGAATAACTGAGGAAATGAGCGACGGATCAAAGAAAATAGAATTTCACTTTAAGAGGTTCAGAAAATATGAGTAAAAACAACATAACGCTGCGTGAAGGACAACAACGCGCCCTGCTTCGCCTTATTGATTTTGTCAGGAGTTCACAGAAACGTGTATTCATATTAAAAGGCTATGCCGGAACCGGTAAGACAACACTGATAAAGTCGCTTATCGGCGAGCTGAAAAAATTCAACACTCCTTACCACATGGTTGCGTCTACCGGCCGTGCCGCCAAGATAATGAACAACATCACGGGCGACGCCACCACCACCGTGCACGGACTGATTTATAAATACAGCGACTTTAATCAGGATCTTGAAACCATTGTTGAAGAC
>OGIH01000912.1_pt1 | contig 18672 bp, 18 predicted proteins | sample 1571721 | NCBI WGS metagenome assembly OGIH01 (sample SAMEA2582068, study PRJEB24529) | metagenome | biome: Human gut stool | place: China | collected 2011
CAATACTTGTATCCATTTTTTCTCCTGATATAGTTTTGGGCCTGCCCATAGCAAATTTATCAGCTCTAGCATATTTTATATATGTTAGTCAGTATATCACTTTTATTTGGTTTATCAAACAAATTTTTAGTTAAGGTTTACCTGTTCAGGCGCATTTTTATACCATGATATGAGCCCCGGTGACATTGAATAACTCATTGTCAGATTACAGACTGTGTTATATACTAATGATTAAGAAAAAAACGTTCTAATTGTAATAGATAATGACAAGAGGAGGGCTTGTATATGGCAAAAATAGAGAGAATTATCAATAAAGATTTTGACCAGTTACTTTCCACGATTGAAGACGGAATAATAAATGGCAGTGTGTCAGCATCTCTGGAGGATTCCAGTGACTTTCGAAGTGGGGATGCGCGTTGCAGCGTCAGGGTATTTGAACGCTACAGCTATATCGGTAGCAACAGGGTGAGTCTCAATGTTACACTTTTTCAAAATGGCGAGGAGCCTGTTCACCTTTCCGCAATTACGGCAGGTGGAAGCCAGGCTGTTTTTTTCAAGCTTAATACTTTTGGGGAAGAGGCATTTCTTGATAAATTGATTGAATTGCTTGATTAAAATAGAAAAATTTTTTTAAAAGTATTCGTCATGTTGGAAATCAAACATACAAGTTGTTTTTATAACGCTATTATTCTATCAGAAACATAAAAAACTACTGATGGAGGAAAAAAAGATGTTTTGACACATCAAAGTGCTGTTGAAACAATAAATAGTCAAAAACACAGGATATAGCGCCTTTGCTGTATCCTGTGTTTTAAATTAACTTTAAATTAATTTGCAATCATTAGGGTAATCTAAGCTAATTCTCCCCATACATCTCCGGTCGCCTGTCCCTGAACAGTCCCCAGCTCTTTCTCTCACTCTCCAGCTCATCCAGATCAAAGCTGTGGAGTATGAAGCCCTCCGATACTCTGTCCATCTCCTCAACAACCTCTCCGGTCGCATCTGTGATAAACGAAGAACCATAAAATGTCAGTGCAGAGCTCTGGTTTCCGTTTTCCGCACACGGTACAACCTCCTCTGTGCCTATCCTGTTTGCCGCCACTACCGGCATCAGATTGCAGGCTGCATGTCCGGTCATACACCTTCTCCAGTGCGGCATGCTGTCACATTCCAGTATTGGCTCGCTGCCTATGGCTGTAGGGTAGAAAAGTATCTCCGCGCCCTTTAAAGCCATGCCTCTTGCCGTTTCCGGGAACCACTGATCCCAGCATATACCGACTCCAATTGTTGCATATCTTGTCTTAAAAGCTTTAAAGCCTGTATTTCCCGGTGTGAAGTAAAACTTCTCCTGATAATAATGATCGTCCGGGATATGTGTCTTTCGGTATATTCCAAGCACCTCTCCGTCGGCATCTATCACCGCCACTGAATTGAAAAGCTGTCTGCCCTCTCCCGCCTCATAAAAGCTCACAGGAATCACCACGCCAAGCTTCTTAGCAAGTGCCTTCATGCTCTGCACCGCATCATTTTCAGAAAGCGGCTTCGCATAGTCATAATAATCGTACCGCCTCTCCTGACAGAAATACTGTCTCTCAAACAGCTCCGATGGAAGTATTATCTGCGCTCCGGCCTCTGCCGCAGCCCTTATAAGCTTTGCTGCTTTTTCAATATTTTCTTTTACATCACGGCTGCAGCTCATCTGGATTGCAGCAATTGTAACCTCTCTCATACTATTCACCTTTCTCATCCTGAATTAAATTACTGCGGTATCTGCTGTGTGATACAGTGTATATTTCCGCCACCGACAATTATGTCGCGAGCATATATCGGATACACCCTTCTTCCCTCAAAAAGGCTTCCGATTGCTTTAAGCGCAGGCTCATCCATCACATCACCAAACTGTGGAATGAGCACACCGCCGTTTGTGATGTAAAAATTCACATAGCTTGCCGCCAGGCGTTCTCCTGCCTCTCGCTCATCCTCACCCTCTTCAAAGGTAAATCCCGAAAGCTCATATTCTGTGATACACACCGGATTCTTTGGAATGTAAACCTTGTGAACCTCAATTTTCCTGCCTCTTGCATCAGTTTCATTTTCCAATATTTCAAGGTCCGCTGAGGACATCTGCCACTGTGGGTCATCCTTGTCATCAGTCCATGCCAGCACCACATGTCCCGGGCTTGTGAATGCACATACGTTGTCCACATGCTCGTTTGTTTCATCATTGTATATTCCATAAGGAATCCAGATGATTTTTTCGGCTCCAAGATAATCCTTTAATTTCTGTTCTATTTCAGACTTCGATAATTCCGGATTTCTGCCCTTGCTTAGCAGACAGCTTTCCGTCACTATCACAGTTTTCTCGCCGTCTGTGTGGATGGCTCCACCCTCAAGGACAAACGGATGCGCATCATATATGTCATATCCGGCTTTGTTGCAAAATAAAGCCGCTACTCTGTCATCCTTTGTCCAGTCTGCGTACAGTCCGTCCACTTTGCCGCCCCAGGCATTAAAACACCAGTCGATTCCTCTGACAGCGCCATCCTCATTTTTCACGAAGGTCGGCCCCACATCTCTGGCCCAGGCATCGTCTGACTCCATTTGTATATATTTAACCGGGAAATTTTCCTGATAATTTTTCTGTTTTCTGACAGCTTCCACAACAGACCTTGCATTGTCTATTACATCCGCCTCAGCGAGCACATATGCCTGCTCAGACTCTGCTATTGCACATATCACCTCCGCAAAAGCCTCTCTTGCCCGTCCGGCACCGTAAATCCATGAGCCCGGGCGCTTCGGCCAGATGATGATGGTGCCCTTGTGGGGAGCATACTCTGCCGGCATATAGAAGCCGTCTGCCTTAGGACAGCCTGCATTTAAAATCTTCATATTTGAATCTCCTGATAACCTTACAATCCTTATTTTCATCCATTACGGCAATGTCCGGAAGCGGCATGCCGTTAAAGGTATTATTTTTGACCATAGAGTAGATTGCCATATCGCAAAAGCGCAGTCTGTCACCGGTTTTTATCTCCTTGTCAAATGAATAATCCCCTATCACATCACCTGCCAGACAGGTACATGAGGACAGTCTGTATGTATATTTCTTCTCCCCAGGCATGCCACTGTCCATAAGCGGTGGGCGGTACGGCATCTCAAGCACATCCGGCATATGGCAGGCTGCGGAGGTATCCAGAATGAGTATCTTTATGCCATTGTTTTCAACTATATCAAGCACCGTTGTCTCCAGATATCCTGCATCAAGCGCAACCGCCTCTCCCGGCTCCAGATAGATTTCCAGGCCATATTTGTCACGCATGTGCGTAATGCACCTTTCAAGCCTTTCAATGTCATAGTCTGCTCTCGTAATATGGTGTCCGCCTCCCATATTGAGCCACTTAAGACCATACAGTAAATCTCCGAATTTCTCCTCGAGCGCTGCAAGAGTCGTTTCGAGCGCATCCGAGCCCTGTTCACAGAGCGTGTGAAAATGAAAGCCCTCTATACGTGATAAATCAAGCCCATTTTCAATAGCCCTATCGAGTGCCTCTCTCGTTATCCCAAGCCTTGAGCCAGGCGCACATGGGTCATATATCTCATGTCCCTCCTGTGTAGAGCACTCAGGGTTTATTCTGAGCCCGACACTTATTTTTTTATCAGCTCTTTCGATTTTCTCCCTGTGAAGCAGATACTGCGATACTGAATTAAATACAATATGGTCACATATTTCTACCAGCTCATCCATCTCCTGCGGCAAAAAAGCGGGACAGAATACATGGTTTTCCTTTCCCATTTCTTCATGTGCAAGACGGGCCTCAAAAAGCCCGCTTGCAGTTGTCCCGCTTAGATATCTGCCGATAAGAGGATATTCATAAAATGCGCTGAATGCCTTCTGTGCCAGAAGAATCCTTGCACCTGTCCTTTGCATGACACCGTTTAATATCAAAAGATTTTCAGTTAATTTTCCCTCGTCTATCACATAACAGGGAGTTCTTAATTCATTTATCTTCATACCGGCCTCCGGACTAATCCATATGTACTGACTCATCCTCAGTCTTGTAACAATCCACAGGAACCGGATTCTCCACTACCTGCCACGGCAGTCCGAACTTATTAAGAGCCTCCATATATGGATCCGGATCCATCTCCTCAAGGTTGAACACTCCCGGCTTCTTCCAGAGTCCCTTTACCACCATCATGGCACCAATCATTGCCGGCACACCTGTGGTATAGGAAATCGCCTGCGACTCAACCTCCTTGTAGCACTCCTGATGGTCGCATACATTGTAGATGTAGATTGACTTTTCCTTTCCGTCCTTAACGCCTGTAAAAATACATCCGATATTTGTCTTTCCGACTGTACGAGGTCCCAGGGATGCAGGGTCAGGAAGCAGCTCCTTAAGCACCTGTATTGGCACTATTTCCTTTCCGTCCACCATAATCGGATCTGTCCTTAGCATGCCGACATCCTCAAGACACTTCATATGTGTGAGGTAGCTCTGTCCAAAGGTCATGAAGAATCTGATCCTCTTTATTCCCGGAATATTTTTAGCCAGTGACTCAATCTCCTCGTGGTGAAGCAGGTACATATCCTTTTCTCCGACCTGGTCAAAATTGTACTGCGCTCTCCACTCCATAGGCTTTGTCTCTACCCAGTGTCCATCTGTCCAGTATGAGCCGTTCGCAGAAACCTCACGCAGATTTATCTCAGGGTTAAAGTTTGTCGCAAACGGATATCCATGGTCACCGCCATTGCAGTCGAGAATGTCTATTGTATGTATTTCATCAAAATAATGCTTAAGCGCATATGCAGAATAAACAGAGGTCACACCCGGGTCAAATCCGCTTCCAAGAATAGCTGTAAGCCCTGCCTCCTTAAATTTCTCCTGATATGCCCACTGCCATGAATAATCGAAATATGCTGTAAATCCAAGCTCCTTGCAGCGCTTTTCGTAGATTGCTCTCCACTTTGGATCCTCAGTATCCTCACACTCATAGTTGGCCGTATCGATGTAGTCAACACCACACGCAAGACATGCATCCATAATTGTAAGATCCTGATACGGAAGCGCAACATTTAAAACCGCATCCGGCTTGTATGCATTAATCAGCTCTTTTAATTCCTCCACATTGTCGGCATCAACCTTTGCAGTCTCAATTTTTGTGCTTGTCTTTCCCTCAAGCTTTGCCTTTAAGTCATCACATTTTGACTTGGTTCTGCTTGCAATCATAATCTCGGTAAATACCTCGCTGTTCTGGCAGCATTTTCTGATTGCCACCTGCGCAACTCCACCACATCCGATAATAAGTAATCTGCTCATTTTTGTCCTCCTGATTCGCTTTGTTTATGATATAGTTTTTCTAATTTGTTTTACTTTGTTTCCTCTTCCTCGAGTAAATCCTCCACATATTTTGGAAGCATGAAGGCTCCCCTGTGTAAATGTGTTGTATAATACCAGGTTTTAAGCCCCAGTTCATCCCATCTTTTTGCATCCAGATCATAAAGCGGATGATATTTCTTCGATGCAAACCCAAACAGCCAGTAGCCTGACGGACAGGTTGGAATATGTGCCTGATATACCCTGCTTATAGGAAATGATTTATACACCTTTCTGTGCATTTTCCGGCACTCAAGCTCATCCTCATCATAAAAAGGACTGCCGTGCTGGTAAACCATGATTCCATCATCCTTCAGTGCCTTATAACAGCTTCCGTAAAACTCTTTTGTGAAAAGTCCCTCCGTATGTCCGAGCGGGTCTGTGGAATCGTTGATTATCAGATCATATTCATCATGCTTTCTGCGTAAGAATCGCAGACCATCATCATAAAACATGGAAATTCTTTCATCCTCAAGTCCACATGCTACCTCGGGGAAAAACCGCTTGCATACATCGACAAACATCTTGTCTGTCTCAACCACATCAATATGCTCGACTGACGGATATTTGATGAGCTCCTTCGCCACGCCGCCATCGCCGCCACCTATTATAAGTATCTTTTTGGCATTCGGGTGAACCGCCATCGGCACATGTGTGACCATCTCATCATATATAAACTCATCTGTGTCCGAAAAAACAATCTCACCATCCAGTGCGACCATTTTCCCAAACTCATATGATTTAAACACATCTATTTTCTGATAATCACTCTGCCCTGAAAAAAGCTGCTCCTGTATCCTTACATCCAGCTTGACATTGACAGTATGATATTGTGAAAACCACATTTGCATAGCTTTTCCTCCTGTTTACTGCTCCAATACCTTAAGATATTCAACCGCAGGATCCTCTGTTCCCTGCATGGAACAGCCCTTTTCCTTTGCGTAGACAATGTATTGCGCAATCTCTTTTGTGATAAGCTCTCCCGGTGCAAGAATCGGGATTCCCGGTGGATAACACATGACAAACTCACCACTTACAGCGCCTACCGCGTCCATAATGCGCACTGATTTCTTCTGCGAATAAAACGCCTCCTGCGGCGATACCGCCACCTTTGGATTTATATACTCTCCCGACAAAAGTCCGGTCTTGTCCTTGCTGTAAAGGCGCTTGATATCCTCCAGCGCACCTACAAGCCTCTCTATATCCTGTATTCTGTCACCGATTGATATATACGCAAGTATATTACAGATATCTCCAAACTCTATCTGGATATCATACTCATCACGCAGCAGATCATATACCTCTATTCCGGCAAGCCCTATATCGAGCGTATAGATGGACAGCTTTGTCACATCATAATCATATATGCTTGAGCCGTTTACAAGGTCACGCCCATACGCATAATAGCCGCCTATGGAATTAATCTCCTGCCTTGCGTACTCCGACATCTGTGCCACCTTGGCAAAAGATTCCTCGCCTCTGAGTGCCAGATTTCTTCTTGATATATCAAGGCTTGACAATAGCAGATAAGATGCGCTCGTGGTCTGTGTGAGGTTGATAATCTGCCTCACATAATCAGCATTCACATCCCTTCCGGTGAGCAGAATCGAGCTCTGTGTCAGGCTTCCTCCCGATTTGTGCATCGATACCGCAGACATGTCTGCCCCGGCTGCCATTCCTGATATCGGAAGCCCTTTTCCAAAATAAAGATGTGTACCATGTGCCTCATCCGTGAGCACCTTGATTCCCTTCGAATGAGCCAGCGCAACTATCGACTTAAGGTCAGAACAGATTCCGTAATACGTCGGATTGTTTACAAGCACCGCCTTTGCATCCGGATTTTCCTCGATAGCCCTTGCCACCTGGTCAATCTCCATTCCAAGCGAAATACCAAGCTTCGCATTCATCTGCGGATTTACATAAACCGGTATCGCTCCGCAGAGCACGAGTGCATTAAGAGCGCTTTTATGAACATTTCTCGGCAGTATAATCTTGTCTCCCGCCTTGCAGGTGGACAAAATCATGGCCTGCACCGCTGAGGTGGTGCCTCCTACCATAAGAAAAGCATTTGCCGCTCCAAAGGCATCCGCCGCAAGCTCCTCCGCCTCTCTGATTACCGAAACCGGATGGCACAAATTGTCAAGCGGCTTCATTGAATTGACATCAAGCCCTACGCACTTTTCCCCGAGCAGATGCACCAGCTCAGGATTTCCTCTGCCTCTCTTGTGTCCCGGCACGTCAAACGGCACCACTCTCTTCTTCTTAAACTCCTCAAGAGCCTCATAAATCGGCGCTCTTTCCTGTCTATTTATATCCATTTACTTCTCCTGTATTTAAAAAGGATGATGCGTGCAAGCATCATCCTTTAGATTCGTCTTAACAACAGTAAAATCGTAACATATACTATGGAGATATGCAAGAATTAACGTTTTATTTTTGCTAATGATAGTTACGCCATTGCAGGCTCTTTCTTCTTAATAATCGCCTCAACTTCATCAACATCTGTTTCAGCTACATCTGCGATCTGATCCAATGTATAACCCTTTTTATACATATTCAGAATAAACTTTTCGCTTGTCTTTTCAGTAGCTCTTTCTTCAATTCCTGTACTCAGATTACACATAATTCTCACATCCTCTCTAAATTCCTGACTGATTGGAATATTAGATACCAACATTTTCCAGCTTCATTTCTTTAGATTCATCGACTGAAAGGCTCTCTGTCTTAATATCATTATAAGCGAGGGACTTTACGGAATCAACTGATTTTTCATTACTTATATAGGCACTTTTAGCCTTCCGTTACTGTTCACACCTAACAGTGCGACCAGCAACGATTACAGCCCATTTAAAATGCCTCTACGAGGCAGGGCTGTAATCACTCAATAATTAACACTATGGCGCATAGCTTGACAGCGCAGTGTCAAGCTTGCGTGTGAACAGTAACAGCCACTATAAAAAAGAGGAAGCCGGTACATGTGGAGTGTACCGGCTAAAAATATGAAAAAGATTAATATGAGTATTTCTTTTGTTTACAATGTCAGTATACGGGGCAATTGTGAAAATGCTGTGTTTACTTTCTTACTCTTTTATAAACAAAATATGGTTCAAGTCGTTTGAACGATGTTCTTGCCACATAAGACAGGGAAAGAATTAATTGCCACAACAAAAACAGGTTGACGTTATGTTATAGGTTGATTATTATTAAAACAGCAATTCTGATACTTATTCATATAAAAAGGGAAAGTTCTGACCTTTGATTTCCGAGACTAAATTTACACTATCTTCTCCGTGTTATTTTGTTGTACTCTGTCACATTATCTGCTAGAATTAAGAATAAAAACCTGCAAAGGAGAATTGCCTTGAAACATACAGCAACATTAGAAGATACGCGCCATTCCTTTGATGAAATGGCTTCCTCGTTACAAAATCATTTTCAGAAGATTAATCCGGAAGAACCGGAAAACGTCAAACTTGCCAACGAATACTATAAATGGACTTCCTTAAAAACAAATCTGATTCTGAATGAAAAAGCCTTTCAAATACCCTCCTCCGCTCTGCCCAATGTCATCAAACCATCTGCATTTAAGTGGCTGCACAGCGATAAACAGGCAGTAGTGTCAAAATACTATCAGTACGACAAAGCTACCGATAAATATGTGATTGCTGTCAAAAAAAGTATCGTGCCGGAAACGGATATTGAACTGATTATGCGCTCTCTTGTACTGATTCGGAAAGCTGTCATCTGGGTAGATTTCGGTTATAACATCGGCACGGAATTTGGCGGCAGACATCCGGCAATCATACTGAAAAATTTAAAGGATTCCCTGATTGTTATTCCTTTATCTTCCCAGATGCCCAAAAGCATGGACTACAATATAATGGTTGATAAGGTCTACGGTTTTCCCGAAATGCCACGCTGGGCAAATGTAACAAGGATTACACAGGTCAGCCTTTCCAGAGTCCACTTCGAGAAGTTTGGCGATGTAAAGCCTGCCGTATTAAAGGAAATCCGTGAAAAACTGGTTTCCTGCGGTATCATTTAGGCTTTTTCTGCATACTTTATTACTGCTACAAAATGTTTGACATCACTGCTGCTTTGTGCTAGTATGATGATGTAAACGCAGGAGCAATCCTGGTAATTTTGTAACCGTGAAGCCGTCATTTATGGCGGCTTCTTTTCGTACTATAATATATTTGATACCGTTTTCACTGCTTTTCTACCGCTCCCACTCTTCCTCTCCTTACCTTTCCTCTGCATCTGCTTCTTTCATCTGGACCGTCAGCCGCTCTCCCATGCCCCGCTTCTATCATTTCCGCTATTAAAAGAGATCTCCTCCATCAAAATTTATTTTAATCTGTCTATTGCTTTCTAATGATAAGGTGTTTACAATACTCATAAAGGGCTCCTTTGTTGGTATTTATTTTGATTAGACACCTTAATTTTACCACAAATGGATGCTCTATTTTTATTCACTTGATAGATGAAAAGCAGTATTCAGTTAAAATACAGTAACCATATGGCATTCAGCCACTTTAATGCAGGATTAGGAATGATAAAACCTTTTTCATGCTGACGCTTATTTAATTGTTGTTCATATGTGAAAAATGTCTTAAGAATATAGAAGTTCCTTCCTAAAATAAGTATTAAAAAAGTGGAGCCCACGCATGGAACTCCACCGGCCACGCGCCTCGCAAGCTACGTAGCACAACCACTAAAGATAATATACCCTTGATGTTTTATAATGTCAAATAGTATTCTCAGTTAGTAGCATTAATAGTTTATACGTTTCTAAGAGAAATATTCTTATTTTGTAGTAGAAAGATATTTAGAATGATATTCTTCCGCTATTTCATTCTTATGCCACCTTGTATATAAGTTATACATCGAATTGCATGCAAGCATGCATCGATGATACATTTTGACCCTTTAAACAAAAGATTAATGCAAAACAACAAAAGAGCCCTTTCGAGCTCTTTTGCTTTGTACAACATTAGATTGTAGATGATTACTGTAAGAGTGAAAGTACACCCTGGTTTGACTGATTAGCCTGTGCAAGCATAGACTGTCCAGCCTGTGCAAGAATATTGTTCTTGCTGTAGTTAACCATCTCTTCAGCCATATCTGTATCACGGATACGAGACTCAGCTGATGTAGTATTCTCAACTACGTTGTCGAGGTTGTTGATTGTGTGCTCAAGTCTGTTCTGGATAGCTCCGAGAGCTGATCTCTGTGAAGAAACCTGAGAAATAGCATCTGCGATAGCATCAATTGCATATGTTGCATCCTGCTCCGTATCAGCCTTGATACCCTTAATTCCAAGTCCTGCTGAACTCATTGAATCAATATCAACTGTAATCTTATTTGTAGAATCAGCATCAGCTCCTACATGAAGATTGAATGAAAGAGCTTCCTTAACATCGACTGTTCCCTGCGTGATTGTAAAGCTTCCAGAGTTATCAGATTTAACCTCTGCAGCTACATCTGCCCCAATAGAGCTTGCTTTCTGTAATTCCTCAGCCATCATGCTGTAGGCATCTTTAGCAGAAATTACATTCTTGGCATCACTGGAATTTTTTGTTTCAACCGCAGTATATGCTGTAGCTGCTGTTAATCCGGCAGCTGCCATTGCATTCTTGGCATCAGCTGTAGTTGCAGTAATTGTTACTTCATCATTGTCATTCAAAAGAGCAAGAACATCATTCACTGTATATTTATTATTTGCAACGTCTGTTTCTTCTGCAATGTTCAAAGTATTAGTACCTATCTTTACTACATCTGTCGCTTTTAACTGTTTTACAACATCCTTGATCGTATTCATCGTAGCCGGATCACTGTTTGTGGCCTTTGTACTTACCCCTTTGACAGTAACAGTATCTCCAGCACCAAGAGTTGCACCCGCTTTTGTTGCTAACTCAGCTGCTGTAGGAGCCTTTCCTGCTGTACCAGAACCACAATTCAAAGATGAAATTTTTCCTGTATCCAATGAAGAAACAACTTTAATATCTACTGCAGATGCTGCTGCATACATACCAGCTACTGTGCCTATTTTTGTAATAGAAACGTCTTTACCCTTCTGTAATGCTTCCGAAACTAATGTTATAGCATCTGCTTTTTTTAATGTAGCGTTTGTAAGGTCTGTCGCGTTTCCAATTGTATACTTTTTGCCGTCTATATTGATTTGCATACCATCAGTATAAGTTGCGTCTTCATTTTTGGCCTCATCTACTAATGTATACTTATTTCCTACTGCTGTGGTCACAGAATCTCCTACACTAAGTGTTTTAGCTGAAAGATCTGAAAGTTTTCCATAACCGTCAGCACTTGAAGTTGTAGATCCAATAGTATACTGTGTTCCAGCAATTGTAACTTTATCTCCATCTGCTAATGCTTTATCTAACTTGAATGTAGATGTTCCATCTCCATTAGCAACAAGCTTTCCTGCTAATCCTGCATCATGAGCGTTTACATTTTTTGCAGAAGTAGCTCCATCAGTATCTCCCTTTAACAGATATGTCTCATTGAACTTTGTTGTCTCTGATACACGATCAATTTCTGTTGTAAGCTGGTCAATCTCATCCTGAATAGCCTGACGATCAGTTGTAGAGTTTGTTCCGTTTGCAGACTGTGTTGCAAGCTCATTCATTCTCTGGAGCATTGAGTGAACCTCTGTAAGAGCACCCTCAGCTGTCTGTACTGCAGATACGCCATCCTCAGCATTTGTAGAAGCACGGTCGAGTCCACGAATCTGCTTTCTCATCTTCTCAGAAATTGTAAGTCCTGCTGCATCATCTGCTGCACGGTTGATTCTGTAACCTGATGAAAGCTTCTCTGTGCTCTTTGACTGTGCGCTTGTTGTTACGTTGAGCATTCTGTTGGCATTTGCTGCCTGCATGTTGTGTTGTACTACCATAATATAATCCTCCTTGTCCCACACTGTGGGTTATTATGTTTGACCTCTGGAAATCCTTTTCCCGAGGGGTTTGCAGCTGCTTTGTGTTTATTTTTATTTAAGCAGCTACGGTTTTTATAACAAGCGGCTTCCCGGGTGTGGCAGATACCACAGCCGCCTATTAACTTGATTAGTTGCTTTGCGTCTTTTTCTGACGCGCTTTTTCTTTCCAGATGATACGCTGTATTTCTTTTTGTGCCTCATTGGAAATCTCAGGGTCGGGATAATATGTATCTTTTCGCTTCGCAGGGTTCGGTTCGTTGTTGGATCTTGCGATATTCAGTTCTTTTGGGGCATCTATCAGTAATCGACAGTGCTTTCCGGTTCCGCCCGCGAACACGATTCGGATATCGTCTCCGATGTTCACATATTGCCCTTCCTTTAATGATAATTTGAGCATTTTCTACCTCCATGCACTAGGGAATAGCTTTGTCCATGCTTTTCCGAATTATGTAACATTTTGTAGTAAAATGTTGCATTTTTCGTGGATTGATAATGGGTCAAAAAAGAAGCGGATTAAAAAACATCAAATGTTTACGCCAATTTAGTCATATTTCATCAAGAATTACTTTATCTTTGATACAGATATGATTAAATCCGGTAAGACAAACAAAAAAATGATAGAAAAATGAAAAGAAAATTATTTAAAAAAATATTTTTCAGGGGTTAAGTTCTGAAAATGGTGGCCGATATAGTAGGTGTAAAGCAAAAATGCAACATTTTACTACAAAATGTTGCATTTTTTCTATTTTGAACTTACCATTATTGTGTTGTGGATTTTGGATATTCTGAGGGTGAAAGTCTGTCATATTGTACGTGCCAGATAACATTTTCTACTATAAAGGAGTATTCAATGGGAACTACACAGCCAATCCGAAACAAGGACGAACTCACGGCTTTCAGGATGTACTATAAGGACATCCGTCCAAACAGCCGCAATTACTGTTTAATTGTGATGGGATTAAACACAGCACTAAGAATCAGTGACCTGCTTAGATTAAAGTGGGACAACGTTTACAATTTCAAACATCATGAATTTCGCACTCATTTTCTTATCAATGAGCAAAAGACCGGCAAGAATAACTATGTCACTCTAAACTACAATGCCATCGATGCTCTGAAAGATTATTTCAATGAACGTAATCCAAATGACCATGAATTTATTTTTACCAAGAACACCTGCAGATACCGGCCTATAAGCAGGACGCAGGCATATCGTATTGTAAAGACTGCCGCCGGCAAAACAGTGCAGGATGAGCACATCAGCTGTCATTCGCTTAGAAAGACGTTTGGCTATCACGCCTGGAAAAATGGCACGCCTCCCGCTCTGCTCATGGATGTTTATAATCACTCATCATATGAGATTACCCAGCATTATCTGGGGATTGAGCAGGATGAGAGGGATGAGATTTATCTGAAGCTTGAATTATAGTACCTTCTATTCCGCCGGCCAGGATTTTCTGAGAGCCACATAGGAAATCAGGAAATTGGCAAGCCAGCCGGCCGGTACAGCAAGCCAGACAAATGCAATACCGAAACGCGGCGCGCAGATTAAGGCAACCGAGAGGCGGATTGCCAGGTTTACCATATTTGCAGCGAGAAACGGACGCATGATGCCAAGTCCACGAAGCACTCCATCTGTGGCCATCTTGATACCCATAAAAATGAAAAAGAAGCCAAGCCATCTCATATAATCCCCTGATACCTGATATGCCAGGGCCGTTCCGTCTTTGCCCAGGAATAATGAGGAAATCTGAGTATGCAGTGTTTCAATTACTATAAAAGCAAGCACTGCAAAACACAGGTCTAACACCAGCGCAGCGTGATAGCCTTTTTTGATACGTTCTGTCTTCTTTGCTCCGAGATTCTGGGAAACAAACGGTGAAACTGCATTCCCAATGGATACAAATATCAGTGAAAATACATTCTCTACCCTCATCGTTGCCGAATATCCTGCAAGCGCCTGTGTACCGAACGGATTCACAACTGCCTGTACTATCATCATGCCAATTGACACCGTAGACTGCTGGAGAACCGAAGGCACAGCAATCCGAAGCATAGAATGAAGCTCATGTCTGTCAAACCATTCAAAGTGACTTTTATACCGACGCATTCTGCTAAAGAAAATCAATAGTGAAAAAACTGCAGATATTCCCTGAGCAATTAGAGTTGCAAGGGCAGCACCGAACACACCCAGGTCAAGGCCTGCCACCATCCAAAGGTCCATAAATATATTTAACACAGAGGAAAATATCAAAAGCCCCAACGGAATCCTTGACTCGCCAATCGATGTAAACATCGTTGAAAGTATATTGTACATAAACAAAAATGGAAATCCCACAAAATATACGCGTAGATACAGCACTGCCTCATCCAGTATATCTGCAGGTGTCTGTAACAGGCTCATCATTGAATGTGAAAAGAAAAAGCCAAAGACGCCCAAAAGTACGCTTAAAACCAGAAAACTAATCAGTGATGTTGATACTATTGTTTTCATTTTGCCGTAATCCCTGGCGCCGAAATAGCGGCTCACAAGTACACCGGCTCCTACACCGGCTCCCAGTGCTATACAGATGAACACATTCGTAAGCGCAGCACAGGCTCCAACTGCCGCAAGTGCAGAGGAGCCTACAAACTGACCAACAATGATTGAATCAGCCATATTATATACTTGTTGAAAAAAGCTGCCCAAGATCATGGGCATTGCAAAAACTGTCAATGCCTTTAAGGGGGCATCTGTAATTAAGTATTCATCTTTTGACATTATTTTTCCCTCATTCCGCTATAATTAAGCTATAGTATATCCGATTGAAAGACAAATTACAATATAGCATTCTTTATCGACATTTTCCATTTCTTATGCTTTCCCTCTAATGCAAACATCATACTGCTCCTTTGTATTTTTATTTAAAAAGCCGCCCAGGCCATAGGCCTGTGCGACTTCTCATAAAATGATTTAAATTAAGTTTATCCTTCAATAGCAATATGCTTTGTGGTCTCAACTTTCTTTTGCTCCTTCTTCGGAACTGAAAGTTTAAGAATACCATCCTCATACTTTGCCTTGATATCTTCCTGCTTCAGCTCATCACCTACATAGAAAGACCTGCTCATAGCACCGGAATAGCGCTCCTTACGGATATACTTGCCATCCTTTTCTTCCTTTTCTTCCTTGTCAAGTCCTTTAGCTGCGCTGATAGTTAAGTAACCATTCTCCAGCTTAGCCTCAATCTCATCCTTCTTGAATCCCGGAAGATCTATATCTACTTCGTAGCTATTGTCAGTTTCCTTGACATCAGTCTTCATAACGTTCTTTGCGTGTTTACCATAAAGCGCCTTGTCAACATCAGGAAATGAAAAATCCATCCAATCATCGTTAAATAAGTTTTCTCCAAAAATACTAGGCATCAACATAAGTCATCTCTCCTTCTTAATCTATAAAATCTGTGTCAACCTGTTTCTTTGGAACCGGGATGTTTCAAGAACTCAAAGCCTTTGCTTTTTGTTCCTTTCCTTTGTTCTTGACTATGTTATACACCTATTATTAGCACTCGTCAATAGTGAGTGCTAATAATTTATAAAATGTTTATATTTTCCGAGCAGCTTCAAAGTACTTACCATATGAAACTCCATTATTTTGCAATAAATAACACTCCGAGTGTGCCAGGCCCACAATGTGATGAAATCACACCACCTGCTCTTGTCTCTATTATTTCCTTAAAAATGCCAAGAGAGGCTATGTAATCTCTTACCCCTTCAACTGTCTTAGCATCACATTCCGAATGTGTAATAAATACACGATCCGGTATTGCGTTTTTCAGGTCCTCTTCCAGATCTTTTGCATAATTCTTTATGACATTACCGATCTTACCTCTATATTTCCTGCTTGCATCCATTTTACCATCCTTTACAACGATCATGGGATGAAGCGCCAATGCTCCTCCGATAAGCGCAGAAACCGCATTGCATCTGCCACCTCTGTAAAGGTACACAAGTGTATCTACAACAAAGCTTGCTCTTACCTTCGGAATCAATTCATCAATTCCGGTTTTTATCTCCCCACGGGATTTACCATCTGCTGCCATAACTGCCGCCTCAACAACAAGCAGACCTATTCCTGTGGACAGATTTCTTGAATCTATCACCGTAACTTTATCTTCTGCATCAAGTTCTTCTGCCGCCATTCTGATCACGTTGATTGATGTCGACATCTCACTTGATATGGAAAAGCATATGATCTCCCTGCCTTCATCAATATATGGTCGCATTACATTCATTGCTGTTTCTATAGATGGAGCTGAAGTCTTTGGTGTAGTCTTATTTTTATCAGCCCACTCATACAATGCGTGAATGTCTATCTGCGGTCCGTCCTCCAGTTCTTCATCTCCTTTTACAATATGAAGCGGAATAATATCTATATCGTATCTTTCTAAAACTTCCTGTGACAGATCACATGTACTGTCTGATATAATTTTTATCATCTTTAATACCTCGTTTTCTGTTGAATCCTTCATCTAAGAGAACTGCACCAATCTGTATTATTTCACCGGCGTATTTATATATTTTTCTTAATGACAGCTATGGCTTCCGCATCCATGCTCACCACATGTATGTCCTTCCCCATGGTTGTGCTCATGGTGAGAACACTTCACATCCGGATTATAATCAAGCGTATCATTGATAAAAGCTTCTACTGCTTTATCCGCATCTCCTGAAACTCCGCCAAAAAGCTTAATGCCTGCTGCCGCTAACGCAATCTGAGCACCTCCTCCGATTCCGCCACAGATCAAAACATCGGCATTTAATGCATTAAGAACTCCTGCCAATGCACCATGTCCGCTTCCATTCGTATCTACTACTTCTGAATGTACTACTTTTCCTTCCTCTACATCGTAAATCTTAAATGCCTCTGTGTGTCCAAAGTGCTGGAAGATCTGTCCATTTTCATATGTTACTGCTATTCTCATGATACCTTCTGCCACTCAAAATGTGTTCAAATATACTCAAACACATCGAGAAATTAAAGTCCTTGCGGATACTTCTTACTGCTTCGATGTGTATGCTTTGGCGATTGTAAACAATACGCTACTCACAAGTTCGTGTACACTCCACAGTCGTAAATTCCTGCGATAGCCCACAGTACATACTTACGTTTGCGTTTATTATGCAACTTCGTAAGTTAAAGCATCTCTTAGATTAAGAGCAGCATTGAAATCCCTATCCTCAACATAGCCACAATCACAACGATATATTCTATCTGAAAGCTTCAAACCTTTCTTGATAGCACCACAGCAATGACATATTTTGGATGATGGATACCATCTGTCTACGACTCTTAATTCAATACCATTTTCATCACACTTAGCTTTAAGCTTAGTTCTAAATTCATAGAACTTTTGTGATGCAACGGCTTTTGATAGATGTCTGTTCTTCATCATTCCTGATACATTCAAATTTTCAATAGTTATATAAGATGGCTTGGTTTTCACTATCTCAGCTATTGATTTATTGATATAATCAGTACGGATATTATCTATTTTATGATGAAATCTTTGTACTTTGAGCTTTTGCTTTTGTATATTCTTTTGAGTGGACTCTCCTTTCTTTAAATTCTCATATTTTCGTGAGAGACATCTTTGTTCTCTACGCAGTTTCTTTTCCAATTTTTTAATTCTTGTTGACTTATTGATATTTTTATAAGTTTTACCATTGGAAACAATCGCCAAGTCTTTTAAACCCAAGTCAATTCCTATACCACCATTGCTATTATTAGCAATCTTAACGTCGGGAATTTCTACAAGAACTGACACATAGTATCTGTCTGCTTTGATGGATACTGTACCGCTTTTGATTTTCCATCCGTCTTTAGTTGTTGGTATATAACCTTTTTCTTTAATGCGTACCCAACCTAAAGTGGGTATGTTCAACCTATGTCTCTCACATCTACAGTCTTTAGTATTGTTCTTTACGAAATACATTTTTACATCAGATTTACCTTTCTTTTTGAAATTAGGAAAAGCGCTTTGATGTTTAAAAAATCTTGTAAATGCAGTACATCCATCCTCAATAGACTTTTTTACAGCTTTTGAATATGCTTCTTTAATCCATATTTTATCAGGATTATTAGGAATATACTCATTATTAAGCCATACGCTGAAACTCTTGCCAGTCATAAACTTTTCACCGTTATCATATAAAGTTTTGTTGTGACCGAGATAGAAGTTATAGACATACCTACAAGTGCCAATAGTCTTGTTAATCTTGATTTTTTGCTCAATCGTCGGATTTATTTCCGTCTTGAAGCTCTTTAGCAATTTCCTCATCCCTTTCTATTTGTTTTTTATA
>OGIH01000925.1_pt1 | contig 18483 bp, 8 predicted proteins | sample 1571721 | NCBI WGS metagenome assembly OGIH01 (sample SAMEA2582068, study PRJEB24529) | metagenome | biome: Human gut stool | place: China | collected 2011
CTTTGTGAACTTCAAAGGTCTGGGACACTTCATCACGCCCTCGTTGAAGTGTCCCAGACCTTTGAAGTTCACAAAGTCAGTGGTTTCACTGAAACCGAAATTATGAGGATTGATACCATAGATGTCATACATTACCACCCATTTGTCTTCGCCAATGCGCTTCCACATGTTAGGAGCTTCGCAGGCTTTCGGTTCCGGGTCTACCCATTCCGGCAGATAAGTATATCCACGGTTGATATATTTCGATACAGCTTGTTTGATACCCGGTGTTCCGTCGTGAGCTACGTAGAACATGTGATACTTATCACCTACTTTCGTGATATCAGCATCGATAGCTGATTTGGTAGCATCGGGATATTGGAACAACAAGCGGGGTTCTGTTTCCAGACCGTCGAAGTCTTCGTTTACATAAGCATAGTACAGCATATTCCGTGCATTGCCCATGCGCATGGTGAAGTAGATCATTATTCTGCCTGCATGTTCATCGTAGACCAGTTCAGGTGCCCAAGCACAACCGATCTCATCATATCCGGGGAAAGTCTTGTCAATACGGACCACATGGTGTGTCCAGTTTACAAGGTCTTTTGATTTCATCAGGACAAAACCACGGTTGTTGCCCCAGCCGTATTTGGCTCCGTCACGCTCCCACTCGGTGTTGCGCAGACCTTTCTGCTGGGCAAAGATATGCAGGTCGGTCATGGCAATGTAGAAAGTACCATCCGGTGCACGATAGATATGCGGGTCACGGATACCTTTCTGTTCGGCAATCGTATCACCGGCGATAATGGGCTGACCGTTATTTACATCCGTAAATGTATATCCGTCATCGCTGACTGCGAAATATAAACTATGTGTATCATCTTTGAAATAGGTAAACAGATAGGCTCCCATTTCCTTTTCATTCGTTTTCCAATCCTGAACCAGTACGGCACCACCTTGCGGTTGGAGGGTCAGTTGGAATTTGCCGTCAGCTTTCAGTTTCAGAGTTTGCAACTGAGGTTGCAGTTCTTTATCATCATTATAGAATGAAAGAGTCTGTCCTGCCAGCATAGGCAATTCGAGTTTCAGTTTCAGCACTTCTTTTGTACCGTTAACAGCCGCTACATACCATTGCTTACCGTGACGACGTGCAACGACTGCATATTTTCCAGGATAACCATCAATAAAGCGTGTTTCATCCCATGTAGTAGGCACCTGTTTCATAAAGTCCAGGCAAACTTGCGGGGCATCTGTCAGATTGTTGGGTGCCAAAGCATAATTCTGAATAGGGTTCTGGAACAACACAGCCGTTGACAACTGGAATACATCCGTCGTGCGACGGGTAGTTCCGCCATTGTTTCCACGGTTCAAACGCTTGTTCAAGAAGGTACCGCCAAATTCCATACAGCCTACCGAATTACGGATAAAAGGATGCAGACAGGCATTGAAAGCCTCTTCGTCACAGTAGTGCTGGTTGAAAATCAGATTCTCGGAAGCCAGTACCGCTTCGCTGCCTACATAGTTGGGATACATCCGCTCCCATCCGCGAGGCACTGTACAGCCGTGGAAGATTACCATCAGACCATGATCGTCAGCATCACTCAGAATACCTTCGTACAAACGCATGGTTTCCTGTTTATCTCCACCGAAGAAGTCGACTTTGATACCTTTCACACCCTGCTCCTGAAGCCATTTCATTTCACGCTTGCGGATAATCGGATCATCCATCATATTGACGGGACCTTGCTCGATATCATTCCAATAACCGCTTGAACTGTACCACAGGAATACATCTACTCCCTTGCCTTGTGCATAGTCGATGAGGGATTCCATACGCTTATGGCCGATTTTCGTATCCCACCAGTTGTCAATCAACACGTATTCATACCCCATTGCAGCAGCCAGATCAACATAACGCACCTGGTCATCATAATTAATACTACCGTCCTGCCAAAGTATCCAGCTCCAGGTACCACGCCCCATCTGATAATCATGTTCCGTCTCATACAGCGGTTCCACTACATCCCAGATAACAGTGGTTTCTACAATAGACTTCAATGTCTCACCTACCGTAATCGTACGCCAAGGGGTAGAACCCGGTAAAGCGAAAGCGGGGGCAACTGTTCCGTTACCATTATTCTCTTCAGCCATCGGAAAAGCTACCGTATACAGATTTCCTTCTGTTACATCGCTCAGGCGCGAACCGCAATAGCGACTGTCTACTCCTGTCTCACTGACAAGCACCCAGCCATTATCTCCTACGCGGAACAGGCAGGGGAAAGTATATCCGTGTCCGTATTGCGAACGGACATCCATCGGGGCATCCGCCTTATATTCTTCTTCATAACTCGGTTTTGTCCGCTTCCAGCCTATCATGGCGTCACTTTGCGGACACATGAAGGTAGTAGTCTGTTCAGGAAAACGAAAACCGGTTGCTTCGCTGTTCACAACAAGGCTTCCCCGTTCGCCCTGGCGGGGCAACGTATAGCGGAAAGCAACGTCATTATTGCTCACACGAAAGATTACGTCCATCTTCTGCCCTTTTGCATTGGCAAAAGCACATACCAATTCATTGGCCTGATAGTGTATCTTGGAAGCTTTGATACGCGATTGCGTGTAAACGGTATCAATTTTCCTTTCTTCATGCCCGGTCAGTTTCATTGCTTTCGCGAAATCTCCCACATTGGTCTCCAGACCCAATGGAGATGATTCCAACATCTGTTTTCCGTTATAGGTGAGAGAATACGATGCTTCCTTCCCTTCCGGGCACGAAACTGTTAGTTGTAATTTACCGTCAGGTCCGCTGACGGTTACATTCTGTGCTGTCAGCGGCAAGGCTACCGCCATACATAAAAAAGCTAATCCCTTCAGTTTGTTTCTCATGATCAAATAATTATTTCAATTGTCAACTGTCAATTGTTTGTTATTACCCGTTTAATCGTTCCGTCTTCATTGAATTCCATACGGTCAATGCATACTTCCCGATGCGTACCCGGACCATCTTTCAGGAAGTTCTTATTAATACGATGATAAACGATATACCACTCATCCGTACCCGGAATTTGTAACACTGCATTGTGTGCAGGACCGTAGATTTGTTTCTCCGGATTCTGAATCAGTACAATCGGATCTTTAGCGACCTCGATAGGTCCCAGCGGCGATTTAGATGTACCGTAAGCCACATGATAGTTGGGTGAACCGGTGTCATCTACCGACCACATAAAATAATAAAGTCCGTTACGGTAAAATACATAAGGAGCTTCACGGAATGCATAATCCTGCAAGGTTCCTCCTTCGGGAGTCATTACCGTAAGTGTTTTCTTCTTGATGGAAATCATATCTTTATTCAGTTCGGCGCCGGCCATGTAGCCATTACCCCAATACAGATAGGGTTTACCGGATACGGGATCGGTAAAGACATCCACGTCTATCTGCTGTCCGTGTCCTACAGGGGAGTCTGTAATGATGGGCTGTCCCAGATCGGTAAACGGTCCGACAGGTGAGTCGGCCATTGCTACGCCGATTTGCTTTCCTCCGCCTTTGGCAGGATTGCCGCTATAATAAAAGAAGTACTTGTATTCTCCCTTGATGAGTTTTTCTTCAATACACGGTGCCCAGGCATTCCCATTCGCCCAAGGTACCTGTTCGGATTTCAAATCCAGCATAACGCCTTCATAGTTCCAGTTCTTCAGGTCGGTTGAAGAGAAAACAGTGAAGTACCATCCGCCCCAGCCGGGTTGTCCGTCTGTTGTGGAATAGATATAATATTTCTTAGTCTTGTTTGAATATAAGATTTCAGGGTCGGCATGAAATCCGGGCAATACAGGATTGTTCGGTATTGCCCCCAATTCGACAGGCTTGCCCCATTTATCCGTGATACGGATCAATTCATCGCGTGTGATAGGAATAATCGTTCCATGGCGGGGATGGAAATTCATCTTCACCTCACTGTCTATCACTTTGAAGTTCTTCAGGTCGGTAGTTTCCGTAAACTGATATTTGCCTTTCATGTATACATCATACATTAATATATACTTATCCTGATTTATCAGTTTAAATGTGCCGGCACCTTCCACAGCATCCTTTGTTTGCTGCTTGTAATCCGGTTCTTCTTTCCACTGGCCGGAAGTCAGTGAACGGGTGGTTGCCACTTTAATGCCGTTTCCATGTCCTTCTGTCTTATAGAACAGGTGGAAAACACCGTCTTTATAGACAATATCCCCGTCGATACATGATTTCTTATTCTCCGGAATGAAGAGTGGCTTCGGTTCACCAATCAGATCTGTAAAGTCGTCATTGGCATACGCATAGTAGATGATATCGGCTCCACCGGCATACTGCATAGACCAGTACACCATATATTTTCCGGCTTCAGGGTCGAAAACCGTCTGCGGTGCCCAAACACGTTTCAGCTTTTCCTGTCCTTTATAACGCTTCTGCATATTGATGATGGAATGCGTCCAGTTTACAAGGTCATTGGACTTCAGCAGCACCATCGCACGGTTTGAATCCCAACCATTGTCAGATACCATATCTGTCACCACCATATAAAAGGTATGACCGTCCTGGCTTCTCAGGATATGCGGGTCGCGCACACCACCGGTCGAACTGATCACTTTCGAATCAAGAACGGGCTTACCGTCATTCAGCGCCCAATATGTATATCCATCCATACTTACGGCATAACATACAGCTTCTTCACTGATGTGGTTACCTGTAAAGTAGGTAAACAAATAAGCCACATAATCTTTTTCAACGATAGGATGTTGTTGGGAAAAAGAAGGCAATGTCATTGCCAACATTAAACTAATAGCAACTGCAAAATGTCTCATAGTATTCCTCATAAAATTCACGTTAGTTATTGGGTGTCAAAAATACACATAAAAAAGGGAATATACTACCACGAATCATGCAAAAAGGGAATAATTTTGTGTCATTTCATTAAAAAACAAAGATTTACCCACTTATCTATAACAAAAATGGAGTGTGCCGGCAAAACAAACTCCATTTCGTATTTCAATTAAAAACGAATGTTCAATCCAAGAAACGTACCATTTCACAAGCGGCCAATAAGAATGCTCCCACTCCAAAATTGGCAGTCGAGTTGGCATCTACTACCTGACCCGGAATTGCCTTTTCTCCGATAGGTTGCACATAACCGATACGTCCATCCGGCTGCAAAGCAACAGTCGTCAGATACTTCCAGGCTTTTTCTACTACAGGCTGATAAGTAGCCTTATCCAAAAAGCCGTTATTCATACCCCACAGCAGGCCATAGGTAAAGAAAGCAGTGCCACTGGTTTCCGGTCCGGGTGCATGTTCCGGATCAAGCAGGCTGCGTGTCCAGTATCCTTCCGGTTGCTGACAGGCTGCCACAGCTTTTGCCATCGCGCGGTAACGGTCTATATATTCCTGACGGTATTTATCCGTTTCAGGCAAATCTTTCAGGACTTTAGCCAAAGCAGCTAAAACCCATCCATCTCCACGAGCCCAAAAATCTTTCTTACCATTCACACTTTTATGTTTAGGATAGAGATATTTTCCGTCACGATAATAAAGCGCATCTTCCGGATCGTACATCAGACTGTCGGCAAATGCCCAGTATTCATGCAGTTTCTCCAAGTAAAGCGGATTGCCGGTAATCTTATATAGTTTAGTCATCACAGGCATCACCATGTAAAGACCGTCAGCCCACCACCAATAATCATTCTTATCCGTACTCATCTGATATTCCATCACTTCGCGGGCACGAGCTATTTTTTGAGTATCCGGTTCTATATTGTATAAATCGGCATACGTCTGGAAACAAATCTGGTAATCACCAAAAAGCACATAATCGTCACTCTCGCCATAGCTGTATTTCCATTCGGCTTTATTATCCGACTTAGCACCTTTCCATTGATTATGTTCAGCCCAAGCCTTGGAGTAGTTCATGAAATCGGAGTCACCGGTCAGGAAGAACGCTTCCATATTACCAGTATGGTAAGCTGCATTGTCCCAAAAAGAGCGTCCGTGCTCAGGATTCTGAGTTTGCCAGTAGTTATTCACTTTATAAATAATATCCACAATCTCTTTGGCCTCATCCTTTGGGGATGCACAAGCGGACATTCCACTCCAGCAAAAAGCCCCAATCAGGATGTTTACTAAATACTTATTCATACTCTTGCTATTCTTTATCTATTTACTATACTAATTGTCTGAGCGTTTAATGTTTCATTCTGTTTCTCTCTATTGAAACAATATTTCCAACATGGCGGAACCAATGTTTCATCGTGCTGAAACGATTGTTTCTCCTTGGTGAAAATAGAGTTTCATCACGTTGAAAACAGAATCATCTTATGTAAGGCTTTCAATCGCCCTTAGGCTTTACAACTTCCAGCACATACACCGGTTGAGGGGCAAACTCTACCCTACGTTCTCCGTCACCTTGCTTGGTGTGCTGCACAAAGAGATGAAGACGACGTTTTTGCTTCCACAATTCCGTATCGTGAGACGGTTCCCAAGCATCTACCGGGAAGTTGGTCAGATCGGTAAACGTCCACTTACCTACTCCTACAGCCGCAGCGTGCGCCAGCGATACCCGGCTTCCCCGTTCCTCATCACGGAAAATATAAAATATCTCGCCACCATCCACTACGATACGCGGGCGGGCGATAGGAATCATCTTCGTACCACCCCCTTTCAGAGAAAAGGAAGTATGGCGGTTCGAAACCTGGCGATTGTGCCACATCTGTCCGTCATGCCACACAATACGGTATTGCGGTACTTCGCTATCAGGATCACGCCAATACGTGGCAATGTACGGGTTACCGCTTGCATCAGCACTCATACTGGTCTGATTGATCAGTTCTGAGTTTTGCGGGATGCGGCAGGCATATTCCGCATTATTGTACCGGATAGGTAAATCGTATTTCTTGCCATTTGCTTTGTACCAGGTCACACCATTATCGTAAGAACGGGCATAACAAAGATCATGATTTGTCTCCACGTGCCACGTTTCGCGCCACACCCAAGATAGGTGAATCGTGCCTTGTTCATCCACATAGAGTTGCCAGTAGGCATTCCGTTGGTCTTCACCATCTATCAGCACATCTTGTACACGATTCCACTTCTTCTCCTTTACAGAATAATGATTCATCACCAGATTCCCCCGTCCGGAAGAGCCGGAGCGATAAACAAACAGCAAATCTCCCCCATTCAACGGATAGAATTCCGGATAAGTCACATTACCTTCATCCACACCAGTCATCGGTTCCTTATCTCCAAGTTCCAGCGTATAAGGGGCGGTGCTACGGCAATAATTCAGTTTATGCCCATGGTGGTCGAATGAGAGATGCAGATACCCCTCGCCATCCAGCATCATGCTGATTATGTTATGGGCATCTTTCACATTTCCCTTGTATTGTGTCCGCTTCAGTGTCCATTGGTCAGAGTCCAACTTCCGTTTACCGAGTACCAGATAGCCGTCGCCGTCATAGTAACTGATATACTGTTCGTCTCCCTGCGTCACAAGTGAATTGTTTCTGAAGACAGTAGTGTTGACTGATGTCTGGCTATACCCATTCCCCACTTCCACGAGCCGGGACTGTTGTGCCCGGAGCGTGGTAAGTGTCGAGAGAATCAGAAAGAAAAAGAGAATGTATCTGTTCATGATAACTTATTTCTTAATAGGCGTGATCTTTCGGGAAGTCTTCTCCACCCCACGCCTTCTTTGATGTCCACGGTTGCGGGGCATCTGTCCAGAAAGGAGCGTCAGCGGGCAATCCTAACGGCAGGAAAGCAAGTGAGGCCAAATATAGGCTGCCATTATTGGTATACCAATCCGATATATTAGGTTGGGAACCATTGAAACCCAATGTCAGATAGCCTTCCGCATTGAAGTTGCGATTATCACCGAACATACGTTGAATGACAGCGGTCATTGCCGCACGTACCTGTCCGGCAGGCAACTCTTTTGGTAACCAACCACGCAATGACAGCAAGGCAAGCGGTTGCAGTACGCCGGTACGGTAAGTAATCGAACGGCCAAATACCGGGAAAGTGCCTTCGGGAGAAACAAAACGTTCCAATATCATGCCGAAACGCTGCATACGCTTCAAGGCATTCGGAAAGTTTCCGCCTTTCACATTCCAGATATTCTGCTTTCCGCCATTTGTCATCACTTCAAGGCATTCCACATACATGGGATGAATCACAAAACTATTGTAATAATCGAAGGCGAAATCCTCTCCGTCACTGTACCAGCCATCTCCTACATACCATTCATCGACTTTACGCAAAGCTGAAGTGATACGGTAATAATCCGTCTGGGCACCCGCCTTTTTCAGGAAGCACTCAACAGTTGAAGAGAATAATAACCAATTCGTATAGGGTGGATCCACCCGACGCAGTTGCTGGAATTCAGCAATATAGCGCTGTTTTGTCAAATCATCCAATGGAACCCACAAAGCGTCATATCCGCGCAAAAAACTTTCAGCTATATAGGCGGCATCCACCAAGGGTTGTCCCTCTTTCCGCCACAACAGATAATCTTTACTTTCCGGATCTACAGATTGAGCATAGCTCTTTAATGCCCATTCACGCAATTGTTTGCGTTGTTTTCCTTCTGCCGTATCATCATCGGGCAGTGACAGCCACGGAGCCAGTCCGGCCATCAACCGTCCGAAGCATTCCATATAAGTCACCCGCTTATCACGACCGTCCCATGTAGGGCTCAACTCTACCAGCATATTTTCCTGCAACTTGCCTTCGCTCATATTACTGAGTACAGGCGCTGCCATCTGGTACAGAATTCCCGCCCAGAGTTCACGATCAGACTTTACTTTTTCCGTTTTCTTTTTTGCCGAAACATTGAGGGGAACCAACAACGCTACAATCAACAGTAGCCACAAATATTTCCACGTTTTCATGATATTCAATTATAAGTTGTTTTTCATCGTTGCAAATATATTCGTTTTCAGATAAACCGAACTGCTAAAATTATTTCAAAAAGGGTATATAATCGACCATTCTATAGGAAAATGGCCGATTTTCACTCCACACTCACCACTTATCCACCCACTCTATAAATGGAATTCCTTTCCCATTAAAACGAACAGGCAGCCAAATATACCTAGAATCCGACAAGCTTTTCGGACGCCACACATCTGCCATAAACATGTATCCACCATCCTTTAGTGGCAGTATGTAGGTACTTTGTCCTCCAAAAGTAATTTTCGCATCTTTACCTACACAAGGATTAGGTAATTGCGACCATTCCCCCAGAATTGAAGAAGCAGTCATCAAACGGGCTTCATTCGGCTCCCATCCTGTACATCCCGAAGCTATCATCCAATAAGTTCCATCCTTCTTAAATATAGCCGGCGCTTCATTATGTCCTCCGGGAAATATACGAATGTACTTTCCGGTATGGCTCAGATAATCATCAGACAATTCTGCGATATGGAGTGTCAGGTTCTCTTCCGAGGAATAAATATGGTAGGCTGTGCCGTCATCATCCACAAACAAAGTCATATCACGGGACATCTGTCCGTCACCTTCCAGGTCACGTTTCACAAACATTCCCTTATTGACAGCCTCACGCCACTCCGGAGTCCACCATTCATAATCTTCCGGATTCCAGGTAAGCTTCTGCTCCTCCCGTGTCATATTTAGCGGATAGACACCGGGATTCACGCGCCCTGAACGGATAAACCGATAAGGTCCCGCCGGGGTATCGCTTACTGCAACTCCGGCACGGGAAGGACCATATCCTCTTCCTTTAAGTTCCAAATGGAACCACATTACATATTTTCCTGTTTTCTGATTATAAATAACTTTAGGGCGTTCTATGATACATCCTTTCTCTATATCACTTCCCGCTTCGTCAGATACAGCCAAAGCTACACCTTCGTACTTCCAGTTACGCAAATCGGTTGATGAATAACATGTCACTCCCACCTGTGTTGTAAAACCGGAAGAAGGCCGGTGCTCTCCAAACCAGTAGTATTTCCCGTTGTTGAAGAGGATACCGCCGCCATGGGCGTTAATAACATTACCGTCTGTATCTTTCCAGACTTCACCGGAAACAATGTCCTTCTGATGAGCGACATTTATCTGTCCCCATAAAGAAGTTAACAAGAAGAAATCCAGAAGTAAAAAGCATCCTACTATTTTCAAACATTTATTCATGACTATCTTTCCTGTTAGAAAAAAGGCGGAGCAAACTTTCAAGAGAAAAGGTTACCCCGCCTTAATCAAAATATAAGACCTATCAAAAACTATTATTCACACGTTGCACCTGCCGTAATTGGCCATCCCGGATTCTGATAAATCGGAGACTGTGAAACGGTTGAACCATCGGGGGATGTAATCATAAAATGTTGAACTGCAATCGGGTCCAAATAATGAGCTTCATAAAAATAAAGTCCATTATAATATTGATTGGTAGAAGTTACCTGGTTCGGACGAAGATAATCACTTAACGATGGAGAAGAAACATTATTATTCTTCTCATCCGCCTGGTCATACTTCAAGTTATCACCGAAAATCGATTTCATCGGACCAAAAATTTTAGCTCCTTCCAACTGATAACCGTTCAATTGATCTAAAGCTCTCCAACGAATTAAGTCCATGTAACGGAATCCCTCTCCGATAAATTCGCAACGGCGTTCACGGCGAATATTATACAGCGTAGCATCAACCAATGCACCATGCGAATAAGCATCCCAACCATTCAAAGCTTCTTTCGACATATCTGTGGCATTAATAGTCTTCTGATAATCAGTATCTACACCCGCACGGGCACGAAGCGCTTTCCAGTATTTATCTGCCGTAGCATCAATATTACCATTTTTTAAATAAGAAGCTTCTATATAGTTCAGATAAGCTTCACTTGCACGATATACCACAAATGCCGTCTGATCCTTACCAAGCAATTGGTCATTATAGTCCAACGAATAGCCCTTGCCTTGAATATAGCCTGTAGAAGTTGCATTCTTAGCATCAGATACATAGAGGCGCGGAGCTTCCGGGAAGTATTCTACCGTTGCAATATTATCAACAGCTTTAGCTTCTTTCGGAGCTTTCATAAACAAACGCCAACGCCAGTCACGGTCAATCTTAGTATCAGTAATATAATCATCACCGGCATAACCACTACCTGCCGCATAGACCGGCAGCCCGTTTTCCATTAAGAATACTTGCTCAAATTGGTGTGTATAGCCTGTGTTACCGCCACTATACAAGTAGTGATTAAAGTGATGGCTATTGTTCAGACTCAAATCATAACCACGATACATGATCACTTCACTATATCCACTCGGATCATGCGAAGCAAACATATCATAATATGGATTTTTACCCTTCGATGCCTGATCGCGAATAATCTGATTATTCTCTGTCAATTGCACAGCATCAGCTACCTGAGATGCAGCACTCATCGCTTCAGTCAGGAAAAACTCGATTTCTTTTTCTATGCTTCCACTCGGGAACTGATAGCCCGCATTATAATCTTTTCCCGCTCCGGGCCAACCTGTGCCATTGGGAACAAGAGCCGTACCAGCATGATATTTTTCCCAGGTAGCTTCAAACAAGGCTACACGAGATTTCAGCAGCAGGGCTGCATTCTTGGAAAGACGGGTCTTCTTCACATTATTATTCATTAAGCTGATAGCCTGATCCAAATCGGAGAGAATAAAACGAGCCACTTCATTACGCGGACTACGTTTAGAAGCCTCCGTCAATGCTTCCTGTTCATCCGGTAACACTGTTTTTACAATCGGAAAATCCCCCAATCGCTGTAAACGGAAGAAATACTCTAAAGCACGAAGGAAATAACCTTCGCCGACCAGATGTTTCAAATTGCTTTCAGTACCGGTCAATTCTCCATTCTCTAAACGAGGCACCACTGTCTGCAAATAATAGTTCAGAGCATTGATATTGGTAAAATTCCACTTGCCACCGCTCTGGGCAACAGTCCAGGTATCCTTAAGATATCGTCCATTGGTGCCTTGTTGATTGTCTGTAGCATTATCATCCTTATAAGTAGAACCATTTTCTGAACCCCAGAAGCTCGGGATCATCCCCCCTTTATCATCAGAATCACTTTTCCAGTTGTCATAGTCAGCATAATATTTATTCACATATGCCTCCAACTGAGACTCGTTCAACAAATATTTTTCGGGAGAAACCTCCGATTGCGGTTCTTCGTCCAAGAAATCGTCGCATGCCGGCAGAATTGCCAATGAACAACTCAGCAATAAAACTTTTGCTATATTGATATATTTCATTTTTTTCATTGTTCTAGTCTATTTAAAAGTTAACACTTAAACCAAACGAGTAAACGCGTGACAGTGGATAAACCGTACCACCCTGTTTACCAATACCTGCCGTTTCAGGGTCCATTGTATCACTAAGACCGGTAATAGTCAGCAGATTCTCTCCAGATACATAAACACGCACATTCTGCAATCCTATCTTATTAATCAAGCTCTTCGGAAGTGTATAACCTAATTGTAAGTTCTTCAAACGCATGTAAGCTGCATTCTGCAAATAAGCAGTCTGTGTCTTATGATTCTTATTGTTAAACAACGGACGAGGATAGTAAGCATTTACATTCGCACCCAGTGGAGAAGCAGTATCTTCGGCACGGAAATAATCCATATGATCCTTGAAAGAAGTAGACCACCACTGACCGCTTCCAGTAGTACCCCAGAATACCATGGAATTCTCACCCGGATCGAAATCACGCTTCAATACACCTTGCCAGAACATGGAGAAGTCGAAGCCTTTCCACTGTGCATCAAGCGTGATACCTGTACGGAAACGAGGCGTATTGTTACCAATCTTCTTTAAGTCACCCATATCATCCAGTGTATTGGAACCGTTATCTATCTTGCCATCACCATTAATATCAGCATACATAATGTCACCGGCTTCCCACTTGGAACCAATTGCTGTTTGTCCACCCTTAGGTAAAGAAGCAATATGTGCATCCATTTCTTCCTGTGTCTTGGCAATGCCAATGGTAGTATAGCCGTAGATATCTCCTGTCAACTCACCAGCCATATACTTGGATAGAGAATTCGTCGGATTCGGATACTTGTCAATACGAGTCTGGTTGTCGGAGATGTTCAACTTCACGCCGTAGCCCAATTCACCCACTTTATCTCTCCATCCGATTGATAATTCCCAGCCGAAAGTAGTCAAGTCCGTATTATTAGTGGAGGGTACAGTAGCTCCTAAAATAGCGGGCAGTTCAACACCAGGACCTACCATATTCTTAGTTTTACGCCAGAAGTAATCGAATGAACCGGTCAGACGGTTATTCAAAGCACCGAAGTCAAAACCGATATTGGTATTCTTAATCTTTTCCCAACTCAAGGAGGTAGAGATTAGGCCGGGTACAGATGCCACACTAGTCAACGCACCATTTTGTAACCACTTTCCACCATTTGTAGTGACACCCAATGTCTGATAAGTAGGATACCAACTTGTTGTGTTCTGATTAGCCAATTCACCATAGGAAACAGGAAGTTTCTTCGGACGTATCAACTATGATTATAACGGGAAGAACCGTCATAACGAAGGTTACCTTCTACCAGATATTTACCGTTATAATCATAGTTGATACGTCCGAAGAAACCGGCGTTCTTCCAATTCTTATATAAGCCTTTCAGTGTGTAACTATCAGCATCTGTAGTCAGATTGAGCACCGGCAAATCAGTTGTAACCAAGCCCGTACGAGCACCTTCCATATCACGATATTTCATAATTTCTGCTTGGAAACCACCCAATACCGTGAAATTATGCTTCTCTTTCAAAGAGAAATTATAATTCGAATAAACCGTAGGGTTCAGATAAGTCGTCTTCAGTGAGTATTCAGATACTTGATCCTTATTGGCACTGGTCAAAGCAGTATAAGTATTTTCCGGATTATCCTTGTAGTGGGAATATACAACAAACTGTTCCCAATGGTTCCAGTTATTATCAGTCTTGATATTCATCTCACCAATGATATTCCAATTCTTCAAAGGAGTGACAGTAATCTTCAACTGTTGAGCCATTGCATCTTTCTGCTCATTATGACGACCACCATCGCGCATTACACCGATATAGTTAATATCCGACATCAGATAACCATTCGGATCATAAACGGCACGCACCGGACGCGCACGACGCAGAATATGATTATAGAAATCATCATTCATATAAGTAGGACGCTCATAATCAGTACGAACCCAACGGTTAGAGTAATCTACCTTCAATGCCTTAGTCAGTTGGGCACTGATTTTAGCTGTAATAGTATAGCGGTCATAATCTTCTGTTCCATAACGCATGAAACCTTCTTGCGTCATATAGTTAGCAGAAAGATAATAAGTCATCTTATCACTACCACCACTCACGCTGACGTTATGTTCCTGTGAGGGAGCCGTATTACGATAATACTCTTTCAACCAGTTTACATTATTGGCGGAATAGTCGTAGTTCCACTTACCACCACTACCATTACCCCAAATATAGTCATCACTTTCTCCTGTCATGAAGTCATATACAAACTGACGGTACTCATCAGTATAAAGATGCTTGCCACTACCATTGTACTCAGCGTCATCAAACAAGTTCACAAATTCATAGGAGTTAGCCATGTCGGGCATCTTTATCGGTGTACTGTAGCGCATATTCATATTATAGTTGATCTGCGCACGACCAGACTTACCACTTTTCGTAGTCACCAATACAACACCAAACGGGGCACGAGAACCATAAATAGAAGAAGCGGCAGCATCCTTCAATACAGAGATACTCTCAATGTCCTGTGGATTGATTGAATTAAGATCGCCTTCCATACCGTCAATAAGAATCAAGGGAGAACCACTGGAGAAAGCATTTCCACTTGCATCCTTACCTACTGTACCCGTACCACGCACATCGATAGATTTAGTTGCATTCAACTCACCACCGTTGCCGCTATTGCTAATGTTAAGTCCCGGAATGACTCCCTGCAAAGCCTGAACAGCATTGGCAACCGGACGAGCTTCAATGTCTTTTGCCGTAGCCGTACCAACAGAACCCGTCAAATTGACCTTCTTCTGTGTGGCAAAACCTACAACCACCACTTCCTCAAGCATCTCGTTATCCTCTTTCAAGTCGATAGTGAAGAACGTTTTTCCCGCAACAGGGATTTCTTGAGCTTTATACCCCACAAAACTTACGATTAACGTACTATTAGAAGATACATTCAGAGAAAAATTACCATCTATATCAGTAATTGTTCCATTTCCGGTGTTACCTTTTTCCACAATGCTGGCACCGATAACGGGTCCCATTGCATCATTCACCACACCTTTCACTTTAATTGTTGAATTCTGAGCGCCCAAGGAAGGGGCATTCAACAGAAGAGCCATACAAACCGCTAAAGTGACACACACTTTTAGCCTGAGTTCTTCAAAGAATCTCTGTTTTTTCATTGCATAAACTTTAAGATTAAACATTCAATAAACACTTTACACTTTTAGAGCGCCTGAAATCAAAGAATATATATCTTCTTTCAGTTCGCACCGCAAATGTAAGTGCTATTAAAATAACTGTCTGAGAGACAGGTTTCAAAGAAGTGTAATTATGGTGCATGAAACAATCTTATGTATAACTTGCACCATACTTAAACCAAAAGCGGACCAATCGTACTACATATCATCTTCCACAGTTCCCCCCGTAGTGAACTTTTCCATGTACTCGGAAGGCTGCATCCCGATTTCTTTCTTGAAGCAGACACTAAAATAACGCGGATCATTGTATCCTACAGCATAAGCCAATTCGGAAACCCGCACCCGTTTCTTCTCTTCCATAATACGACAGGCAGCCTTCATACGGATATTACGAATAAAGGAAGAATAGTTCAGTCCCGTCAAAGATTTCAACTTACGGAAAAAGGTGGATTTAGTAGTGTGCATCTCTTCCAAAAATTGTGTCTGGTCAAATTCCGCATCATCAAGATGACGATTCACACACTCGATAGCACGTTGCAGGAACTCCTCATCCAAGCTGGTAAAATCCAGTTCTTTCGCTTCAAAGACCAATTGTTTCTTGAAATCCTTCATCGCCCGCTGACGACTGCGAAGCAAGTTACTGATACGGGCATGAAGCACACTCAGATTGAAAGGCTTACTAATGAAACCATCAGCACCCGATTCATAAGCTTCTACACGATCTTCTTCCTTATTCTTGGCGGTCAATAATATAATAGGTATATGGCTGGTTTCAATATTTTCTTTGATGCGACGGCAAAGTTCAATACCATCCATTTCAGGCATCATCACATCAGAGACAATCAAATCGATGTCTTCTACCTCAACCACTTCAATAGCTTCTCTTCCGTTAGTTGCCGTATAGATGACGTAGTCCGTACCCAAAAGCTTCACCATCAGATTCAATAAATCTTCGCTATCTTCTACTATCAACAACGAACGGGAAGGAGTGGTATCGGCCCCCTCTTCTTCTTTTTCTACTGCATCAGCCTCTACAATTTCTTCCACATCCGGAATAACTCCCGACAGATTCGAATCAATCTCTTCTTCGGCATAAGCCGTACGCAAGACGGGGAACGTGACTGTAAATTCCGTACCTTGTCCTTCCTCGCTCTCTGCCGTAATTGTGCCATGATGCAATACGACCAAATCACGTACTAACGACAATCCGATACCAGTTCCAATTGTTTTAAACTTCCGGTAATCTCCTTCGTAAAAACGTTTAAAAAGGTTTTTCTGAGCTTCCTTTGCAATACCGGGACCATTGTCTTTCACGACCAGACAGGCAAGGTTCTCTTCCATGCAGGTCAACCTGATGCTTATCATTCCTCCGTGACGGCTATATTTAGAAGCGTTGGACAGCAAGTTATACAGTATCTTATCCAGCTTATCCGGATCAAAATAAGCATTGAAAGGTTCCGGAGAACAAGAAATACTAAACTGCATATCTTGCTTTTTCATCAAAGGTCGGAAACTGTCGAAACTACGCCGTACGAACTGCGCCAGGTCTCCCTGCGACACTCGTAACTTCAGATTTCCAGTTTCCGCCTTACGAAATTCAAGAATCTGCTGTAATAAACGTATCAACCGATTGATATTGTTCGTCATAACCCGATACTGTTCCTTATAACCGGGAGCCGCCTGCATCAACTCATCCACTGAAGCGGAAATAATCGTCAACGGAGTTAATAACTCATGAGTAATATTTGTGAAGAACTGCAACTTGGCATGATTTATCTCTTCCGCTTTAGCCTGTTCCATCTCACGCATATGAAGCGCATTACGCAAACGGATACGGTTGCGAATCACCCGGTAAGCATACCAGGCAGAGCCAAGAACCAATAATATATATAAGGTATAAGCCCACCAGGTTTTCCAGGGCGGTGGTAGGATAATGACTTTTACAGTCTGTACATCCTGGTTCCAAATACCATTTGAATTGGAAGACTTCAGATAGAAAGTATACGTCCCAGTCTTTAAGTTATTATAATAAGCAAAACGTTTAGAAGCATCTGTATATTGCCATCCGGAATCAAATCCTTCCAATCGGTAGGCATATTGGTTTCTCTCGGGGTTGGCATATTCCAATGCAGAAAATTCAATGCTAAAGTTATTATGTTTATAATCCAACCTGATTTCATTCATAAAGCCCGGGGATAAATCGGACATTGCCGCCCGTTCCTTTTCAGTGAGCGATGCCCATGTCTGATTAAAGACTTTAATGTTGGTAATTATCACAGGAAAAGAGAATACTTGTTCTTCCTGTTGATCAGGATAAAAACTATTATACCCCCGGTGTCCACCAAAAAACATTTCGCCATCGGAGGCTACACATGACGCTCCCCGATTGAATATATTATCTTGTAAACCATCAGCAGTAGTATACAAACGATATGTCACATTCTGTAAATCATCCGGAACCGTAAGCCTCAGCAATCCAATATTAGTCCCTAACCAAAGTTCCCCTTGCTTATCACTCTGAATACTGGCTATCGCATCTCCGGGCAAATTCCACAATACATGTACCGGTAAGAAAGTATCATTCGCAGCATCATATAAATTCAATCCACTGCCACCGGTCCCTACCCAAATTCGTCCTTGGGCATCTTTATAGACGCAATCAGCATAATTACTATTCAACTTATCATTCGCCAGTGAATAGCCGGAGACCGTATATTCTTTCAAAGAATTCCCACTTCCCTGAATACGGATTACACCATTTGTGCTGGATGTCACCCACATATCACCATTATTACCCTCTACTATTTGCATAGCTACCACATCATACATCATAGTATCGCCTACCTTCAAAGAATCAATCCGCACAGGAGTCCCATCAGCAGTACGCATAGACACCCCACCCCGAGTAGCGAACCACATATTCTGTTTAGAGTCTTCATAAATACTATAAATACAGGAATTGCACATCCAGGGCACATTCGAAGGCGAATAATATTTCACACGCTTCCCTACAGGAGCCGACTTGTCTATTTCAAAC
>OGIH01000928.1_pt1 | contig 18397 bp, 8 predicted proteins | sample 1571721 | NCBI WGS metagenome assembly OGIH01 (sample SAMEA2582068, study PRJEB24529) | metagenome | biome: Human gut stool | place: China | collected 2011
ATCACGCAGTCGCTCTTCGTACCGGCACTGCTGATCGTGCTGCTCAGCGCTCTACTGATCCTTTGCCACAAACCGTTGCTGCTGCTGTTGGGCACGCCGCCCGAGCTGATGGTTCCCGCGCGCGAATACCTCGTGTGGTTCACGCTCTTCCTCGCGCCGCTGGCCGTCTTCAACATCCTGATGTTCATCGTGCGGCTCGACGGCGCACCCCGGTTCGCCATGGCGTGCAACATCATGGCGGCCTGCATAAACATCGTACTCGACTACCTCTTCATCTTCGAATTCGGGTGGGGGCTCGCAGGCGCGGCCATCGCAACGGGCATCGGCTATATCGTAGGCTCGGGCGTGATGCTGCGGTACATGCTGCGCAGCAGCCGCACGCTGCACTTCGTGAAGTTCAAAACCAGTTACAAGAGCCTGCGCCTCACAGCCCGCAATCTGGGCTACATGACCTACATCGGGTTCCCGGCGCTGCTGAGCGAGCTGGCCATTTCGTGCCTGATGGTCGTGGGTAACTACACGTTCATCCGCTACACCGGCAAGGACGGCGTGGCGGCGTACAGCATCGCCTGCTACATCTTCCCGATCATCTTCATGGTCTACAACGGCATCATCCAGTCGGCACAGCCGATCATCAGCTACAACTACGGCGCAGGGTTAATGCGGCGCGGCAGGGATGCGTTCGCGATGGCACTCGGCTCGGCGTTCGCCTGCGGGCTGGCGGTATTCGGGTTCACATGGCTGTTCAGCCCGTGGATCGTGGGGCTGTTCCTGACGCCCGACGCCCCGGCCTATGCAATCGCCGTGCGCGGCCTGCCGCTCTTCGCCGCCGGGTATCCCTTTTTCGGAATCAACGTCGTCACGATCGGCTACTACCAGAGCATCGAGCGGGGACGGCTTGCGACGGGCCTCACCGTGCTGCGGGGCATCGTGCTGATGGCCTTCTGTTTCCTCGTACTGCCGCGGCTGGCGGGCGTGGCGGGGATCTGGCTCGCGGTACCGGCGGCCGAACTGGCCACGACCCTGCTCCTGCTCGTACTGCTGCGCCTCGACCGCGGGATGAGGCGGCCTATTCCCGGCGGTATTTCTCCATGAATTCGGTGGGCAGCATCCCGAACTGCGCATGGAAGCACTTGGCGAAATAGGAGGTCGAAGTGAAGCCCACCATATAGCATATCTCCGTGACGCGCAGGTCGTTGGGTTTGGAAAGCAGCTCGGCGGCCACCCTGAGGCGCGTGGAACGCAGGAACTCGTTGGGCGTAGTGCCCGTCAGCGACTTGATGCGCGAGAAAAAGAGCGTACGGCTGACATTCACGGCTGCGGCGATGTCCTCGACCGAAAGGTTCGAATTGGAGATGTTGTCCATGACATACTGATTCACCTGCGCCATGAAACGGTTGCCCGAAGGGCTCGCCGCGTCCCCGTCCATGACCAGGTAGGGCATCTTCGAGAATTTCAGGCGCAGCCGGCCCCGGATGTCGATAAGCGCCCGGATCTGGCGGTCGAGGTAGTCCACCGACAGCGGCTTTTCGAGGTAGGCGTCGGCACCCGCCTCCAGCGCACGCACCTTCGCCGCCGAAGAGGAGTCCACCGAAACCAGCACCACGGGGAGGTGATCCAGCGCCGGGTCGTTGCGGATCGCCGCGCAGAGCGCCACGCCGTCCATCCCTTTCATCGCCACGTCGCTCACGACGGCCGCAATGCCCCGGCTTCGGAGCAGATCGAGCGCCTCACGCCCGTCCGCCACACAATGGATCGTATAGCTGCCGGAAAGATGCCGCACGAAAAAGTCCGCGAAGTCGGCATTATCCTCGGCCAGCAAGATGTCGGGCAGCCGCTTCTGCACCTCGGGCTGCACGGCCGCCACGGCCGGCTGCCCGGCAGGCACTCCGGAATCGCCATCCGCCCCGGGGACGGGACGGGGTGCACCGAGCGGAACCGTCACCGTAAACTCCGTCCACTGTCCCACGGCACTTTCGACCCCGAGCACGGCGCCCATCCGGGTCGCCAGGCTCTTCGCCACGGCGAGCCCCAGCCCGCTGCCGGAGACACACTTGTCCGACGTATAGAAAGGTTCGAATATCCGTGCCTTCTCCGCCCGGTCTATCCCCGCGCCGTCGTCACGGACACGCACCCGGAACACGTCGCCGGGCACCTCTCCGCCGGGGCCTTCGAGCGTTATGTCGATGCGGCTCTCGGCGAACTGGTAGGCATTGCCGAGTATCTGACCCACGATCTTCGAGAAGTGGTCGCAGCACATCTCGGCCGTGAGGGCTTCGCCGGGCAGCCCGAGGTGCACCGCGATGCCGCGCCGCGGGACGGCATCCCCCACCGCCGCGACCACCGTCCGCAATACCTCCCGTACGTCGACGCGCTCCGGGGCACGGGAAGCGGCATGCTCGCCCTCCTCCGCGCTTTTCAGGTTCAGGATCTGGTCGACCAGCGTCCGCAGCCGCTCGCAGTTCTTGCGGATGATGTCCACGTCGTCGCGCAACCCGGGCAAATCCCCGGCGCGCTTGGCGATCTGTTCGACGGGTGCGGCAATCAGCGCAACGGGCGTACGTATTTCGTTGGCCACCTCCGTGAAGAGGCTCACCTTGGCCTCGAGCAGGTCGAGCTTGTTCTTGCGGGTGATCGAGGCGATCTGCTCGCGGTGCGCGCGGCCAATCCTGCGGCGCAGCCACAGGCCGCCGCCCGCCACGGCCAGCAGAGCCAGCACGCCGTAGGCCACGACCATGGCGCGAGCCATCCACCACGGCGGCAGCACGAGGATCTCGACCACGGCCTCCTCGCCGAACTGCTCGCCGCCGGTCGAGGCGCTCACGACGAAGCGGTAACGGTTCGGCGGCAGGTTGGTGTAGGAGACATGCTGCACCCCGGCCCCTTCGTCCAGACCGGTGGTGATCCATTTGTCGTCGAAATTCTCCAGCCGGTAACGGTAGACCGTCCTTAGCGGCGAGGAGAAGTTGAGCGCAATGAAATCGAGGCTGAACGACATCTTCCGTCCGCGCAGGCGCACCGAGCGCTGGCAGTCGATGGTATTGGACAGCAGTCGTCCGTCCACGGGCACGCTGCGGTTGAAGAGCTTGAAATCGGGGAAGACGACGCTGAGCTTGGCCGAATTCTCGCGGCGCGTGAAATCATAGGGATAGAACTTGTTGATGCCGTTGTTGCAGCCGATGTAGATATGCCCGGTCGAGGACTTGATGCCCGAATTGGCATTGAAGATATTGGCCAGCAGTCCGTCGTCGGAGGTGAACTTGTAGATCGACTGCGGGCCGTTCCCGGGGCTGTATTTCAGCAGCCCGCGGTTGGTCGTGAGCCACAGTTCGCCGCCGTTCTGCACGATCTGGAACACGGCGCAGTTGCCGTAGGGCAGCATGTCGAACTCCCTGGAGAGCGTGTCGGCCGCGATGTCGTAACGGCAAAGCCCGCAGCCGTGGGTGCCGATCCACAGGTTGTCCCCCTCGACGGCCAGGCAGCTCACGAAATCGGAAAGCCCGCCCCCGGAATCGTGCGAACAGAGGGCGAACCGGCCGTCGTCGAACCCGTAGCGGATCAACCCCTTGCCCAGCGACGCGAACCACAGGTGCCCGCGGGCATCCTCGCAGATGTCCACCACGTCGCTGTTATGTCCCAGGCCGAATGCGCACGTGATGGTCTGCGAAACGTCGTCGTAACGACAGATGCCCATTTTGGTGCCGATCCACAACTGCCCCCGCGAATCGCGGAAAACCGAATAGACGTCGAGATTGTCGAGTCCCGTGCCGGCCTGCGTGAAGTGCTTCATCTGCCGCGTGCGCAGGTCGATGCGGTAAAGCCCGTCGCCATACGTCCCGACCCACAGCCATCCGCCGTCGATGGTGAGCGCATGGATGTTGAGCGCCCGGTCGCGCGGGTCGACCGCCACGGGCGTATAGCTGCCCGTACGCGGGTTGTAAAGGCTCAGCCCCCCGTCGTCGCTGCCGATCCAGATATTCCCCTCGGGATCCTCGCAGAATTTGCTGATGATATGCCCGCACCCCTCGCCGGCCTCGATGAGCGTGAAAAGCGAACTGAGCGGCGAGAGGTAGTTGATGCCGCCGAAATAGGTTCCGATCCACACGCCGCCGTCACGATCCTTGAGGATGGAGTGAATGAATTTGTCGTTGAGCCGTCCGTTCCGGTTGGTCGTGCCGTTGTCGACATGCTCGAAACTGCGGTTCTTGGTATTGAAATTCACCAGGCCGTGATCCGTCCCGAGCATGATTATCCCCGGGGCGTATTCGATCATGCTCCGCACGCGGCCGTACGCCTCGCCGTCCTCCGGGCGGTTGCAGGTGAACGTCAGCCGCGAAAGTTCGAACTTGTAGAGCTCGCAGGCATACCCTGCGATCCAGATGTCGCCGAACGAATCCTGGCACATGGTACTGATGCGCGAAATCGGCTCGCGCGTGAGCGTGTCCTCGACCCGGAAGGTGGAGAAACGGTTGTTCTCGGGGTTGTAGCGGCTCAGCAGCGAACCGCCGCCCGAAGCCACCCAGATGTTGTTGTCGTGGTCGAGCAGGATCTTCACGATGACGTCGGACGAGAAGGCCTCGGGGTATTTCGCGGCGTTATAGTGTTCGAACGTGCCGCTCTTGAGGCTGTAACGGTAGAGGCCGTCGCCGAGCGTCCCGATCCACATGTTGCCCGCGACGTCCGCCGCAAGCGAATAGACCAGCAGGTTGCGGCGCTCCCGGCCATCGCTGCCCAGGATGGGCAGGTGGACGAACGACTCGTCCTTCGAGTCGAAGATATAGACCCCGTCGCTGGTTCCGACCCATATGCGGTCGCCGTTGGGGAACCCTTCGCCGCAAAGGCTGTAAATACAGTTGTTTTCGAGCGTATTGCGGCGGCGGTAATCAGAGCGGTAGTTGGTGAAATCGTAGGAGTTGAACCGGTCGAGGCCGTCGGCCGTGCCGACCCAGACATACCCCTTGTCATCCTGATAGAGGCACTGGATGGTGTTCGACGACAACCCGCTGTTGTCGGTATAATACCTGAATTTGTGCTCCATACCGCTCCCGGCACGCAACACCAGACACATCGCGACCGCACATACCGCACATTTCACCCTCGATTCCATAGCGCCGACCCTTTAGAGAACTTTATAATCTTTATCATTCCATCCCGCAAAACCGACGCAACCTTTCCCGGGGCGGAAGCATCCGATGGGAAAAATACTTTCTTTCCTTAATATATACAAATACAAGGCATCATTATACCTATTTCGGGCAGCAGAAATGCGCCGTCCGGCTCCGAAGCGGAAGGCATTATCCGTCGGGGCACCGCCCCTACGCGCCGCAGTCCGCCGCCCCGCCCCGAAGACATGACGCCCCCGGGCGGACGGCCGATGCCGTCCGCAATGCAGGCGCAGGATAAGGGGCGCTATCCCCGCAAACAACGGGGAGTACCCGGAAATCAGCCGGGAGGGGGGGGGGAATTCGGGATGCATGGCCGCCGGATGTTTACCTGATCTCACCGATATCGTCCAGCGGCCAGTCGTCGGTGCGGAACGGGACAAGGGGCTGCCCCATCGTCGTCATGACATTGGCTTCGGGGCAGTAATTGCGGAAGGCGTAGCGCACCGCCACCGGGTCGGGCACCCGGTCGGAGCTCACTTCGATCCGGTTGTCCCAATATTTGAAATTCGCAACGGCAGGGTGGAAAACCCGGTCTTCGCCCGCAATCTCGAAGCCGCCCGGACGAAGATAGCCGTCCGGGCCGAAGGCCACGAAACTGTCGACGCCGTTTTGAGCCCGGACGGGCAGGTTGTCGAAAGTCAGCACCAGTTTATTGCCGTCGCGCTCCATCGACTTGTATACCGGCGCCGGGGCGGGCAGCCCCGTCACCCCGTAATCGTTCGCCAGGGCGAGGAACGCCAGCCGCTCCCCCACTTCGCGCTTGCGCGCCGGATGGATGCAGGTCGGATTGCCCAGGTCGGTCGTGGCGGCGATCCCCGAGTGCGGGATTTCGGCCAGCGCACGGTACTGCGCCTCGATCACCAGCGGCAGCGAACGCAGTGTGTCGCCCTCGTAGCGGTAAGGCGCCAGCTGCGTATAGTAGAACGGCATCTTCCCGTCGCCCCAGGTTTCCCGCCAGAGTTTGACGAGCGAGACCTGCAATGCCTTGTAATCGTACCAGTTCTTGCGGTTCGACTCGCCCTGGTACCAGATGAACCCTTTGGCCGTATAACGGCAGACGGGCAGGATCATTCCGTTGTAGAGCCGCTGGGGAATGCTGTTGTCGTAGGTTCCCGACTTGGCAACGGCATGGTCGATGCCCGGCGTCGCGTCGATGGCGTCGACGGTCATCCACGCCTCGATGGTCGAACCGCCCCAGTTGGAGGTGATGAGCCCGACCGGAATGCCCAGCGCCTTGTAGAGCATACGCCCGAAAAAATAGCCCACGGCGCTGAACTGGCCGACGGAGGCGGGCGTCGCGGTCTGCCAGGCCGCATCGCAATCGTCCAGGGGTGTCTTGGACGAGACCCTGGGGACGGTGAACATCCGAATGCCGGGGTACATGCCCGCATCGGCGATGGCATCGACCGCCCCTTCGACGGGTTGGAACATGAATCCGCTCACGGGCATCTCCATGTTGGACTGTCCCGAGCAGACCCACACCTCGCCCACGAGGACATTGTCGAGCACGAGCGGTTCGCCGTCGCTGAGGGTCACGGTATAGGGGCCTCCGGCTTCGCCCGTGGGGAGCTTCAGCGCCCAGCGGCCCGAGGCATCGGCCCGGGTTTCATGCGTGCGGCCGTCCCACGAGGCAGTGACCCGTACCCGGCTGCGTGGCGATGCTTCGCCCCAGAAATTCACTTCGGCATTGCGTTGCAACACCATATTGCTCCCCAGCACGGCGGGGAGTTTCACCCGCGCCGGGAGCTGCACGGCCAGCAATAGCGCCAGCACGACGGAAAAGAGCCGTTTCATCGGAAAAAGTCGTTTATTTTTTATCGGTCTGTTTCTTATCGACGACCACGCGGTCGCAATTCCGCGTGATGAAATTGCGCTTTTCGTCGAGTACATAGGGATAATCGTCGGTGTATTCGATGACGTTGTCGCGCGTGAACACGAACCCGTCGACACAGTAGAGGTTGACGATACGCGGGTCGAACACGCGGAAGGTGTTACCCTCGACCCGGATGTTGCGGTGGTAGCGGCTGGTCTCGCGGTCGGGGATGCCGCTGCCCACGGCAATACATGCCGAGCCCCAACCGGGACTGCCGTAGTTGCCGTTCTCGAAGAGGTTGCGGCGGATCACCACGTCGCGCACGCCCGACTGCTCGTACCAGTAGTTGGCGTCGCCTTCGATCAGGATGGCCGCCCCGGCGATGTGGAAGTAGTTATCCTCGATGACCATGCGGTTGCGCGAGCCCAGCAGCAAGCCGCGCGCCCGGTTGCCGCGCATGCGGCAACCCTTGATGAGCACCTCGGGATATTCATCGTCGGCCGCCACGACATGCATGGGCTCGACCCCGTCGGGGAGCGGCTCGGTGAAGGTGACTTCGGTGTAAACCTTGTTGAGGCGCCTGACCGACTTCACCGTCCGGCGGGCATAGGTCTCCACGTTGTTGTTGTCGACCAGTTCGAGGGTCATCCCCGGCACGATGAAATCCACGCCGTACTGCCCCGAGTTGCGCCAGCGGAGCAGCAGTTTGTCGGCGCCCCCGACCTTTTCGACGGCCATGTACAGCCCGTGGATATTCGTCGCGTCGTCTTTCTGGTTCTCGAACGTGCAGTCGATCATGCGGATGTAGCCGCCGCAGTTGACGTAGTGCGTGGCGTCGGCCGTAATGCTGATCATGCGCCCCTTGCCGGGCGAGGGGACGATCACCAGCTTGCGAAGCTCGATGTCGCGGCTGCGCTGCGCGATCACACCCATGCCGCCGCAGTGGTAGAGGTTGACGTCGCGGATGGCAACGCCCCGGCAGTCGGCGAGCGTGAAACCGGGGTTGTAACGCGCAGCCGCGCCGAATACCATCACGTTGCCGACCGTGGCGGTCAGGTCTTTGCGCAGGATGCGGATGTTGCCGTTGGCGCATTTTTCGGCCGGGATCGTCCGGTTCGACAGCCAGTAGTCCGTGGCACGGAACGCCGGTTCGCGCCGCACGGCGTCGAACTCCAGCAGGTTGGAGAAGGGGTACACCGTACCCTCGGCATCGCGGAAACGCAGGCAGCCGTTGACGATGTCGCAGAGGTAATCTTCGGGGAACTCGATTTCCAGCCAACCGTCGCCCTTCGCCACAACGGTGCCCTCGGAATTGAACGTACGGGTGAAGTCGATCGTCAGGTCGCGCACCGTAATGTTCTCACAGTCTTCGAGGCTGAACGGCGAGATGAAGCCCGTGAAGAGCAGTTCGGTGCCGTTGCCGTCGATCTCGAAGTCACGCATCCCCACCAGGTCGAACGCAATGCGCTTGAGGCTCTCGTCGTTGTTGCTGATGAACTGGTACTTTTCGACCGCCCGGTCGGGGCGCATGCGGAGCTGGCCGCCGGGCAGCACGAGCCGCGAGGCGCCGACCTCGGCACAGTGTTCCAGCGCGGCCCGCACGGCGGGCACGGCATCCGTCCCGGCAGCGCCGGGCGCGAGGAAATCTTTCAGGTAGACGGTTTTTTCCGCCGCAGGTGCCGCATATACGGCCAGGATGGCCAGCAGGGCGGCGCAGCATTTTCTCAGGGTTCGGTTCATAAGGGTCGTATTTTTCGGATAGAGTTATTTGTTATCAGCCGGTTCGATCTTCAGCGCGAAGCCGCCGCCGGGCGCCACGGGTATTTGCAGCCGTGTCGCGGAGGTCACCCGTTGCGTGGAGAGCGCATAGCGGGCGGGCTCCGCAGCCGAGCGGCCGTCGTCGGCGAGCAGCGTGGCCGTATACTCCCGCCCGGGGTCGAGCAGCGACAGGTCGACATCGAGCGTGCGCGGCGTCCAGCCGGTAAGCCCGCCCACATACCAGCAATCCTGCCGTTTGCGTGCCGTGACGATATATTCGCCGATCTCGCCCGCGAGCACCCGCGTCGTATCGAACACGACGGGCAGCGAAGCGATGAAGCGCGTGCAGGCCTCGTCGGCCATGTAGCGCGTCGGAGAGTCACAGAGCATCACCAGCGGCGCATCGAAGACCACGTAAGCCGCCACCTGGTGCGCCCGCGTGCCCTGGCTCATCGGGTTGCGGTAGTCGATCCGGAAGCCTTCGCGCGTGGCATTGCGGTAGGCGCCGGGCGTGTAGTCCACCGGGCCCTGCACCATGCGGATGAAGGGGAAGGTCACGTCGTAGAGCGGCATGTCGGGATTGCTCCACTTGAGTTCCTCCAGCCCGAAGACGCTTTCGAAATTGACGATATTGGGATAGGTGCGGTTCTGACCCGTGGGTTTGTAGACGCCGTGGATATCGAGCACCAGGCGGTGCGCGGCGGCGACCCGGGCAAGGCGGTAGACCAGCTCGACGGCCTTCTGGTCGTCGCGGTCGATAAAGTCGACCTTGAAGCCGCGGATACCTAATCCGGCATAGTAGCTGCACGCCTCTTCGAGCTTGGCGTCGAGCACGTTGCCCACGACCCACAGCATCAGCCCGACACCTTTGGCGTCGGCATAACGCACCAGTTCGGGCAGGTCGATCTGCTCGACCACGGACATCACGTCGCCGGCCTTCGGATCCGACCACCCTTCGTCCAGCACGACGTATTCGAGCCCGTAGTCGGCCGCGAAGTCGATATAGGCCTTATAGGTTCGCGTGTTGATGCCCGGCTCGAAGTCCACGCCCGTCAGCCCCCAGTCGTTCCACCACTCCCAGGCCACCTTGCCGGGCTTCACCCACGAGCAGTCGCCGATGCGGTTCTCTGCGGCGAGGGCATAGACCAAGTCGTTGGTCGGGAGTTCGCGGTCTTCGTCGGCCACGGCGAGGATACGCCACGGATATGTCCGCGTGCCCTCGACGCGGGCGATATAGTCGTGGCGCGTGGCGACCTTCTCCTGGCAGCGGCGCTCGTGAAGGTAGCAACTGTCGGGCACGGCGGCAAACAGCCCCCGCAGGCCGCCCGCCGAGGGCGTCAGGAACATGCCGGGATAGGCTTCCAGATCGGCTTCGCAGACCAACACGCGGCCGGCGGCGCCGCAGTCGGCGGCCAGCGGCAGCAGGACGGGTTTTTCCGTTCCCAGCGCGCTCAGGCGGCACTTCTCATACTGGCTCTGGTAGGCGTTGCACAGGCCGTCGGAATAGGCGGCGAACAACCCGGGGTCGCCCGCGAAATTGAACTCGGCCACTTCACCGGCCACGGTTCGTTCGCCCGGCAGATGCGTTTCGATACGGTAGGCGCAACCCTGGTCGAAGACCCGGAAAGTCACGGCATAACCGCCTTCGAAGGTAAGCCGCAGCTGGTTGTAATGCTCCGTGAAGCGTGCCTGCCGGTAGAAGGGGGCCTCGACGACCCGTTCCACCGTTTCGCGCCGCGCATCGGTCACCTTCGCACCGCGTCCCAGCACCGTACCGTCGGCGAAGTGCAGCCCGATGGCCGAAGGCAGCAGCACGGGCGTACCGTGGCGGGTCACGGTATAGGTCAGCGAGTCGGCCGCACGGATCCCGACGCAGAGCGTCCCGTCGGGCGAGGCGACTTTGAAATCAGTCCCGGGGCCGGACGAGCAGGCGGCCGCGAAGGACAATGCAAACGAAATGGCGAAGCAGCGGAAAAGGTTCATAGGTAAATCGGATTGTTAATCGGTTAGTTTCACCCGTATCGTCGCGCCGGGTGCCGCGCGGTATATTTTCGGTTTTGCGCCGGGCCGGGCCACCGTAATGCGGAGCCTGCCGTCCGCCACGCGCGCGACCGTGATGTCGAAATCGGAGCCGAACGCCCGGATATGGCGCAGGGACATGCTCTCCCAGGCAGCGGGCATGGAAGGCGTGAGGTCGAACGACCGCAGCCCCGTGGGGCGGATGCCGAACAGGCCCTCGGTGATGATGCGGCAGTAGAGCCCGCTCTCGGCCGAAAGGTGGCGCTGCGAGCCTTCGGGCCACGCCTCGATGGGATAAGGCACATGGTCACCCAGCAGGCGCCGCTGCGAATAGCGGTGCAGCAGTTCGGTCGCACGGTCGGCCTGCCCCACGTTGTAGATCCCGCGCAGGGCGTAGAGCGTCGAGCGATCCCAGAACGTCGAGCTGCCCTGCTGGGTCAGCAGGCCGTCGTCGGTCATCAGCTCGGGGCCGAGCAACGCCCGGACGGTGCCTTCGCTGCGCTCCTTCAGCCCCACGATCAGCGGCATGCAGATCCACGAGCGCAGCAGCGTATTGCCCGCATAGTAGCGGTAGGTGTCGTACCCGCCGACCTCGCCGCCGAAGTGCGCGTCGATAGCTCGGGCGAGCACCCCGGCCTGTGCGGCATAGCGGGCGGTCTGGGCGGATTCCACACCCAGCTCGCGGCCGAGCGACACGGCCGACAGCAGTGCATCGTAATAGAGCGTCGAGGTGCAGAGGTTGGCATCGCCGGTGGGGAAACGCCCCTCCAGTTCGTCGGTGTCGGAAGCCACGACGCCGTCGGGCGTAAGCTGGCGGCGGCAGTATTCGAGGCACCACTCGACGAGCGGCCACAGCTCGGCGGCCTCGGCACGGTCACCGCGTGCAAGGGCGTAGCGTGCCGCCCCGCAGGCGATCATCGCGGCGTCGCCGCGGTCGCCCGCGCCGTTCCAGATGTCGTCGCCCTCGGCGATGACCGAGCTGGGCAGCGGTTCGTATGCGGGGTTCATGAAGCGGGCGAAATGGCGGAACGAATTGAGCGCCGAGGCATTGCCCACCCCGTAGCCCAGAAAGGGGAAGAAGGGGTTGACGTATTCGGCCTGGTCGTTGGCCCAGATGGCCGCATAGTAGGATTCGCCGCCGGGGGCGTGCATGTAGCCGCCCTTAGTCGCAACGATGCTCTCGGCAGCCCGCAGCTTGGCATAGCGGAATTGGGTGTCGATCACCGGGTCGGGGGTTTCGAGCACGAGGTTCGCGTCGATGCACTCCCTGACGAACGCCATCCGGGCGGCCAACTCGGCCGCCACGTCGGGGTGCAGGGGCTCTCCGCCGCCCGGGTAGGCCTGGAACACGGCGTCGAACGCGAGCGAGTCCCCCGCGGCAAGCGTAAAGGTGCCGCTGCCCGCGATGTCGCCCCGCACGACATAGCTGCCCGTGACGCCCTTGGCCGGATCGGTCGTCACGACCTGCGAGAATTCGGGTACGGAAACCGTCAGCGGCTTCGCCCCGACGTTACGCAGCGTGTAGCGCTCGCACATGAGCGGCAGCGTGCGCGAAGGGAAGATCGTACGCGTCATCTCCACGACGGGCTCGGGTTTCATGTCCCGCGCCGAACCGACATTCATCTTACCGACGCCCCAGCGGCTCCGCACCTCCAGCGCACCGTCGATGGCCACCTGCCCGACCCGTTCGTCCTGCAAGGCCAGGCCGTCCACGCCCAGCAGCGAAGGGATGTCCGCGGCCATGCGGTACATCAGGCTGGCGTGGGTGTTGTTGGGCAGGGTGCGCAACAGGGGGAAGACGAGCGAACGCTCCTGGCGGAACGCCCCGCGCGAGTCGACGCCCCAGCGGAGCACGAAGGCCATTCGCTCGCCGCTCATCTCGATGTGGTCGTCGTGCGGGATGTCGCTGCCGACCTTCCACACGATGCCCCGCCCGTCGGGGGCGATCTGCCAGCGTTGTCCGCATACGGCAACTGCGGACAGCATGAAAATGCAAGTCAGTAAGGTTCTTCGGGTCATAATTCGGTGTTTTGTGATTGAGAGCCCTAAAGATAGCAATTATTCGTCAATTCCTACGGTGCGCACCAGCCCGCAGCCGCGTTTGAGCCGCAGCCGGAGCGTATGCTCCCGCTGCCCGGCAAAACGGGTGTTCTGCAACTCGTAGAGCGGCAGCCAGCCATAGGCTTTCACGCCGCCGTATTCCGCTTCGACCAGGCAGTTGCAATAGCGCACGCCGAACTCCTGCTCGGGTTCGAAAATTCGCGCAACGGGAACCGTACAGCGTCCGCGGCGGTCGGTCGCGGCCTCGGCCTGCGGCTCGGCGGTCACCGTATAGGTGTACCACCGCACGGGATAGAACCGCACGACAGCCCCTTTGGCCGGGCTTGCGTCGGCATCCGCCACCTCGACCCGGATACGGTCGGGCAACACGCCCGCCACCAGGTCGTCGATGTCGACATTGCGGTCGGCGGCATGGTTGATCATGCGGACGGCATAGTCGCTCCAGAGCTCCTCGCCATAGGGATAATTCATGATGCACCGCACGCCGGAAAACGCCTGTCCGTTGACGGGGTTCTTGTCCGCGTCGACCTTCATGGCATAGATGTCGGGGACGCCCCGCGCATGGCCGAACTCGTGGATGATGCCGTCGATGGCGTTCTTCTCGAACGGGCTGTTGAAACGGTCGTTGTGCGTGCGCGAATGGTATGGCCTGGATCCCGTCGCCGTACCAGCCGCCGCCCGTCTCGCGGGGATCGGATTTGTAACCGTCCATCACCACCAGATAATCGTGGTCGGGATGGGGCTTGCGGATCTGGTCGGCCGACACGCCGTCGTAGATGTAGAAGGCGTCCCAATCCACCACGAAATCGTAGACCGCACGCAGCTGCGCCCCGTAGTTGAAAGCACGGTTGACGCGCCGGAACATATCTTCGGTCAGTTGCACGACCCGGTCGCGCCCGCCCAGCGAATCGACCGATTCGCGGTCGATGCCGACCTTGACGCGGAAGGTATAGACCGGTTGTGCGGCAGCGCGGAACGCGGCGGCCACGACCAGGGCCAGGAGGGCTGTTCGCAAGGTATTCATCGGCATCAGTTTCTAAGCGATTCCTCGATCAGGGCCAGTTCCCCGGGCGTATAGGTCGCCGCCACGACATCTTCGCCCGCGGCCTTCGAAACGTAGGAGAGGAAGAAGAGGAATTTGTCGTAGGGCGTCTCGAGCCCTTCCTGCCCCGAGTCGCCGAGCGCGTAGAGTTCGCGGAACGCCTTTTTGTAGACGTCCCACCCGTAACGCTCCTTGATGCGCAGGAAGGTGTAATGCAGGGCATCGCCGTTGTTCTTGGGGATGCCGGCGCCGATGGTTTCGTCGTAGAAAATCTTGTAGTAGTTGATTACGTCGGCACCCCGGTAGCAGATGTCGCGCTGCGACATCGTACCGTCGCACGCTTCGAGGGCATAGGACATGCGGAAATTGGCGAAAATCTCGTCGTTCCAGTTCCAGCGTCCCGTACCCGAAATGTTTCCCTGCGAGAAGACATGGCCGATCTCGTGGATGATGCCGAAGCCCCAGTCGCCGAACTCGACCGTGCGGTCGAGCAGCTTCGACACGGCGACGTGGCTGTTCCACAGGATCGGGTTGCCGGCCAGCGCCCAGTAACCGGGTTCGATGCCCGGCGTGTTGAGGATCATGATTTTGCGCCCGTCGAAGGGCACGTCACCCACCAGGTCGCGGTAAGCTTCGTACGTGCGGTCGAGCTTCGAGAGCCAGGCGTCGATGTCGGCATCGGAGACGGTCACCTTGTCGCGGTCGAGTTTCAGCACGATGTGTTCGCCCTCGCGGGTATAGAGGGCCTCTTCGGGCGCCGGTGTGACCTTCACGTTGTCGTACCACACCGTCCCCGAGGCTTTGCCTCCGTTGTAGGTGCCCCAGGGGAATCCCAGGCCGCAGCAGACGACGGCTTCGCCCTGCCGGTCGGGCACGAAATCCATATACACTTCCGTCCAGTCGTTGGTGCCGTAGGCGAACTCCGAGGCATTCCACGACTGTTCCAGCCCCTCGGGGTCGAGGTAGAGCACGGCGCCGCGGCCGTCCTGCACGCTGTCGCACTTCATCAGCGCACTCAGGCGGTAGAGCTTGCCGGGATGCAGCCCCGTAAGTTTGTGTTTGATGGCCAGGGCGGTCTTTTCGGCGCTGGCGATCTTCACGCATCCGCTGCCGTCGGCACCGCCTTCGGGCAGGTATTCGACCGTGCCGGGCACCTCCCCGGCATTATGGTTCCAGTAGCGCGCGAACCTTTCGGGCCGGTCGAAATTGTCGGAGAAGACCTTGACCTTCGAACCGAAGGCGCACAGGCACAGCACGCACGCCGCGATGGCGGCGAGTAGAAATACCACTCTCTTCATTTTTCGCATTGGGTATTAATTGCCGCCCGGCAGAGGCGACGCATCGCCCCGCGACGGGATACGGCGGTTATTATTGCAACTGTTTGCGGATCGAGGCCAGCTCGGCCTCGGTGAAATACTGCGTCTTGACATCCACGTCGCGCCCGATCAGCCGGGTAGCGTGCTTGGAAAGCAGCGAAAGCAGGTATTCGAACTTGTCGTATTTGCCCGAGGGCGCCCCGCCCGTGGTCGTCAGTTCGCGGAAAGCGGCCTTGAAGGGTTCCCAGCCGATGCCGCCCGGGCCGGCCAGGCGCCCGAGCATGTAATGGATGCCGTTGTCGTTGACCTGCGTGTAGACCGTATTGTCGTAATCCTTCTTGTACATGTCGAGGATCTCGCGCCCGGTGTAGACCCGTTCGTCCATCCAGACCTTGCCCTGGTTCTGTTCCAGGCCGTACTGCATCCGGAAATTGGCGAACATCTCGTCGTTCCAGTTCCAGCTCGAATTGCCCAGGTTGAAGACGTGCCCCAGTTCGTGCATCAGGCCGAAGCTCCAGGTGCCGTGCTGCGCCAGCTCCTCGAAGGTCGAGGTGACGGCCGAATAGTTGCTGCTCCACAGGATGGGATAGCCCGCCAGCGCCCAATAACCGCTTTCGAGCCCGCGCGACGAAAGGATCGCCAGCTTGCGCCCCTCGTGCGGGGTCGCCCCCACCAGGTCGGCATACGACTCGTACATCCTGTCCAGGTTGGCGATCCACTCGGTGATCTGCGACGCCGAGGCGTAGACCTGCGAGGGTTCGACGAAGAGGCGGATATGCTCGCCTTCCTGCATGAAAAGTTCGTCGGTGACCTTCACCACGCTCACGTTGTCGAAGTAGGCCGTGCCGGTCGAATAGCCGCCGTTGGTCGTCCCGCCGTAGCGGAACCCCAGCGCGCAGACGATCTCGGCAGTCCCGTCGTCCTGCGAAAGGAAGTCGAAATGGAGCGACGTCCAGTTCCTGAGGTTAGTGCCGTAGAGGAATTTCGAGGCGCCCCAGAACTGCTTCTGGGACATGTCGAACAGGATGGCGCCGCGCCCCTCGTCCTGCGGGATGTCCGAATACTTGACCTTGGCGTACATGCGGTACATCTGGTCGGGTTCCAGCCCCGTGAGCTTCTGTTTGATGCCCACGCCGCAACGGCCGTTCTCGGGGAACTGCTGGATTTTGATGCAGCGGCTGTCGTTGACGCCGGCACCCTCGACCACCTCGACCGTCACCTTGCCGCCGTTGTGGAAATCGACGCGCGTCCAGCCTTCGAGCCCCTTTTCGAAACCGCTGTTGACGACCTCGACGGCATTGGGATCCACGACGGGCGGCACGGGAGGTTCGGGCCCGGGCTCGCCGTCACCGTCGCCACCGCATGACCAAAGCGCCGCGGCCGACAGGACTACGCACAAAAAGAATCGCATTTTTTTCATAACCGGTATATTTAAAATTCAATCATTTCAGGGTTTTCAGCGCGGCGATCTGTGCCGGAAAGGTTACAGGCCGGAGCAGCCCCCTGCCAGCAGGGCAGCGGTTGCCGATGGCCGGGGGATACCCTGTGTACCCCCGGCCATCGGCCCTGCCAGACCGTCAAAGGTCTGCACGGTTGGACAGTACCACTTCGATACCGAATCCGCCCGTCGCGCCGTACGCACCGTCCATAACCCGGAGGTTGAAATAAATATCCCCCGTGTCAGTGTCCAGATAACTGCCGGAATCGACAATCTGGTCATAACCGTCAGCTCTTTCGTTGGGACGATCCGAGAAATCGACGAGAACCCGCCGATTGGGATGTCCTGCGACCGTTTCGTCCGAAATATTGAAGTAAATCAGGCCGCCTGTCCACGTCTGGTTGTAATTGATGATGTACTTCTGCTTCTTCGCATTCCGCGACTCGGCATAGCCGTCCTGTCCTGCGATGAAAATAGCCGGTTTCAGAACTCGGTTGCTTTTTTCTTCGCCCCAGACTTCCTTGTCGTAGGTGCCCTTGAGCGTCTTGTTCACCTCAATGTAGAATGTCGACGGGCCGGTTACGATCGTGCCGTCCACCAGTTCGCTGCTCTTGAAGGTCAGCGGAACCATGTATTTATCGGCGCCGTCGTAATCCAATTCCGACAGATCGAGCTCGAACGAGAGTTCGCCGTATTGGCTGCCGGCCTGAATTTCAGTCGGGGTAACGACCACCTTGGCGGCATCCAGCGTCTTGAATGCAGTCCCGTGCTCCGTGTTGTAGGTTTCGACCTTCTCCGGTTCGAATACGAAGTCGACGGGCTGGCCGACAGTCATCGGGGAGTTCATCTGCACCCTGATTTTTCCCTTGCCCGACGTTTTTGCGAGGTCGGCGACGTTCGTTACCCATATTTTGAGTTCGGACATCTGAATCAAGACATAAACCGGCTCCCGCTGGACGACCGAATAGTCGTCGGAATGCATTTCGAGCGGCAGCAGGTAGGTGCCCTCACCGCCGATTGCAGCGCAATCGAATTCGATGCGGCTCTCGATTTCCAGCGTTTCCGTATCGAAATCCGATTCCTTGATTTTATAATACTGCTCGGGCAACAGCTGGTAAGAGGTGCCGTGCTCCTCGTTATAGGCATCGACTTTCGATGCATTGACCCGATAGCCGATTTTCGCCACCTCCAACGTGTTGAAATTGGCCGTGGCGTTCAGCGTAATTTCCTGCGGCAGCGGAATGGTCGGAATGAACTCCAGCTGCGGCATCTGTTCGGGCATCTCCACCTGCACAATCGGCTCGACGATGCTCAAACGCAACAGCGCCTGCATCATCGAACCGCCGTCCTCGACGGGCGTGGAGGCATTGGAAATACGGATGGGGAGCAGCATGTTGTTGGCCGCAGCCATGCCTTTGGCCGCAATCAGGGCTTTGGGATGTATCCGCACGGAAATATCGACGGACTTGACCGTACTTGCAAGTTGCGCATTCTTCGGAATGTCGTAGAACTGCGTTTCCAGCAGTTTATAGTCGGTGTTGTACAATTCGTTGTATTCGGCGAGCAGTGTTTCGTCCACCACGATATCCAATTCCAGTTCTTTCGACAGACCGGCAGTTCTCGAAACATTGATGACGGTTTCGTAGTCGTCATAGATGGATATGGTATTGGCCGTGTACAGCCCGTTCTGTTCGAAAACCGGGTCGGGCAGAATATTTATGTCCGAATACTCCACGTCGCAGCCGGTGAAAGGCAGCGCCAGGGCCGCGAGCGCCAGTATCTTAA
>OGIH01000943.1_pt1 | contig 18181 bp, 7 predicted proteins | sample 1571721 | NCBI WGS metagenome assembly OGIH01 (sample SAMEA2582068, study PRJEB24529) | metagenome | biome: Human gut stool | place: China | collected 2011
TGCGTTTTATTCAGGTCATTTCCAATTTCCTGGGCAATGCGGATAAGTTTACCCGGAGTGGTTCTATTACATTAGGATGCAAAGTGGATAAAAAAGACCGGAAGGTCAGTGTGTATGTACAGGATACCGGGAAAGGTATTGATGAGAAAGAACTCATGATGATCTTTGACCGTTTTTATAAGACTGACGAGTTTGAACAAGGGAGCGGACTTGGACTTTCTATCTGTAAAGTCATTATTGAGAAGCTTTGCGGACGTATAGAGGTACGGTCTGAAGTAGGAAAAGGAAGTCGTTTTACGGTTGTTCTATCTTTGGCGGATGAGGTATAAGACTTCTGACGGGTTCTTTAAAATAATAGCCGAAACATTTGATATCGCTCTCAGGGTATTGTATATTTGTGGCATTAATCTTTAAATATGAGAACATACAAAATCAGAACGCAACGATTCATTCTACTTATTCTACTCCTATCCTGCATTACCTCCGTTTTTTCTTCTGATTTTTTCCACCGGATAGCAGAAGATGACGGTCTGAGTAATAGAAGGTGTTTCTCTGTCCAGCAAGATAAGCATGGCTTTATGTGGATTTCTACCAAACTGGGGGTAGACCGGTTTGATGGGAAAAACTTCAGGCATTATCCTTTGAATCTATTTCCCGACCAGGGGTATAACCGGATAGGGGTAAATTATCTGCGTTGTTCACCGGATAGTACACTCTGGGTATTTAGCGAAGCAGGGCTTCTTTTTCAATATGACGAACGGAAGGATGAGTTTGAACTGATATATGCTGTACGTGACTTCTTCAATAATCATTCTATTATTCTGAATGATGTTATGTTCGATTCCCCTGAAACAGCTTTCTTGTCAACCTCCAAAGGGGTTTTGAAGTTGAACTTGCCGGACAGAATGGCTTTACTGCTTCCCGGAACCGAAGAGTTGTCTGTAAATCAAGTGAACAAGAATGATGACCGATATTATATTTCTACCCGTGACGGACTTTATATAAGCATCTTCCCCCAAACTGGTCCTATGGAAGTACGCTTCCGTTGTCTGGAAGGGAAAAATGTATTATCGACCTATGTGGATATGGAAAATCGCAGAATACTGATCGGTACCCTGGATGCAGGTCTGTATAGCCGTTCCTTAGAAATGGAGGACTTACAGAAATTGCCTCTGCCAATTACGAAGCCCATACGCTCCATTGTTTCCTATACACTGGATAAAATTGCCGTAGGAGTGGATTTGGAAGGTGTCTTTGTCATAGATAAGGCTAACCTGACAATAGATAAACAATATGCCTACAATGAAACGTCTTCCACTTCTATCTTTACGAATAATGTGCGGGGACTTTTTGTTGATAATCAGTTCAATCTGTGGGTGGCAACTTATCACGGGGGAATCTCTTTTCAAGACTCTTACAAATTGAATTTTGACTATTTCCAGCATCGGACAGGTGATTCGCAAAGCATCGGAAATGATGTGGTGAATGCAGTGCTGGAAGATTCTTCAGGTAATTTCTGGTTTGGAACGAATAGTGGTGTCAGTATGCTCTCAGTGCACACGCACACCTGGACGCATTACTTTAACAGGAATATTTCCGGTGAAAAAGGAAACGCGATACTCACCATTGCCGAAGATTCGCAAGGACGTATATGGGCGGGAGGATACTCTTTCGGTGTTGCCTGCATCGACTGGAAAAGGGGAGATGTGAAAAGATATCACGTTGAGGACCGGAATCCTATTATCTCCACCAATTATATTTACTCCATTTATCCGGATGGTGATCTGTTGTGGTTTGGAGGAATTATGGGAGATATCACTTCACTGAATATAAAGACCGGGCTGGTAAATAAGTATAATATAAGTAAGGTGAATCAGTTTGAAAGACAGTCGGATCGACTGCTGGTGATGGGATTGTATAGCGGACTTTTTATTCTCAACAAAGAAACTAGTGAGATAAAATCAACAGCTATCACCAAAGAAGTAACAACTATCTATCGGATCAGGGATGGAGCCTACTGGGTGGGAACAAGAAACTATGGACTGTATTATTATGATATGGAAAACGATTCCATACGCCAATACACAGAGGACGACCATCTTTCATCTAACTATATTTATGGGATAGCTCCCGATGCGGAAGGTCATTTGTGGATTGCCACGGAAAATGGTCTGAATAAACTGTCTCCTGATACGGGTGTTATCGAAGTATTCGACAAACAGGACGGTTTGCCATCCAATCAGTTCAATAAGTCGGCTTGTTGGGTTTGCCGTAACGGAGATATACTGTTGGGAAGTACCGACGGGGCTATTTTGTTCAAGCCGGATGAGATAAGAAAGACGAAGCTTCCCACAGATTACGAGACAATCGTTTATCAGTTTGATGTGTTCAACGAACCGGTATATTGTACGGATGCATCAAATCTGTTGCGTGAACCGATCTATAAGACAGACCGGATAGAATTGCCTTACAACAGGAATTTCTTCTCTTTCCATTTTGTTACACCTAATTATCAGACACCGCAAAAGACACAGTATTCTTATTATCTGGAAGGGCATGATATTTCGTGGTCGCTTCCGGCTTCGACTCATGTGGCTACGTATTCTAAGGTGGCACCGGGCAGTTACGTCTTCCATGTAAAATCGGTGATAGATGGAGTGGATCAGAAGGAGCGGATAATTTATGTTACGGTGGCTGAACCGTGGTGGAATACGATTTGGGCACGCCTGGTCTATCTGGCTTTGTTTTCCCTGTTTCTTTTCTATATTTACAGGATGATCAAACAGAAGCAGGAGAAGAGGAATACAGAAGTCAAAATAGATTTCTTTGTCACCACGGCTCATGATCTGTTGACACCGCTCAACCTGATACAGGCTCCATTGAAGGACTTGGAAAATGAGATTCCGCCTTCGGGACAAGGCACTCAGTTGTTGCAAATGGCCTTGAATAATTCATCCAAGTTGGCGCATTATGTGGAGAAACTACTGGACTTTCAGCGTGTATCACTGAATGCAAGCCGATTGGTCGTTTCCAAACAAATGCTTGAGGTTTTCCTGCGTCATCGACTGGATTCCTTTAAATTAGTAGCAGGAAACAAGTATATTCATATAGAAAACAAACTGGAAGATTCTACCCGGCAGGAAATCTGGTTCGATAAGGAGAAGATAACGCGTATATTGGATAATCTTCTATCCAATGCGATCAAATATACTCCTTATGGAGGAAAGATTAGTATTGAAGCATCGGTAGACGAGCATAAGTGGTATTTGCGCATCAAGGATACCGGTATCGGAATCTCCGCCCGCGAACAGAGACATATCTTCAAACATATCTTCAGAGCGGATAATGCAATAAATTCCGGTGAAATAGGCAGTGGTATCGGATTGAAGTTGGTAGGAGCACTTGTTAAACTGCATCAGGGCAAAATCTCTTTCCGAAGCAAAGTGGATGAAGGTACGGAATTCTTTTTGTCCTTTCCTTTGACATACGAGAATGCAGTGGATCATTCGGAAAATAGTGAGAATGTTCCACTTGGTCATGACGTCTCTGTTAGCGATCCTCACGTAAATCGCGTTATGGTGGTGGAAGACGATCCTGAAATGTCCCGTTACATTGAGATGTCGCTGAGTGATGTCTATCATGTAAAGACCTTCAATAATGCCGTTGAAGCTTTGGATGGCATAGATGCTTTCTCACCTCAACTTATTATTTCGGATGTGTTGATGCCGGGAATGACGGGGTTTGAGTTCTGCCAGAAGGTGAAAGGTAATATAAAGACTTCTCATATTCCATTCCTGCTGCTTACGGGAGTTACGGATAAGAAAAGCATATTGGAAGGTATGCGCCTGGGAGCTATCGACTATATTGCCAAGCCCTTCGACAAAGAAGTATTGCGAAGCAAAATAGCCAATATCTTTGAATTGCGGCAAGCCGCCCAAAGGCAATGTCTGGAAGAACTGAAAAACAACAATGCCGTGGAATTGTCGAACAAGGCGGACAACGAATTTATGGAAAAGCTTTTGAAGTTGATAGAGACTAATATAGATAATCCGGAATTAAATATTCAGATGATGTGCAGTGAACTCGCCATGAGCCGTACGTTGCTATATAATAAGATTACCCAACTGACCGGTAAGTCTCCCACTGAATTTATCCGGATTTTCCGGCTCAAGCAGGCGGCTGCGCTTCTCCTTTCGGGAGAGTACTCGGTGACGGATGTTGCTTTTAAGGTGGGAATTGACAATCCGAAATACTTTAGTCGTATTTTCAAGGAATTTTATGGTGTATCTCCCAAAGAGTATCTGGCAAAAAGAGAATAAGTAACGCTACTGAATAAAAGAAATAAAAATGCGGTGTGATTTTAATGGTTACACCGCTTTTTGTGTCATATAAGCCTTGTTGAAGGCAATATATGAACATCTGTGCACCTGGAATGACGTATAATGTACCTCTTTTTTTTCCCTTCCCGCTACATTTGCAGCTGTAAATCGAATGGTTTTATGTAAGGCCGGATAAATTTAATACCTTTATTATATATGAGAATTTATTTATTAGTTATGATGCTTCCGATTTTCTTTTCAGGGTGCTCTGATAAGGATAAAGATCCGCTTTATCTGGATGCTTCCCAACCTGTGGAGAAAAGGGTGAATGATTTGATGAATCGTATGACATTGCAGGAGAAAGTAGCACAGATGTCACAATACGTTGGTATAGAACACATGAAAGCTGCCGAAAAAGACATGACGGTGGAGGAAATGAAGAAAAGCCATGCCAAAGGATTTTATCCTGATCTGCATTCTACCGAACTGATTGAAATGACCAAACAAGGGCTTATCGGATCTTTTCTGCATGTAATTACCAGTGAAGAAGCCAATCGATTACAATCATATGCCATGCAATCGCGCCTTAAAATCCCTTTACTTATCGGCATTGATGCCATTCATGGTACCGGACTCTACAGAGGAGCTACCATTTATCCTACTCCCATCGGACAGGCTGCAACCTTCGAACCGGAACTGGCTGAAAAAGCTTCTCGCCAGACTGCTCTTGAAATGCGTGCCACCGGTACCCATTGGGCATTTACTCCCAATGTAGAAGTGGCTCGTGATGCCCGTTGGGGACGGGTGGGAGAGACCTTTGGCGAAGACCCTTTTCTTGTAGGACAGATGGGAGCAGCTACCGTCAGAGGACTTCAGACAAGTGACTTTACCGGACAGGATAAAGTACTGGCCTGTACCAAACACTTTATCGGTGGAAGCCAACCTGTCAATGGCATCAATGGTGCTCCTTGCGATATCTCCGACCGTACATTGCACGAGGTTTTCATGCCTCCTTTTAAAGATTGTCTGGATGCGGGCACATATACTTTCATGATGGCACATAATGAACTTAACGGAGTGCCCTGCCATACCAGTAAATACCTGATGAAGGATATCCTGAGAGATGCCTGGAAATTCAACGGGTTTATAGTGAGCGACTGGATGGATATTGAGCAAGTGCACGAAAAGCATTGCACCGCCGCTACACTGAAAGACGCGTATCTGCAAAGCGTAAAGAATGGAATGGATATGCACATGCATGGTCCTGAGTTTGCGGATGCCGTTATAGAACTGGTTAATGAAAAGGAACTCCCCATGAGCCGCGTAGATGATGCCGTCAGCAAGATACTGACTGCCAAATTCAAACTGGGCTTGTTTGAGAATCCTTATATAGATGAAAAGAAAGTTTCCCAAGTTCTGTTCAGTGCCGAACATCGTGAAACAGCACTCGAAATGGCGAGAAAAAGTATTGTGCTTCTGAAGAATGATAATAATCTGCTTCCTTTGGATGGCGACCGTTATAAAAAGGTTTTTGTAACCGGCCCCAATGCTGACAACCAGACTATTTTGGGTGACTGGGCTTTTGAACAGCCGGACTCCTGCGTGACTACAGTCATTGAGGGATTGCGAATGGTTTCTCCCCAGACTGACTTTGATTTCTTCCCTTTTGCCACCAATTTGCGCACTATGGAAATGTCTCGTGTGTTGCAAGCGAAAGACAGAGCCCGAAAAGCCGATCTGGCTATTGTAGTGGTGGGTGAGAACTCCATGCGTTATATGTGGAAAGACAAAACTTGCGGTGAGAATGTGGATCGTTATGAATTGTCATTGGTAGGTTTGCAACAACAGTTGGTAGAGGAGATTTATGCTACGGGAGTTCCCACTATTGTCGTATTGGTCAACGGTCGTCCGTTAGGCACTGAGTGGATTGCTGAAAATATTCCTGCATTGGTTGAGGTCTGGGAGCCCGGTTCATTTGGCGGACAGGCTGTTGCGGAAATTTTATACGGGAAAGTGAACCCTGAAGCAAAGCTTCCCATCACTATTCCCCGTTCTGCCGGTCAGGTTCAGACTTATTATAACCACAAGCAAACGAGCAAATGGTTCCCGTACGGTACGGGAAAAAGTACTAATCTGTTTGAGTTTGGATATGGATTGAATTATGCTTCTTTTGAATTCAGCCCTGTGAAGTTATCTGCCAGGTCGATGAATGAACAGGATACCTTGCGTGCTTCTGTTGAAGTCCGGAATATAGGTGAAAGAGCCGGAACGGAAGTGGTACAGATGTATATACGCGATTGCTACAGTTCGGTAGTACGTCCATTGAAAGAGCTCAAAGGCTTTCATAAAATTACTTTGCAACCCGGAGAAAGCCAGACAGTCACTTTTAATATCACCGCCAAAGAACTTAGTTTTTACGATATCGATATGAACTATGGTGTGGAAAAAGGTGAGTTCGAGGTTATGATCGGGAATTCTTCCCGTGATATTGACCTGCAAAGGGAGTTGTTTACCATAAAATGATGAATAGTGCACCTTTTTAGATGAATTGGGGGAGTAGCAAGTCCCTCTCCCCCATATCTTTGCCGAAAATAAAAACAATAAATAAGTCTATGAGAACACCTACTGAAAAACTGATTATAATAAGTATCGCTTGTTTTCTAAGTGCCTTTGTATCTCAACCGGTACTGGCGCAAAAGTCTAAAACGATCTATCATAAAGACTGGATAGATCTGAATAAAAACGGGAAGAAAGACATTTACGAAACTCCGACAGCTCCTATCGAAGCTCGCATTGCCGATTTGCTTTCGCAGATGACCGTTGAGGAGAAAACCTGTCAATTAGCTACCTTATATGGATATAAGAGAGTCGCTAAAGACGAATTGCCCACTCCTGCCTGGAAACAGGAGTTATGGAAAGATGGCATTGCCAATATCGATGAACATCTCAATGGGCTTGTAAAGACTCAATATTCGTACCCTTTCAGTAAGCATGCTGAAGCCATTAATACAGTGCAACGTTGGTTTATTGAAGAAACACGCCTTGGCATTCCTGTTGATTTCAGCAACGAGGGGATTCATGGACTCAATCACGACCGCGCGACTCCGCTTCCTGCTCCTATTGCCATCGGTTCCACCTGGAATGCTGCTCTTGTCAGACAGGCGGGAGAAATTGTAGGCCGTGAAGCTAAAGCTTTGGGTTACACCAATGTATATGCTCCTATTCTGGACTTGGCACGCGATCCGCGCTGGGGGCGCGTACTTGAATGTTACGGTGAAGAACCTTTTCATGTAACCACATTGGGCAAGGAAATGGTGGCAGGTATCCAGTCGCAGGGAGTTGCTGCAACGTTGAAGCATTTTGCTGTGTACAGTGTCCCCAAAGGTGGGCGTGATGGGCATGCACGTACCGACCCGCATGTCGCTCCCCGCGAAATGCATCAGTTGCATCTTTATCCTTATAGGAAGATTATACGTGAGGTTCATCCGATGGGAGTGATGAGCAGTTATAATGATTGGGACGGTATTCCCGTATCCGGCAGTTATTATTTCCTGACTGAGTTGCTGAGAGAAAAATATGGTTTCGACGGTTATGTAGTTTCCGACAGTGAAGCAGTTGAGTTTGTCTATAGCAAGCACCGTGTGGCTCAGGATATGAAAGGAGCAGTGAAGCAGGTGGTAGAAGCAGGACTCAACGTGAAAACGAATTTTACGCAACCTTCCGATTTCGTATTGCCCTTGCGTGAACTGGTTGCAGAAGGAAGTGTATCCATGCAGACACTGGATCGGAATGTAGCAGATGTACTGCGGGTTAAATTCCGCTTAGGGCTTTTTGATAGTCCGTATGTCACGGATACGAAAGCAGCTGACAAGATTGTCGCTTCGTCTGATACCAAGGAGTTTGAGAAACAGATGGGCAGAGAATCACTGGTGCTATTGAAAAATGAAGCCAATCTCTTGCCTCTCCAATTGAGTAATCTTCGGAATATTTTGGTTACGGGTCCTTTAGCTACGGATACTACCGCTTACGTTAGCCGCTATGGGCCGCAGAATTTGCAGGTAACCCACGTGTTGCAGGGTGTCAGAGATTACGTTGGACAGGCGGCAACTGTACATTATGCCAAAGGATGCGAAGTAGTGGATGCCACTTGGCCGGAAAGTGAAATCATTCCGACTCCTTTGACGGAGGAAGAACGCCTGGAAATTCAGGAAGCTGTGGAGAAAGCTCGCCGGAGTGATGTGGTAATTGCCGTATTGGGTGAGGACGAACACCGGGTAGGTGAAAGTAAATCGCGTACAGGATTGGCTTTGCCCGGACGCCAGCTGCAACTCTTGCAGGCTTTGTACGAAACCGGGAAACCTATTGTTCTGGTGCTTATCAACGGACAGCCGCTTACCATTAATTGGGAGAATCGCTACATACCTGCTATTCTTGAAGCCTGGTTCCCAAATTCCATCGGTGGGCAGACGATAGCGGAAACTCTTTTCGGAGAATATAATCCCGGAGGAAAGTTGCCGGTAACGTTTCCTAAGACTTTGGGACAGATTGAGCTGAACTTTCCCTTCAAGCCGGGTTCACATGCCGGACAACCGGGTGACGGTCCTAACGGCTATGGTAAAACAGCGGTAGTAGGTTCTCTTTATCCTTTCGGATATGGATTGAGTTATACCACTTTCGAATATAAGAATTTGCATATTACCCCTGACAAACAGGGAGTGCAGGGGAAGATAGAAATATCTATGGATCTGACAAATACCGGACAGCGGGCGGGTGATGAAGTAGTGCAGTTGTATGTGCGTGATAAGTTAAGTTCCGTGATTACCTATGATTCTCAGTTGAGAGGTTTCCAACGGGTCACCTTGCAACCGGGGGAAACCAGGCGTATTCATTTCACTCTTCTTCCCGAGGATCTGGAAATGCTTGACAAAGATATGCACTGGATCGTAGAACCCGGTGAATTTGAGGTCCTGATTGGTAGCAGTTCCGAAGATATCCGACTGAAAGGAAAGTTTGAAATGATGCAACCCTGAAACTGTATAATGAACGTTCAATACAATAAATTAATCCCATTATTTATCTTAAATTTATAACCATGAGAAACAATGAAACTGATTAAAAGAGCTCGTTTGAGCTTATGAGTAGAGAAACTAATACTGAAAATTTGATTAATACACAATTAATTATGAATACACTTTTTACATTTGTGAAGAGAACTTATGTTCATCTTCTTATGTGTGCCGTGTTGGTCATCGTTGCGATGCCACTCTCTGCACAGAACATTTCATCCGGAACAGCCAACCAGCAGATCACCGGTCTGGTGACCGACGATAAAGGCGAACCACTGATTGGCGCGAATGTAGTACTGAAAGGATCCTCGTCTATAGGTGTGATTACGGATCTTGACGGTAAATTCTCATTGAATGCACCTTTGCAAGGAACCTTACAGATTTCTTACATCGGCTTTCATGCACAAGAGATTGCGATAAACGGAAAGAATCATTTCACTGTAAAGTTGCAGGAAGATTCAAATACTCTTGATGATGTGGTTGTTGTGGGATATGGAGTGATGAAAAAGAGTGATGTGATCAGCTCTGTAACCACGATAAAGACAGATAAAATGACGAAAGCCGCCACCCTGGATATTGGTGAAATGCTTCGCGGACGAGCTGCCGGCTTGAAAATTACAACCTCAGAAAATGCCGGCCCCGGTGGTAGTTCGAATATACAGATACGTGGTACAAACTCTATTTCGGGAGGAACTACTCCTATTGTTGTAGCTGACGGAGTGGTGATCGGTTCCATTAATGATGTGAATCCGAACGATATTGCATCTGTGGAAATTCTGAAGGATGCTGCCGCTCAGGCTATCTATGGTGCACGTGCAGCAAATGGTGTCATATTGCTTACCACCAAAAGAGGAGAAGCGGGAAAGGCGCGTGTAAGTTATCAGGGGTATTATGGTATCCAAAACGTCGACCGTAACTTTGATGTTTACACGCCTGAAGAATTTATACAGTATAAACGTGAGGCTTACCGTACCACCAATAATAACCAGTATGGTGCCGATTCTGATGTATTCAGCCAATTAGAACTCGAATCTATCCAGAATGGACAGTTCATTGACTGGCAGAAAGAGTTGATGCGTACCGGTACTATTCAGAATCATGACCTCACGGTGACCGGAGGAGGTGAGAAAACAAAGGTATTTGTGAGTGGTAACTTTATGAAGCAAACCGGTGTGGTGCCTGCTACGGATTTTATAAAGGGGCAGCTTCGCTTTAATCTCGATCAGGAGATTACCCGTTGGCTTAAAGTCGGTTTAAATACCAGCCTGAGCATTTCGACCAAGAATGATCCGGGGGTAGCCGGCCTGTTGCGTGATGCTGTAACTTGTTCACCTTTAGGCTCGGTTTATGATGCTGAAGGTAACCTTAATATGCATCCCACCGGATTGCAGGAGAATTGGAATCCGCTGATTGACTTGCAGGAAAAAACATCGACCACTAAGAGCCGTAATGACTTGGTGAATCTTTTCTTTGACTTCAAGATTTTTAAAGGACTGACCTATCGATTGAATGTGAGCCGTCGTAGCTGGAATGCAAAGGTAGAAACCTATAGTACAGCCAATTCGAAGGCAGGAAGTTACACAGGTATGGGAAGTGGTACTATTAAGAACCAGGATGAGAATGAGTGGACGCTTGATAACATCCTTTCGTATGATAATCAGTTTGGCAAACATCACGTATCCGGTACGTTGATTCAGAGCTGGAATGAGCGTAACCAACATTCCAATCAGATGGATGGATCGCTGATTCCGAATGACTTATTGGGTGTCTATGGCATTGAAGCGGCTGGGAAAGTAATACCTACTTTAAGTGCGTCTCAACGCCGTCTTGTGTCTACCGCTCTGCGTATGCAATATGATTTTGCTTCGAAATACTATGTAACCATAAGCGGACGTCGTGACGGTTCATCTGTGTTCGGTGCTAAAAATAAATGGGCTGTTTTTCCTGCCATGGCATTGGGATGGAATGTGTATCAGGAAGAGTTTATGCAAAACTTTGAGCAACTTACGAACTTGAAGTTACGTGGTAGCTATGGTAGTGTAGGAAATGAAGCTATACAGCCTTATGGTAGTATTGCATCTGCCGACCAGTGGGATTATTACACCACGAAGAAACTGACAGGATATACGCCGGGAGCTGTTCTTTCGAATCCTAAGTTGAAGTGGGAGACTTCTACAACCTTGAACCTGGCTGTGGACTTTGGATTCTTCAATAATCGTTTGTCCGGTACTGTGGAATGGTATAATACTCGTACGAAGGATTTGCTGATAGACCGGTCTATCAGTTCGGTTACCGGATATTCTACCATCAAGGACAATATCGGAGAGATTCAGAACAGAGGTCTTGAAATACAGTTGGAAGGTGTTGTGGTAAAGAGTCAGGATTGGGATGTACAATTGGGAATGACTTTTGCACGCAATCGCAATAAAATTATAAAACTGTTCGGTGACTTGGATGGTGACGGCAAAGAAGATGATTATCCTATTAATAATTGGTATATCGGGCAGCCTATCAATGTATCCAAAATATACGAAGTAGCCGGTATCTGGCAGGAAGATGAGATTGATGAGATTCCTAATTCAGCACAACCCAATGCTCAACCCGGAGATATTAAAATTGTAGACCGTACGGGCGATGGCAAGCTGGACGATGATGACAAAATACTGGTTTCACAATTCCCTAAGTGGAATGGTTCTTTCAATGCATCGGTAAGATATAAGAATGTTGACTTCTCCATGGATATTTATACTGTACAGGGAATAACCAAATACAATCCGTTCCTGGCAGATTATAATTATGGTGGTAATATGCGTGCAGTGTTCAACGGTGTGAAGGTGAATTACTGGACACCGGAAAATCCTACCGGTAACTTCCCGCGGCCCACAACCAATGGAGCCCTCGAAATGGGAAGTATAGCCCGTCAGGATGCCTCTTATGTGCGTTTACAGAATATAACGATAGGATATACCTTGCCGAAGACATGGCTTGCAAAAGTACACTTGAGCAATGTAAGGTTCTACTTTACCGGACAAAACCTGTTAACATTGACAGATTATGAGTCGTACAGTCCAGAACAGCCCGCTGACAAGTATCCCGAAGCCCGTACGTTGACTTTCGGCTTGCAGCTTGGTTTCTGATCGGAAGGCAGTCAAGAGATATAATTTCATACATTCAACATTTTAATGATATAACCATAATGAAAAATTATATATTATTTCTTATCATCGGATTACTGGTAGTCAATACCTCTTGTGATTCCTGGCTGGAAGAAACACAGTTCGACAAGATTAATAGTTCAACGCTCTATGAGAGTGAAGAAGGATTGGAAATCGGTCTGAATGGACTATATGGCCTCTCTCGCCGCTTTTTCCGTTTTAATGATTCGGATGCACGCGGAGCTTACTGGTTTTATTGTGCTACCGACCTGGCTATGGTGCGTACGTGGAATGAAGCGGAAATGTATCGTTCCAATATGCGTGCAAATGCCATGCCGGCTGAGATGTGGAACCGTCCCTATCAGATGATTGATCGTGCTTCCGCCATTATTGATGCCGCACCCGGTATTAGTATGCAAACTGAAACCCGTGAGCGAATCGTTTCGGAAGCCCGTGTAATTCGTGCTTGGGCGTACCTCAGGCTGATTTCTACTTACGACAATATCTTGTTGGATAGCATACCGACAACTCCGGACAATGCGTTTGACGAAGTAGAGTATAAACCTGCTAGCCAGAAAGATGTATATGCCTTTATTGACCGCGATCTCGATTATGCCATCAAACACTTGCAATATAAAGTAGATCCGGGAATTATCGGATTGGGCTTGGCTCGTCAGTTGCGTGCTGAGTCGGCTATGTGGCAGGAAGATTACACTACGGCAGCAGCGCAGGCTGATGCGATAATTACAGGCGGACACCATAAACTGGTAGGTATCAGCGAAATATTCGGTAATAATGTAAACCATAGCGAGAGTCTGATGGCGTGGCAGTTCGATGAAGTATCTGGAGGTAGCCATACACTGGCTGGAGGTGATGGTCATGTGTTGGGAGCTTGTTTCCAAGCCCGTTTCTATGAGATCACCATTCCGGGAGATCCTGTAGCGCCTATCATTGAGGAAGCTAACTATGGAGGAAATGCTTACGGGTGGACGTATCCGAATGAGTATCTCCGTTCATTGTATGACAAGGATAAAGATAAGCGTTTACAATTCTATTTCTATCCGGATACGCTGTACGGAAACAATCCAGCTTCTGCCTATTATGAAAAGAAATTACCGGGTGATCCCCCGTATTCTACTCAGCTGCGCCAGTATACATGGAGCTTGATGAAGTATCGGGATCTGAGTAAACCGGCCAAACGCGCCTTGTCTTACAAGCCGTTTATAGCTTATCGTCTGGCGGATACTTATATTTTGGGTGCCGAAGCACATTGGAGAAAAGGAAATACGGAAAAGGCACTGGAATATCTCAATGCTATACGTTTGCGTGCCGGACTTGAAGAGGCTACTACTATTGATCTTCAGACTATCATGGATGAATATGCGCGTGAGTTGTGCTTTGAAGGCAAACGTTGGTTCTTCCTCAAGCGTATCGGCAAGTTGGTGGAACAGGTGAATAAATACCATCGCTTCGGTAGTACAACCAGTAGTATTCAGGGTACCACAATGAAAGATTATATGGTGCGTTGGCCGATCCCGCAGGCACAAATAGATGCAATGGGAACTTTCCCACAGAATCCGCAATATTAAATGAGTATGAAAATAGTAACCACACTCTTGTTATCTCTTTTTGCTTCTTCAGTGCTGTTTGCCCAGTCTGGTAAAACAGTCCAGGTACAGACACGTGCCAACAGCACTGTGGAGAACTGGACACCTTACGAGGCGCATACTGTGGATAACCTGAAAGGATTCAAAAAGAAAAAGGAGCCAGCTCTGTCTGTGTTCGGAGGGTATAAGACGAACCGCCAGGAAGCAACCGGCTTTTTCCGTACAGAGAAGATCAATGGGCGATGGTGGATTATTGATCCCGAAGGGTATCCGTTCCATCACCGGGCAGTAGTAGCATTTGGGCCTGGAACCTCGAAGAAGCAACAGTCTGCATTTCAGGAGAAATTCGGTACGCGTGCCCAGTGGGTGAAGGCAGAGACGGAAATGTTGCGTTCGTATGGATTTAATGGTGCCGGAGCCTGGTCGGCAGTGGAAGATATCCGTACCAGTCAAGCTCCATTGGTCTATACGCTGATTGTCAACCCTATGGGGAACTATAAGCATGAACATGTGAAGAAATATGGAGGTACCTATAAGGTGGCCGGCTGGCAGGGGTATCGATTCAATCTGCCTATGGTATTCGATGATGAGTTTGACAAATATGTAGAGCAGGCTCTTGCTCCGTTGGCACGGTATAAAGATGATCCTTGCCTGTTAGGCTATTTTACAGACAATGAATTGCCTTGGTATACTGATGCTTTGGACCGCCATCTTAACTTTCTGGCTAAAGATGAACCGGGATACCTGGCAGCACGGAAATGGTTGGATGAACGAAAAGGCAAGGAAGCAACCGTGGCGGATATTACCGAGGAAGACCGTCTTGCATTCTCCGCCTTCTTCTTCGAGACGTATATGCAGAAAGTGACTTCGGTGTTGCGTCGTATAGATCCTAATCACATGTATCTCGGCTGCCGGTTTAATCAGGATAAGAATCAGGAACTTACCAATCCGGCTATCTTTAAGGTAGCAGGTAAGTATATGGATATTATTTCTATAAATCATTACCGCCAGTGGCAGCCGGAACAGGAGCGGATGAATAACTGGGGAGAATGGTCGGGTAAACCTTTTCTGATTACCGAATGGTATGTGAAAGGAGAAGATTCCGGTTTGCCCAATGCAACCGGTGCGGGATGGAATGTGCCGACTCAGGATGACCGGGGAATTTTTTACGAAAACTTCTGTTTACAGTTGCTCCGCAATCCATACTCGGTAGGGTGGCATTGGTTCAGGTATCAGGATAATGATCCGGAGGATTTGACAACAGACCCTTCCAACAGGGATTCCAACAAAGGAATTGTAGACAGCGAATATTCTCCCTGGTTACCTTTATTGCGGCGAATGGAGAAAGTAAACAAGCAGGCTTACACACTCACTCGTTACTTTGATTCGCAGAAGTAAATAGTTGGATTTTGATAGGTATTCATATAAGAACCGTTTCGGCTTTAGGACAAGTTAAAGTTGAAACGGTTCTATTCAATAAATCATTTTTATCTATGGTGTTTATTACGAATAAAAGCGTTTGCTTATACAGAAATACAGGAGTATTCTTTGTATTAATGATGTGTTGGTTGGCATGTAGTGCCCAGTCGGGAAATAACTCTATGTACGACTATAGTTCGAAGGTCGATTCTGTACTCAGCCTGATGACACTGGATGAGAAAATCGGGCAGTTAAATCAATATACCGGTAATTGGCAGGCAACAGGACCGGTGGTGGAGGATTCTACTAAAATAGAGCAGATCAAGGCGGGTAGAGTCGGAGCTATGCTCAATATCAAAGGGGTGAAATATACGCGTGAGATGCAGAATTATGCGATGCAGTCCCGCCTTCGCATTCCATTATTATTCGGGCAGGATGTGATTCATGGTCTGCGTACCATCTATCCCATTCCTTTAGGTGAAGCGGCAAGTTTTGATCTGGATTTGATGGAAAGAACAGCAGCCGGTGCTGCGGAGGAAGCTTCTGCACAAGGTATTCACTGGACTTTTGCTCCGATGGTAGATATAACCCGTGATGCACGCTGGGGGCGTGTTATGGAAGGAGCGGGCGAAGATACCTGGTATGGTAGCAGAGTGGCCGAAGCACGGGTAAGGGGTTTTCAGGGAGATGATTTGGCGGATACTCATACGGTAATGGCTTGTGCCAAGCATTTCGCGGCTTACGGAGCGGCCATTGCAGGTAAGGACTACAATACAGTAGACATTTCCGACCTGACGCTACACGATACCTATCTGCCTCCTTTCCGGGCGGCGGCAAATGCCGGTGTGGCTACTTTTATGAATAGCTTTAATGACATAAACGGTATTCCGGCTACGGGAAATGCATATATACAGCGCGATATCCTTAAAGAAGGATGGGCTTTCAGCGGGTTTATTGTTTCCGATTGGGGATCGGTCAAAGAAATGGTTGCCCATGGATATGCATCCGATCTGAAGGCATCGGCTGAGATTGCTATTCATGCCGGATGTGATATGGATATGGAGTCGAGAGCTTATCATAAGCACTTGAAAGAGTTGGTGGAAGAGGGTGTTGTGGACATTAAATATGTTGATGAAGCCGTAAAGCGTATTTTGCTGAAAAAGTTTCAACTCGGACTTTTTGATGATCCGTACCGTTATTGTGACGAAGAGCGGGAAAAGAAAACCGTATTGAGCACCCGTCTCAGGGATTTGTCCCGGGAATCCGGAAGAAAGTCCGTTGTCCTATTGAAGAATGAGAAGCAAGCACTTCCTTTATCTCCGTCGTGTAGAAGAATTGCATTGATAGGAGCTTTGGCCAATTCTCAAAAGGATATGATGGGCTTTTGGGCGAATGAAGGTGTAGAGAAAGAAGTCGTGACCGTGTATGAGGGTTTGAAAAGACGTTTTCCCAATGTAACGGTCAATTATGCCGATGGATATGATTTGGAAACAAATGATTTACGGCTTTCTGAGGCCCGTGCGGCTGCCAATCGCGCCGATGTTATAGTAGTGGCTGTTGGCGAAAGATTTAATCAGAGTGGAGAAGCAAAGTCGAGGGCTGATATTACCGTCAATGCCAATCAGCAATTGCTGGTGAAGGAGTTGAAGAAGACGGGCAAGACGGTTATTGTTTTACTGATGGGCGGTAGGCCAATGATTTTTAATGATATGGAGCCTCATGCCGATGCAATTCTTCTGACTTGGTGGTTGGGGACCGAAAGCGGGAACGCCATAGCTGATATCATCTCGGGTGATTATAATCCTTCCGGTAAACTGCCTATGACTTTTCCTGCACATGTGGGGCAGATTCCTGTCTATTATAATTATAAAAGTACCGGAAGGCCGGAAAGTAAAACAGTTGCCTATTCTTGCCGGTATCAGGATATTGATTTTGAACCTGCTTATCCGTTTGGCTACGGGTTGAGTTACACTACATTTCAGTTGTCGGAGCCTAAGACTTTCGCCAATGTATATACAATGGAGGATACGATCCGGGTGTCTGCGAAGTTGAAAAATACCGGGGTATATAGAGGTAAGGAGACAGTACAGCTTTATATCCGTGACTTGGTTGCCTCCGTAACACGTCCTGTTAAGGAACTAAAGGGATTTCAGCAAATAGAATTAAATTCGGGTGAAGAAAAAGAGGTGACGTTTATTCTTTCATCGGCAGATCTTAGTTTCATGAACAGGAACTTAAAATATATCACGGAGCCTGGTAAATTTGAGATAATGATAGGGACTAATTCGAAAGAGGTGAAGAAGACAATTATATCATTGAAGTGAAAGTTACTTCCCAGACTTACATAAGAAGAACTCCCCTGCCGGTTTCCCGGTAGAGGAGTTCTTGTGATATTAATCAAATGTAGAAAGGGCTGATTAGTCTTTCAGTTTTGCGATGATGAAGTCGCGGTTCAAGCGGGCGATGTTGCTGATAGAGATGTTCTTCGGACATTCCGCCTCGCAAGCGCGAGTATTGGTACAGTTACCGAATCCCAGTTCGTCCATTTTAGACAACATGGCTTTTGCGCGGCGCAAAGCTTCCGGTTTACCTTGCGGGAGCAAGTTCAACTGGCA
>OGIH01000947.1_pt1 | contig 18127 bp, 14 predicted proteins | sample 1571721 | NCBI WGS metagenome assembly OGIH01 (sample SAMEA2582068, study PRJEB24529) | metagenome | biome: Human gut stool | place: China | collected 2011
GATGAGGGCGATGATAGAGATATTTCCTCCATAATGAAGTACGAGGGCTACGAAGAAACAGATGGTGAAGGCAGCTCCGGCAGTGATGAACCAGCCACCGATGACGCTTAATACGCCGGTAATACGATAAACGGCAGAATCACGTCCCCAGGCACGGTCGGCCAAGGAGGTACCCATAGCTACCATGAAGGTTACGTAGGTGGTAGAAAGAGGAAGTTTCAGGGAAGTTCCCAAGGCGATGAGCAGCCCCGCTAATACTAGGTTGACAGAAGCGCGGACAAGGTCGAAAGCTGCTCCGTCGGCAATGATGGCTTCGTCTTTGCGGAAGCGGGAGTCAAACCATTCTTTGCTGCCACTTGGCATAATGCGGGAGATTCCGTTGACAAGTGTCATACTGATGCGGACTACTGTACGGGCAATCGGGGTACTTCCGAATGTTTCTTCTCCTTCATCTTGACGGGAAAGGTCGACGGATGTTTTAATTACAGCATGTGCCTTTTTAGAAGTACAGAGGGCGTAGACCATAACGGCTCCGGCTCCGATAAGGAAATACCACGGGGTTTTGGCGGGTCCCAGCAGAGAGGTCATCAGGAAGCCGTTCGGATTTCCTCCTCCGTTGGCGGTATAGTCCATAAAAGAGGAGAAGCCTGCGAGGGGAACACCGATGAAGTTGACGAGGTCGTTGCCGGCGAAAGCGAGGGCGAGGGCGAAGGTACCCATCAGCACGACTACTTTGAAGACGTTGACTTTCAGCCAGTGGAGGACTTGCATCAGCAGGGTGAAGAATACGAAGAACACGGTGATGAGCAGCAGGGTGTTGTCTTGTATCCAGTGTTTGTTTTCGGGGGTCATGAAGGAGCTGTCTTTCAACCCTTTGATCAGCATGAAGTAGATGATGGAGGTGGCGGCGATCCCACCGAAAAGGCCGATGCTGTATTTGATGTTTTTCGTGTAATTGAACGTGAAAACGATGCGGGCGAGCCACTGTACTAACATACCGAAGAAGAAGGCGATGGCTACGGACACGAAAATGGCCATGATCACGGAAAGTGCTTTGTCGGTGTTGATCAGATCGCCCAACGCAAGGGTGGCGTCATTGTTTACTTTGATCAGGGAGAGGGCGAAAGTTCCTCCGAGCAGCTCGAAGACCAGTGAGACGGTCGTGGAGGTGGGCATGCCCATAGAGTTGAAGACGTCCAGAAGGACTACGTCGGTCAGCATGACGGCGAGCAGTATACACATGATTTCGGCAAAGTAGAAATGCTCGGGCTGATAGATTCCGTGACGGGCTATATCCATCATGCCATTGGACAGGGATGCGCCAATGAAAATACCGATCCCGGCTATGAAAAGAATGGTTTTGAACGAAGCGGCCTTGGCGCCTACCGCCGAATTCAGAAAGTTGACTGCATCATTACTGACTCCGACGATGAGATCGAACACGGCCAGCACGAACAGGAAAATGATAATGCATAAGTAAATTGTCTCCATAAAGAAAGTTGTGTATGTTTATTTATGGAGGCAAAGAACGGAGTTTAACGTTGCGGAAAAATGTCATACGTGTTACATTTCTGTTACAATGTCTTTTTTGAGCCATTCATAAAAATCGTATTGGGCACGGACAGCAGGGGTGCCGGATGCTCTTTTTTTGAATACGTTTTGCAGTTTGTCGTCTACCCAACAGGCTTTTTGGTTGTCAGCGAGCTGGATATGGAGCATTTCGATCAGACTGGCGCGCAGGTCAGGGTCGAGGATGGGGGTGACGGCTTCGATACGGCGGTAGAGGTTGCGGCGCATCCAGTCGGGCGAGCCCATGTATACTTTGGGGTGCCCTTCGTTGCCGAAATACCAGATGCGGGCGTGCTCCAGAAAACTGTCGACAATGCGGGTGACACGGATGTTACGGCTGTATGACTGCTCCGGTATGAGGCAGCAGATGCCGCGGACGATGAGGTCGATCTGCACGCCGTGTTCGGAGGCCTCGTAGAGTCGGTCGATCATTGCGGGGTCTTTGAGGGCGTTCATTTTGAGGATGATACGTCCGCCTTTGCCTTGGTCGGCAAGGGATATTTCACGGTCGATGAGGCGGTTCAGTTCCGGTATGAGGTTGAAGCGGGCGACGAGGAGAGTGGTGAATTTCGGATCTTCCTTGCCTTGCAGGGTGCGGAAGAGGTTGTAAAGGTCGTTCACTATTTCCTTGCGGCAGGTGAAAAGTCCACAGTCGGCGTATAGGGTGGCGGTCTTTTCGTTGAAGTTGCCCGTGCTGATGTAGGCGTAGCTGGGGATTTTCTCTCCATTCAGTCCGCGGCGACGGACGAGGGCCACTTTGGCGTGTACTTTTAGTCCGGGGATGCTGTAAATGATTTTGATGCCGGCGGCTTGCATCATTTCGGCGGTGGCGAGGTTGTTCTCTTCGTCGAAACGGGCTTTGAGCTCGACAAATACGGTGACTTTCTTGCCGTTCTGCGCGGCGGCTATCAAGGTGTTGATGACGGCCGAGTTTTCGGCTACACGGTATTGGGTGACCATGATTTCGCGCGTCTCCGGATTGTGCACTGCTTCGTAGAGGAAGTGGGTGAAATGCTCGAAGGAGTGGTACGGGTAATACAGCAGCAGGTCCTTTTGGGCGACGTAGTTGAAGATCGATTCTTTTTCGTCGAGGATGTTCAGCTTCATCGGTTGCGGCTTTTCGATGCGGCGGAGAGACTTGTTCGGGTTGGGCAGGTGGCGCAGGTCTTCGAGGTTCAGGTGCTTGTCGCCGGGGACGAGTTCGTCACGGTGGATGCGGAAGGCGTCGACCAGAAAGTCGAGGAAGTCTTGCGGCATGGCACGGTCGTAGACAAAGCGGCAGACGTCGCCTATCTTGCGTTTTTTTACCTTCTTTTTCAGTTGAGCTACGAGGTCGGCGCTGCTGGCGGTGTCGTCTATCAGAATGTCGGCGTCACGGGATATTTTGATGCAGTAGCTCGAATCGACGTCGTAGCCGGGGAAAATAAGGTTGAGGTTCGCTTTGATGATGTCCTCGGTGAACATGATGTAATAGTTGTTTCCACGGGGCGGAAGTTCGATGAAACGGGGCACTTTGGCGTACGGCTGCTTCATGACGAAATAGAAAGGCTGCCGGTTGGCGGGGTTCCTGTTTTCCTTCGGATAGAGGCGGATGGCGAGGTAGAGCCGGTTGTCTCGCAGAAAAGAGACGATTTTGTCTTTCGATACGGGCACGGGTTGCAGGTAGGGGAAGATTTCTTCCCGGAAAAAGTCCTTGATAAACTGCTGGTGAAACGGTTCCACATGTCTGTCCTGGTAGAAGATGATGTGGTTTTTGCGCAGGGCGGGCAGTATCTTTTCTTCGTAAATGCGTACACGGTCGTCCAGCTGGCGGTTTACTTCGTGGTTGATTTCTTCCACGAGTTCGCGGGCGGATTGTACGGTTTCTTCATCGCTCTCCGTTGCGCCGGATGCCACGGCCTTGTGGTCCGCCACCCGGATTTTGTAAAATTCTTCCAGATTGGAGGAGTAGATGGAGATGAAATTGATGCGCTCGTATAGCGGCAGGTGCTCATCCAGCGCTTCGAGCAACACCCGATAGTTGAATGAGAGCCAGCTGATATCACGTTTGAAATAATTATATTTGCTTTCCATGTGCTTTAAGATTTTCCCAAATATAGTATCTTTGCAGGACTAAACAAAGAAAATTATGACAAGAATTGGATTATTGTCCGATACCCATGCTTATTGGGACGAAAAATATCTCGAATATTTTGAATCGTGCGACGAAATCTGGCATGCCGGAGATATCGGTTCGGTAGAAGTAGCCGAGAAGCTAGCGGCTTTCCGTCCCCTGCGGGCAGTTTACGGCAACATAGACGGGCAAGAAATACGGAAGATGTTCCCGCAGGTGAACCGCTTCACGGTGGACGGAGCGGAAGTGCTGATCAAGCATATCGGCGGGTATCCGGGCAAGTACGACCCTTCGGTTATCGGCAGTTTGATGGCACGTCCGCCGAAACTTTTCATCAGCGGACACTCCCATATATTAAAGGTGAAATACGACAAAACGTTGGACATGCTGCACATCAATCCCGGAGCCGCAGGGATGTCCGGTTTCCATAAAGTGCGGACAATGGTGCGCTTTGTCATCGACAACGGAACGTTCAAAGACCTCGAAGTTATTGAACTGGCAGGATAGATTTCTTACAATTCATTTTGTCACGTCAGATTTCTTTCCGACCTTTGCACACAGTAAAATGAATAACTCAGACGACAATGAAAGGAATTATTCTGGCCGGTGGAAGCGCCACTCGTCTTTATCCGCTTTCCAAAGCGATTTCCAAACAAATCATGCCTGTATACGACAAGCCGATGATCTATTATCCGCTGTCTACGCTTATGCTGGCAGGGATACGGGAGGTCTTGGTCATCTCTACTCCGCGTGATTTGCCGATGTTTCGGGACTTGTTGGGCTCAGGTGAGGAGCTCGGGATGTCTTTCTCTTACAAAATACAGGAGCAGCCTAACGGACTGGCACAAGCCTTTGTGTTGGGAGCTGATTTCTTGAACGGTGAGGCAGGTTGTCTGATTCTTGGGGACAATATGTTTTATGGACAAGGGTTTTCCGCTATGCTCCGGCGTGCTGCCGGTGTGGAGAAGGGAGCCTGCATCTTCGGCTATTATGTGAAAGATCCTCGGGCTTACGGTGTAGTGGAGTTCGACGAACAAGGCAAAGTGATTTCTCTGGAAGAAAAGCCACTGGTACCGAAAAGTAATTATGCCGTTCCCGGACTTTATTTCTACGACGCTACCGTGACGGAAAAAGCGGCTTCTCTCCGCCCTTCGGCACGTGGAGAATATGAGATAACGGACTTGAACCGCCTGTACCTCGAAGAAGGAACACTGAACGTGGAACTGTTCGGACGCGGATTCGCGTGGCTGGATACCGGAAACTGCGACAGCCTGCTCGAAGCCTCCAACTTCGTGGCTACCATTCAGAACCGGCAAGGCTTCTACGTCAGCTGTATCGAAGAGATAGCTTGGCGGCAAGGATGGATTTCGTCCGGACAATTGCTGCTGCTCGGACAGAAACTCGAAAAGACCGAATACGGTAAATACCTGATAGAACTGTCTAAACAACCCTTGAAATAAACATAAATAATCATATATGAAAACTTATCTGGTGACCGGTGCCGCAGGATTTATTGGCGCCAATTATATTAAGTATATCTTGGCCAAGCACAGCGATATAAAAGTGGTGGTTCTTGACGCCCTGACGTATGCGGGTAATCTGGGAACTATTGCCAAAGATATCGACAACGAACGTTGTTTCTTTATCAAAGGAGACATTTGCAGCCGCGAAGTGGTGGACAGCCTTTTTGCCGAATACCGTTTCGACTATGTCGTGAACTTCGCCGCCGAAAGCCATGTAGACCGCAGTATCGAAAACCCGCAACTGTTTCTGATCACCAACATCCTCGGTACGCAGAATCTGCTGGATTGTGCCCGCCGTGCCTGGGTGATGGGTAAGGACGAACAGGGATATCCTACCTGGAGAAAAGGAGTGCGCTACCATCAGGTATCTACCGACGAGGTGTACGGCTCACTCGGTGCGGAAGGCTACTTCACGGAAGAAACCCCGCTTTGTCCGCACAGCCCGTACAGCGCTTCGAAAACCAGTGCCGACATGGTAGTCATGGCTTATCACGACACTTATAAAATGCCGGTAACGATCACCCGCTGTTCCAACAACTACGGCCCCTATCATTTTCCCGAAAAACTGATTCCATTGATTATCAAGAATATACTCGAAGGCAAACATCTGCCTGTCTACGGTGACGGAAGCAACGTGCGCGACTGGCTTTACGTAGAAGACCACTGCAAAGCGATCGACTTGGTAGTGCGCGAAGGCAAAGAGGGCGAAGTGTACAACGTAGGTGGTCACAACGAAGAAACCAATCTTGAAATTGTGAAGCTGACCATTGCCACTATCCGTAAACTAATGACCGAGAAACCGGAATATCGTCAGGTCCTTAAAAAGAAAGTGAAAGGTGAAGACGGAGAAATCTCCGTTGACTGGATCAACAACGATCTGATCACTTTTGTCAAAGACCGTCTGGGGCACGACCAGCGTTATGCCATTGATCCCACGAAGATCACGAACGCCTTGGGCTGGTATCCCGAAACGAAATTTGAAGATGGCATCGTGAAGACAATCGTATGGTATCTTGAAAATCAGGACTGGGTGGAAGAGGTGACCAGCGGAGACTATCAAGGTTATTACGAAAAGATGTACGGAAAATAAATCAATGTCGGATCAAGAATCCTATTGATAGCAAAATACCCATTAACAGCATATTACGTGAAGTCTCACCTAGTATGCTGTTTAATTTTTTACCACTGTGAATCTGCACCATCCGTCTCCATGTGAGGACATGAGGAATCAGGTAGAGTAACGGAAGAAGTGCGGCAAACAAGTGTCCTTCGAAGAAGAACCAGAAACACAGAAGACTTGCTGCCACCCCCAGCATCAAATAAAGATAGCGTCCGAACTTCTCGCCAAAACGAACGATGACCGTCCGCTTTCCGCTCCGTGCATCCGCTTCACGGTCTCGGTAATTGTTGACTACCAGCAAGGTATCAATCAGCAGTCCGCAGATCAGAGAAGCTACCGTTGTGTCCGAAGTCCATGTCAGCGCCTGTACGTAGTACGTTCCACCCACGGGGACGAATCCGAAAAATACGATGACCAGAACATCGCCCCAGCCGTTGTAGGATAATGGATAAGGGCCTGTGGTATAGAGGAAAGCGAAGAGTACGCAGAGAAGCCCTACTATGATCAGCTCCCATCCGGCATAAAACAGCAGCGCAGATCCGATCAGACAGGCGAACAGGACGGTGACGATGATTCCGTTTCGCATGGCTCTCGGTGAAATCCAGCCCTGTGCGCAGGCTCGTTCCGGTCCCAGCCGGTCTTCGCGGTCGGTTCCTTTGAGGTAGTCGAAGAGGTCGTTGATAAAATTGGCGGCAATTTGCATCAGACCGGCGAACAGGCAGCAGATAAGGGCCGGCAACCATTGAAAATGTCCATCCATATAAGCAAGTGCGCTACCGATCATGACCGGCGTAATGGCTCCTGTCAGAGTTTTGGGACGTGCTGCTAATATCCACGCACGCAGCGAGTTACGCTTTACTTCTTCCATGCTTTAATATATAATAATAAGTTTTGACGGACAAAGATACATGATTTTTCCTATCTTTGCGCCTCAAATAGTGGGGGAATGTGTTATATGTAGAAGAAAATAAACCAAAGAAGATGAAAAAAATAAATTACCTGTTCATAATATTCGTATTATTCCTGTTCGTATCTTGTAAGTCAAAGAAGAATGTTGTATCGATCCTGCCTCGTCCTGTGCTCAATGTCGATTCCGTCCGTCCGGACAGTTCCGCCGCTATCGACGGCTTGTTTGCTCCGGATCATTCTCAGCTTGCCGACTTGAAAGTTTCGACGAAAAAGCAGAAGAAAACAGCGAAGAAAGAAGCTGCGACCGAGCAGGAAGAACGTAATTTGGTACTTCGCGGAACGAAGATCACGTCTTCTACCGTGAACGTCCCTGCCACTTATAGCGGCATAGACCGTGTCGTGGAATATGACTTCACCCACCGTGATGTCCCCGAAGCCTTCGAAGGCTTCCGCATCGCCTTCATTTCCGACTTGCATTACAAGAGTCTGCTGAAAGAGAAAGGCTTGAACAACCTTGTCGATCTTTTGATCGCCCAGAAACCGGACGTCTTGCTGATGGGAGGAGACTATCAGGAAGGCTGTGAATACGTAGAACCGTTATTTGCCGCATTGGCCCGTGTGAAAACACCGATGGGAACTTTCGGAGTTATGGGAAATAATGACTATGAACGCTGCCATGACGAAATAATCCGCACGATGAAGCATTACGGGATGCGTCCGCTGGAACACGAAGTCGATACATTACGCAAAGACGGTCAGCAGATTATCCTTGCCGGCGTGCGCAATCCTTTCGACTTGAAACAAAATGGGGTGTCGCCCACGCTGGCACTTTCTTCCAACGACTTCGTCATCTTGTTGGTGCATACTCCCGACTACGTGGAGGATGTTTCGGTGGCCAACACGGACATCGCTTTGGCGGGACATACTCATGGTGGACAGGTACGCGTATTCGGTTACGCCCCGATACAGAACTCCCACTACGGCACCCGCTTTCTGACCGGACTGGCGTACAATTCAACTAAAATGCCATTGATTGTTACTAATGGGATCGGTACTTCTCAGATGCCTGTACGAATCGGTGCTCCGGCAGAAATCATAATGATTACGCTTCATCGTCTCAAAGAGTAGATACACTTTTAGGTACGACTTTCTGATGAACTCCACACTTTTAGGTACGACTTTTTGTGTTATTAGCACATTTTTATGCATGACTTTTTGTTCTTTTCTATTCAGTTGCTTATATTTGCAGTTCATAAATCGTTGATTATAAAAGAATAAATATGAGAAGAGATGCAATGCAACAGTTATATGACTGGAAGGAGAAGACAACACGGAAACCTTTGATTGTTCGTGGTGCCCGGCAGGTGGGGAAGACATGGTTGATGAAAGAATTTGCATCATCAGCTTACAGACAGTTTGCTTACATCAATTTTGAGGATAACGAAGTGATGAAAGATGTTTTTCAGAAAGACTTTGATGTCGAGCGCATTCTGATGGCTATTCAATTAGTGACCGGCATCGTAGTAGATACTGAGACATTAATTATTTTTGATGAAATTCAGGAAGCGCCTCGCGGATTGACGGCATTGAAGTATTTTCAAGAAAAAGCTCCTCAGTATCATGTGGTTGCAGCAGGTTCCCTCCTTGGCATTGCCATGCATAGCAATGATTCTTTTCCCGTCGGGAAGGTCGATTTTATGGATTTATATCCTCTTTCTTTTTCGGAGTTTTTGGAGGCTGTCGGGCAAGAGGCTTTTGCCCGTTTACTTGCAAAAAAAGACTGGGGGCTGATCGCTGCTTTTCGTTCTAAATTGATAGATTTGCTCAAACAGTATTATTATGTCGGAGGAATGCCTGAAGTTGTGAATGCCTTTATTAATCATAAAGACTATGCCGAAGTGCGACAGCTACAGCAGACAATTCTGGATTCTTATGATCGTGATTTCTCCAAACATGCTCCTATTGCCGAAGTGCCTCGGATTCGTATGATTTGGCGTTCTGTTCCGGCTCAATTGGCTAAGGAAAATAAGAAGTTTATTTATGGTGTCGTGAAGGAAGGAGCCAGAGCGAAAGATTTTGAGTTGGCTATTGAGTGGCTGATTGATGCAGGACTTATTTACAAGGTTAGCCGAGTGAAAAAAGCCGGAATCCCATTGTCGGCTTATGAGGACTTTTCGGCATTTAAATTATTTTTGTTAGATACCGGATTAATGGGAGCTATGAGCGGGCTTCCACCGCAAGCGTTATTGGAGGGGAATGTGTTGTTTAGTGATTATAAAGGAGCTATTACAGAGCAGTATGTATTACAACAATTGAAGTCAGTGAAAGGACTGAGTATTTACTACTGGTCTTCGGATACATCCAGAGGAGAACTGGATTTCCTTTTACAAAAAGATGTTAGCGTCATCCCTGTTGAAGTAAAAGCTGAGGAAAATCTGCAATCGAAGAGTTTGCGTTTCTTCGTAGAGAAAAATGCGGGATTACACGGAGTACGATTTTCTATGTCAGATTATCGGAAGCAAGAGTGGATGATTAATTATCCGTTATACTCTGTCGGATATATTCTCTAATATACTCCCAAACCTTTGGATGCAAGAAGTATCTTACATCTTTCTTCTCATCAAGTGCCTGACGGATAAACGTCGAACTTATTTCAAAGGTAGGCGAATGGACCAGACGGACTGTTTCGGGCAGCCCGTTTTCATTTACCGGAAATCCGGGGCGGGGATAGATAAGAATACGGTTTTCTTTGATGATGCGCTCCGATTGATACCAGCGGTCGAAGCGGGCCCAGTTATCCGAGCCGATAATTAAGTAGAAGTCCCGTTCCGGATAGGTTTCATGTAGCTTTTCCAACGTATGTACGCTGTATGAAGGGCGGGGCAGATGAAACTCGAAGTCTGAAGAGCGGAAGCGGGGATATTCTTCTGTGGCAAGTTCTACTAACCGGAGACGCAGGTCGTCAGGCCATAGCTCCGTCCCTGCTTTCAGCGGGTTTTGCGGGCTGACCATAAACCAAACTTCATCCAGTTCTTCATATTCGCAAAGATAGTTGGCCAAGGCCAGATGTCCGATGTGTACCGGATTGAATGACCCGCTGAAGATTCCGGTTTTTAGTTTATTGCTCTCTGCCATTCTCATCTTCTCGTTTTTACTTTTTTCTTCTTGATGCCTTCTTATCTTTCTATTCTTTGTTCTTTTTTTGCTCTTTTGGGTTCTCTTTTAGACTTTCTTTTTCAGCCTTGACTTTCTGTCATCTTCTTGGCTTCCCTTTCCATTCTCAGCTTTTTTCTCCATTTTGGAAAAACGATAGCCTGCCTCACAGCAATTAAGAAAAAGATGCCGGCGGCAATCCAAAAATGCAGATAAAGTGAAAGGATGCCGAACACTATATCTACAATGCCGATAATGCCGCACAGATACATGAATTTTTCGGTCGATCCCTCCTTCTTTTCTATGCTCTCTATTCGTTTTTTCAGAGATTCTTTCATTCCTTATTCAGAAATTCTTTGATAACCTCCAGCGTCTCAGCCTTTGCCGCTTCCAGATCATCATTCACGATGACACGATCAAACTGGGGAGCAAAAGTCATTTCGTATTCCGCCTTTGCGATGCGGCATTCGATTACTTCGGGCTCATCCGTGCCCCGACCCGTCAGCCGGCAACGGAGTTCTTCGATGGAGGGCGGCTGTACAAAGATGGACAATGCACGCTCACCGTAATACTTTTTGATGTTGCATCCGCCTACTACATCCAAGTCGAATACTACGTTCTGCCCCTTCTCCAACTGCTTTTCCACTTGTTCTTTCAGCGTTCCGTAATACCGATCCTTGTATACTTCTTCGTATTCCAAAAACTCGTTGTTCTCAATGCGACAACGGAACTCTTCGGGAGTAAGGAAGAAATATTCGACCCCGTGTTTCTCCGTCCCGCGCGGTGGGCGGCTGGTTGCAGAAATGGAGAACGCGAGATTTAAGTTCTGCGTCAGCAGATAGTTGATAATAGTCGATTTGCCCGAACCGGACGGGGCAGAAAAAATAATTAACTTGCCAGTCATTTGTTTAATTGAGAATTGAAAGTTGAAAACTGAAAATGCCGACATTTTCAATTTTCAACTTACTATTAAATAATTACATTACGTTCAGCACCTGTTCCTTGATCTGTTCCAGCTCATCTTTCATTTGCACAACGATTTTCTGCATTTCGGCATGGTTGGACTTGCTGCCAAGCGTATTGATTTCCCGTCCCATTTCCTGAGCGATGAAACCGAGTTTTTTGCCTTGTCCGTTGCCGCTTTCCAGCGTGCTGATGAAATATTTCAGGTGGTTGGTGAGGCGTTGTTTTTCCTCGTTGACATCCAGCTTTTCGATGTAGTAGATCAGTTCTTGTTCCAGTCGGTTCTTGTCGTAGTCTGTGTTCAGCGTCTTTTCGAGCGCGTCGGTGATACGTTCCTTGACTTTCTCCACCCGTTCTTTTTCGTAAGGAGTTATCTTTTCGAGCAGCAGTGCGATGTTAGCTATCTTTTCGCGGAACTTCTTTTCCAGTGCGGCGCCTTCCTGTTTGCGGAAGTCTACCAGATGACCGATTGCTTCGAGAACGGTGGCACGTACCATTTCCCATTCTTCTTCCGTCAACTCTTGGATTTCAGTCTTAGACATAACATCCGGCATACGGAGCAACGTCTGAAACCAGTCGGTGGGGACGGGGATGCCGAGATTTTCCGAGATCGCCTGAATCTGTTTGTAGTAGCCTTCCACCAAAACTTGGTTGATAGGAGTCGCGCTTTCCGCACTCTCTTTTTTCTCTATCCAGAGGCTGAAGTCCACCTTTCCACGTTCCAGCACTTTGGAGATTTCGTTGCGGATTTCGATCTCTTTTTCACGATAAGCCGGAGCGATGCGAGTGGAAAGATCCATTGCTTTGCTGTTGAGCGACTTGATTTCTACGTTTATCTTTTTATCTGGAAGTTCGGCCGTAGCTTTGCCGTATCCTGTCATCGACTGTATCATATACTTAAAGTTTTGTGCAAAAGTACACGAATATTTTAAGAATTGGAAATAATCATGTAAATTTGCGACAATTTAATAAGCTGATTTTTATGTCGTGTATACTGAATATTGAAACCTCTACCACTGTTTGCTCGGTAGCGGCAAGTCAAGACGGACAGACGATTTTTGTGAAAGAAGACTTGAAGGGCCCTTCACACGCCGTGTCTTTGGGAGTATTTGTTGATGAAGCGTTGTCGTTCATTGATAGTCATGCCATACCTTTAGATGCAGTTGCAGTGAGTTGCGGTCCGGGATCATACACAGGATTGCGGATTGGAGTTTCGATGGCAAAAGGCATTTGTTACGGACGGAATGTACCCTTGATCGGTCTTCCTACGCTCGAAGTGCTGAGTGTGCCCGTGTTGCTGTATCACGATTTGCCGGAAGATGCGTTGCTCTGCCCGATGCTCGATGCCCGCCGTATGGAAGTGTACGCTGCCGTTTACGACCGTGCCTTGAACGTGAAGCGTGCTATCGCCGCCGATATTGTCGATGAGAATTCCTATCTGGAGTTTCTGAACGAAGCGCCCGTTTATTTCTACGGAAATGGAGCCGCCAAGTGTCGTGAGAAGATTACGCATCCGAATGCGCATTTTATCGATGACATCCATCCGTTGGCGAAGATGATGTATCCGTTGGCAGAAAAAGCAGTTGCCAGAGAAGACTATAAAGATGTGGCCTACTTCGAACCTTTCTATCTGAAAGAATTTGTAGCCTCGTTGCCGAAGAAGTCGCTTCTTGAATAACGCACTTCAGTAGAAAAAAGTGCCTCAGTAAGTGAACCGCCTTTGGCGGGAAACAGTGATTAGTGAGTGACCGTCGTCCTCCGACTTTTAATTTTTAATTTCAAAATTTTTAATTTAAAAGATGCAATACAATACCCAGCAGAAAAGAATGCCGCTTCCCGAGTACGGCCGCAGCATACAGAACATGGTAGATTATGCGTTGACCATTCAGGACCGTGCCGAGCGTCAGCGTTGTGCTAACACAATTATCAACATTATGGGAAATATGTTCCCCCATTTGCGTGATGTGCCCGATTTCAAGCATAAACTTTGGGATCACCTGGCCATCATGTCCGGTTTTGAGCTGGATATTGACTATCCCTACGAAATCATCCGCGAAGACAACCTGGTGACCAAGCCGGAACCGATCCCATATTCTACTACCCGCATGCGCTACCGCCACTACGGACACACGCTGGAAGTGCTGATCAAGAAAGCCTGCGAACTTCCCGAAGGAAACGACAAGAGAAATCTGACAGCCATGATCTGCAACCACATGAAGAAAGACTACATGGCATGGAACAAAGATACCGTAGACGATCGCAAAATTGCGGAAGACCTCTACGAACTTTCCGGCGGCAAACTACAACTGACAGACGACATCATCCGACTGATGGCAGAACGCCTGAACCAGAACTACCGCCCAAAGGTGAACTACAATAATAATCGGAATAATAATCCGCGGAGAAGATATTGAAGTATTAGGTATTAAGTATTAAGTATTAGCGCGGCGATGTTGTTTGCTGTATGAGATTTTGCACTTGCGGTCTAATACCTAATACTTAATACCTAATACCTAATACTTATTACTTAATACTTAAAATAAATGGCTTCATTTGTAATTGAAGGAGGACATCGGCTTAGCGGGGAAATTCATCCGCAAGGAGCCAAAAACGAAGTTTTGCAGATTATCTGTGCCACGTTGCTGACTGCTGAGGAAGTGACGGTGAACAATATACCTGACATTCTGGATGTCAACAATCTGATTCAGCTTATGCGGGAGATGGGAGTGACGGTTGCAAAGGAAGGCATTGATACTTACAGTTTTAAGGCGGAGAACGTCGATCTGGCTTATTTGGAGAGTGATAAGTTCTTGAAGAAGTGTTCGAGCCTTCGGGGGTCGGTGATGCTGATCGGTCCGATGGTGGCACGTTTCGGGAAGGCGTTGATCTCGAAGCCGGGCGGAGATAAGATCGGTCGCCGTCGTCTGGACACCCACTTTGTGTGGGGATTCAGAATTTGGGAGCTGACTTCCGTTATGACGAGTTGCGGGGCATCTATGAGATAACGGCCGACAGGCTTCAAGGCAGCTATATGCTGCTTGATGAAGCGTCCGTGACCGGTACAGCCAACATTCTGATGGCTGCCGTACTGGCAAAAGGCACTACCACCATTTACAATGCCGCCTGCGAACCCTACTTGCAGCAGCTCTGCCGTATGCTCAACCGGATGGGAGCAAAGATCAGCGGCATCGCTTCCAATCTGCTCACCATCGAGGGCGTGGAAGAATTGCACGGCACACAGCATACCGTATTGCCCGACATGATTGAAGTCGGGAGCTTCATCGGCATGGCTGCCATGACCAAAAGCGAAATAACCATTAAAAACGTTTCCTACGAGAACCTCGGCATCATCCCCGAAAGTTTCCGCCGGTTGGGCATCAAACTGGAGCAGAGAGGAGACGATATCTACGTCCCCGCACAGGAAACATACGAAATAGAATCATTCATCGACGGCTCCATCATGACCATTGCCGACGCCCCGTGGCCGGGACTGACGCCCGACCTGCTGTCGATCTTTCTGGTGGTGGCCACGCAGGCCAACGGCGCCGTGCTGATCCACCAGAAAATGTTCGAAAGCCGCCTGTTCTTCGTCGACAAACTGATCGACATGGGCGCACAGATCATTCTCTGCGACCCGCACCGCGCCACGGTCATCGGCCACGACCACCGGCTATGCCTGCGCGCGACGCGCATGACCTCGCCCGACATCCGTGCGGGCGTGGCGCTGCTGATCGCGGCCATGTCGGCCGAAGGGGTCTCGACCATCCAGAACATCGACCAGATCGACCGCGGCTACAAGGACATCGACGGCCGTCTGAATGCCCTCGGGGCCAAAATCACCCGCATCGACGACTGCAAGTAAATCCCCGGCTTTCCGGAAAACAACCCCTGCCGCGCAATATTCCATCAGCCGCGCGGCAGGGGTTTTGCGACCATAGGGCAGCAAAACCGCCCGCCGAACCCCGTTTTCCGGGATTTGCGGCCGAAAGGAACAGGGTCAAAAAACGGCCGAAATGTACCATTCGGCCTATTTTTTATATCTTTGTGCGTCGACCCCGCACCCGAACGGAGTGTCGGAAAAAACAAATTATACGGTAAAATGTTTTTTTCTTAACATTCTGAAACTTCAATGCGTTATACGCTTACAAAAATACGTTTATTCATCAATTTTACTTTATGCGTTCACTATCCAAACTCTGCGTCCTGCTCCTGGCGGCAGGACTACTGATCGCCCCGACGTCGGGGGCGGCGGCCTCGAAATCCAAAAAGAAAAAATCGAAAACCGAGGAGGTCGCCAAACCCAAAGTCGACAAGTACACCAAAATGTTCGTCAACGACAAATCGTGCCTCACCGCCAAAGGGCCTTTCCTGACGCTCCACAAGCTCAAGGGAAAGCTCTACGTGGAGGTTCCCCTCAAGACGATCGGCCGTGAAATGCTGATCGCCTCCACGATCTCGGAGGCCAGCGACACCAACCTCGGGACCATCGGCTACAAACCCACGGACCCCATCCACGTCAAGTTCACGCGCATCGACACGACGATCTACCTCTCGCAGGCCGTCGTGCCGCCCGTTCACGACACGAACGATCCCCACATGTCCAAGGCCATCGGCCGGAGCACCCTCCCGCCGATCATACACTCCTACCCGCTGGTCTGCTACAACCGCGACAGCTCGGCAATGGTGATCGAAATGACCAAGTTCTTCTCGGGCGACAACGAACTGCTCGCCCCGATCAAAAGCACCAAGGGCGGCGTGGTGAACATCACGGGCAAGTTCAAGTCCGAAGGTTCGGTGATCGACCAGATCAAGTCCTTCGAGGACAACGTGACCGTCAAATCCTATCTCTCCTACTCGGTGACGGCCGACCTGCTGGGCCTGATGGTCATCAAGAAGGACGAGCCGATGACCGTGAAGGTCACGCGCACGATCCTGCTGCTGCCCGAAGAGGCGATGCGGCCCCGCCTGGCCGATTCGCGCATCGGCATCTTCCTGACCGACATGTCGCGCATCAACGGCAAGAAGGACAAGATCGAGGATTTCTCGGTCATCAACCGCTGGAACATCCAGCCCAAAGACTTGGAGGCCTGGAAACGCGGCGAACTCGTGGAGCCGGTCAAGCCGATCGTCTTCTACCTCGACGACGCGTTCCCCGCGCTGTGGCGCGAACCGATCCGCCGCGGCGTGCTGCGCTGGAACAAGGCCTTCGAGAAGATCGGATTCAAAAACGTCATGCACATCGAGGACTTCCCGAAGGACGATCCCGAATTCGATCCCGACAACCTGAAATACTCCTGCATCCGCTACGTCCCGGCCGCCGTGGCCAACGCCATGGGACCCTCGTGGGTCGACCCCCGCTCGGGCGAGATCATCAACGCCTCGGTGCTGATGTACAACGACGTGGTGAAGCTGGCCGCCAACTGGCGTTTCGTGCAGACCGCACAGGTCGACGAGCGCGTGCGCGGCAAGGAGCTGCCCGACGACGTATTCCAGGAGTCGCTGGAGTACATCCTCGCCCACGAGGTGGGACACTGCCTCGGACTGATGCACAACATGGCCGCATCGAGCGCCTTCCCCGTGGATTCGCTCCGCAGCGCATCGTTCACGCAGCAGCACGGCACGACCCCCTCGATCATGGACTACGCGCGTTTCAACTACGTGGCCCAGCCGGGCGACAAGGGCGTGAAACTCACCCCGCCGGACCTCGGACCCTATGACGACTACGTCATCAAATACGCCTACACGCCGCTGCCCGACAAGAAGGACATGTTCGACGAGGAGAAGACCATCCGCGGATGGATCGACGAGAAGGTCGGCGACCCGATCTACCGTTACGGCCGCCAGCAGGTGATCGCCCGCTACGACCCCACCGCCATCGAGGAGGACCTCGGCGACGACCACATCAAGGCCGGCGACTACGGCATCGGCAACCTCAAATACGTGCTTTCGCACATGGAGGAGTGGATCACCGACGAGGAGGACCCCGACCTGAAAATCCGCACGGAGCTTTACGAGGCCGCGGCCGGACAGTTCGCGCGCTACGTGAACGCCGTGATGCTCAACGTGGGCGGCATCTACCTCACGGACGTGAACGGCAACACGGCGGGCGGTCCGCAGGCCGTTTCCGTTCCGAAGGAGTTGCAGCGCGCATCGCTGAAATGGGTGCTTGCGCAGATGAAGGACTCGGCATGGCTCGAACAGCCCGCGCTGACCGAAAAACTGCCGCTGCACGTGGACCTCTCGTTCATCCTGCGCTTCAACTTCTGCCGCGCGTTCTTCACCTATTATAAGAACGTCACGCTCTCGTCGCACATCGCCGACGATCCCTACACGCCGCAGGAGTATATGGACGACCTCTACAACATCGTCTTCGAAAGCACGATCAAGGGACGCCCGGTGTCGCCGTCGGAGCGGCTCATCCAGCGGATGTTCGTCGACGCGGCCGCGGACGTCGCCTCCAGCGAGGCCAAGCGCATGAAGCTGGGCGGCATCGCGGAGGCCTACGCACCCTCGGTGGACGAGATCGCGCTGCTGGGTCTCGACCGGAGCGGCATCGTGGAGCGTTACCTCGGCCCGCTGCGCGAGGCCGAAGAGGAGCATGGCAAGGGATACGTCGCCTCGCAGCTCTGGAACAGCGACGCCCTGTCGTCGGGCTACGGCTGGCAGTACAACGTGCAACTGCGGTCGATCGACGAGTCGCGCGCGCTGTTCGTCAACGTCAACGACCGAATCCTGAAACTGCTGCGTTCGCGCGTGAAAAGCGCTACGGGAGAGACC
>OGIH01000958.1_pt1 | contig 17935 bp, 11 predicted proteins | sample 1571721 | NCBI WGS metagenome assembly OGIH01 (sample SAMEA2582068, study PRJEB24529) | metagenome | biome: Human gut stool | place: China | collected 2011
GCAGTTTGATATAAAAATATCCGCATAATTTATTTCAGCAAATTTACAAAATCCAATGCATCATCAGGCAAACGATAAGTCAACTTACCGTTGTCCCTTAATTCCATAAGCAGACGTCCCTGAAGATTTGGACCGACATATTTGTCATCAACCAATTTTACGCCCCAAGTATCTGCATACTTTTTACGGAATGTTGTCTGATCCTCAACTATATATCTGTTGCAGGTATCTTTAAGTTTTTCCCTGAAATCTGCATTTTGATCATACTTACATTGAAGACAGAACTTTATTGCGTCAACAATCATCTGTCCCCAATCGCTGCGCCTGTAAGCTCTCTCCCATTTCTTTGCTTTCATCTTCGGATTGCCGGCACCATATATATCCAACAAAACATCCTTATCCTTAAACTTCATCATCTGGAAGAGCTGCTCAGCAGACTTAAACTCAACATCGTTAACTACTATTGGAGTCCGTCCGAAGTTACTTAATATGCCCCACTCTTCTTTAACTTTATGTATGGTTACACATTGCTTTTTAGGATAAGTCTCGATGGAATAATACTGTGGATAGAATTTTTCTATGAATGGCGCTATGCTATAAAAACTCATATCTGCTATACTTCGTTGTTTAATTGAAAAACCGGGACGACAGAGTCTTGTATAAGATGTTTACTTGCATCCAGACAAACCCGGTCAATCCTTATTATCTCTATTTTGTTGACATTAAAAATCGCACGATTTGTACCAAGAGAAGGATTTCGCCATGAATATGGCCACACAATACAGTCGACACCGATTTTGTTATCCAAAAACTCGGCAGCGGCTTTCTCTCCGATAAAGTCATCATTCCCAGTAAGTGTGTTTGCCAGATATTTACGGAATAATTTCCCGTCAGCCTTAACCTTATCAGGAATTTTCTCACCAAGCACATTTTCTGTACGCATAACAATCTTTGCATTAACAGGCTGCTTAAACATTATGTAATTATCATCCGCCAATGAAGGCACTGCCACGGTATAGACAAAGTTTTCACCTTCTGACTGTGCTTTTTGACCTGAATAATGGGCAGCAGAACTATATTTTGAAGTGACATACACACCATAACCGAACTTAATCTTTCCGCTTCCCTCCAAGACATGCTTCAAGTCAAACTCAGTAAAATAGTTATGTGAGCCATGATACATAATATCTGTGTTTTGCATATTATTTTTTCCAGCCAATTTCAATTCATAAATATTAATTAGAAGCAAATATATAAATTTTTCAGACAATATAAAAACAGTCTATCTGAATGTTGGATATTTTAAATCCCAGAACTTTCATATGTTGTCCTCATGACGCACCACAATACGCCATGAGGAAACAAGCAACAACAATAATAACCGGCAGAAGCAACATATAAATAAAGAACAAAAAACATTGTTGCTTACCAACCGGTTATGACACGAAGCAAAAAGCTAAAATCCTATTCTTACCTTATTTGATTTTCCTATAACCTCGTTTTTACAATATTCCTCAATCTTAGCAAGATTGACATTATCTTCGCCATACAGGATTGAATCGACTACAGCTTTACGCGCCACATTTTCGATCTGACCTCCTGAGAACTGATACTTACCTGCAAGAAACGCAGCAGAACTATCATCAATAGTTGTCATTATAGTCTGCCATAATTTCTTTCTGGCCTTTTCTGTTGGCTTTGTAAACTCTATTTTATACAAGAAACGGCGTTCAAAAGCCTTGTCGAAATTTTTAACAAGGTTAGTAGTAGCAATGAGTATGCCGTCGAAATTCTCCATTTCCTGAAGTATAATGTTCTGAATAGAATTTTCCATTTTGTCAACAGAGTTTTTTGCATTGTCAATTCGAGAACTGATAATGGCATCTGCTTCGTTAAAAAGCAAAATCGGAATACGCTCAGAACGCTTGCACATCTCTTTGTAATTGTCAAAAACAGCCTTTATGTTTTTTTCACTTTGCCCAACCCACATAGAACGCATCCGTGAGATATTAATCTGCATAATCTCTCTCTCGGTACATCTGGCTATCTGCTTAACGGCTTCAGTCTTTCCGGTTCCCGGCGCACCATAGAAAAGTATAGAAAATCCTCTGCTCATATTCTTCTCCTCAAGCCTTTGGCGAACAGTATTCAGATTCTTATCACTAAGCAGTCCGCACAGTCTGTCATATTGCTCAGAGACGGTATTATCGAATATCATCTGCTTTTCATTAATCGCGTCAGGCTTCAATATGTCCGTATGTTCGTCATTCACCTCGTCATAACATGCTATCTTTACGTTGTCAAGAAGAATTTTACGTGCCTTGTCGGTAAGCATGAACGTTCCGCGGTCTTTAAAGCCATTGCTCATTGAAAAATCTATCAGTCCAAGCTTCATCAGTTCATGACTTCCATTCTGCAATGCCCTTAACTGACGGGCGCGTACAGACTCCTCGTCAAACAAATAAATAAAATTATCCAACGCAACATTTTTTATGTTGCTGTTCATAAGACATCTTCCCATCTGTGACAATAAGAGGACAGATTCATCCTCCAAGATTAGCTTACGGAGCCCATCGACAAAACATATTTCTTTATTTTCATCATACAACTCGTTTATTTCAACAACAAGTTCTTCCGTGTCAATTTCTTCCATCTTGCGTAAACTGAGCAAATTATATACAAACGAAAACAGTTCATACAAATCAGAAGCCTTACGCGGTTTACATACATACGGCTCATTTGCCACCAAAGCTTCCATCACGCCGTCGTTTATCTTATAACCGTCAAACGGGCCATGTGCGCCGGATTTACGCAAAATACGTTTTTTCTCCAGTTCGTCAATCTCCTTCTGATAGCACAATATCTTCAGATTTTTACATTTAAGTTCACTTGCGATATCGGCAAGAGTTATGCACGGATCATTGCTGAAGTTAATATAAAGAGCCATTAGCACAGTCTGCATACTGTTTAGTTTCTGACGTTCGGCAACATATTGAATATACCTTTGTGCTCTCTTTATTGACGCCGCACTTAACGACTCACCTGCAACAATCTCCAATATTCTTTCAAGACAATTCATCATTGTCATATCTTTCTTTGGTATCGGCTTCAAGCGGGTTGACTTACCCTTGCTCTTTGATGCTAATTCGGTTTCTGAATTGTATGTATGTCTCATTTTCTCAATATTTTTCGTTTGTAAATAGTACCTGTATGTTTTTGCTGAAGAAGACACGAGAACATATCTTGACGAGAAAAGATATGTAGATATAACGCCTTCGCACCGATGTATGCGAAAACGTTATATCTTAATTTAATCTTTATACGGGATCACTCTGAACACCGAGCAATAAGTGTTCGCTGTCTTCTGCGTCGTCGTAGACATTACCTTCCGTGTCTATATAGAATGTCTTTCCGTCACGGATAAATTTAATCGGCTCATCTATGTCGTCATGCTTTATGTCATCATATTCAGGACTTACATATACATCATTCTCAAAGGCATAAAGTCCTTTCTTATCATCTTTTCTAAACACAGCAAACTGATCTTCAAGTATCTGAATGTCATCATGCTCAACAGGAGCCACAATCCGTCCGTCGGAATTTATCAAGCCCCAATAGTCGTCAGCCATTACAATAAAGCAGCCATAATATATCAACGGTGCAATCTCATGATATTCGCATGGAGCAAGCATTTCTCCGGAGCCGTCTGATTTTACCATTCCGAAGTTGCCATGATTAATAACAATATAAGGCATGTTTTTCACGAAATAGCAATATGTGAATGCTATTTTGTCAAACTTAGCCGGAACAAGAATTTCTCCCAATACATTTTTTACTCCTGCCTTACCATCCTCATAAAAGATAACATCTGACCAGTCGAAACCGTTTTTGTATTTTTCTGCTTCAGCCAGTGCTTCGTCTCTCAATTTCTCGTCTGTCAGTTTATCAGCCTTAGCCAGCATGTTGTTATACACGCTCAGAATCTCCGATGTCGCTTTAATATTTTTCATAACTTTTCGTTTTTATAGTTAATAATAATTTATAATCAATTTGTTTATTCTTTGTGTATGCCATTCTGTCATAACCTGATGATTACAACGTCATGCTTTCCGTTTTGAGAATAGTCTGGAAAAGAAAGATTCTTTCTGAATCATTTCCATGTTTGAGGTATCAGTATACTTATCTATATTCAGTCCATAAACAACATTCATGTATTTTGCAATGGTCCTGAATTCCTTTCCATGACTCCACGTCGGGTTTACATTATTATAGTATAAGAAATAATGTATCATCTCGTGGGTCATTAGCGTCCGTAGTTGAGCATCTGTATATTTATACCTGTCGCTTATCATGATACAGGCAGATAGAATTACGTCATTATAATAGTCACATGTAAAAGAACCTACAGGATCTTTCTTATGCATAAAATCCAGCTGAGGACACGGCAAAGTTCCACCGAAGAATCTGAAATTACATTCATCATACATGTCATACAGGTCAGGCAATGTCAGCACCTTTGCTGTTGCAGCCTTTGTCTTTGTAGTTTTTTGTCTATGTTTCATTGGCAATGCTTTTTAAGTTAAACATATTTATGTCAAAATAGGGGTGTTTCAAGTTTCAGTTTTTATTGTCGGATCTTTGTTGGCACCATTTTCATCACCAGCAAAAAGTAAGCCAATAGTTTCTCATACTTGATTTTTGTGCTACCACAGACAACGTCCCTTAGAAATTATCTGCTTTTTCATTCTTTAATGCATATCCTGAGGTCAAAATGTTCCCTTTATCTTGCCACATCATTATTATTAAATTATTAATAAACGTTATACATTAGCCTTATACAACAGTTCGACAATCAACTCTTGCTTCGTCAAACTTTTGCTTCATTGTTGGATTCTTGTAAGTGAGTTTTCGTATTGTCAAATCCTCCGTATCCTGATTTGCCAATCGTATATTGTTCTCCGAACTTACAAGTTCCTCCCTAACTTTCTGCAACTTTTTGATTGTTGCATCAATGTCTTCAATTGCAGCAGAAAACTTTCGTGAGGCCAATTCATAATGGCGTCCAAACTTTGCTTTAAAATTTTCAAGTTTACTTTCAAAATTTGTAACATCAACTTCCTTGTTACGAGCTTCAATCAATTGACGCTTATATTCAAGACTCTTTCTTGACGTTTGAACAAGAAGAGTTATTAGAGGAATAAAGAACTGTGGACGTATTACATACATTTTTTCATAATGATGTGAAACATCAACAATGCCATTATTATACAGTTCACTATCTGGTTCAAGGAGTGACACCAATACAGCAAATTCACAATTCTTTTTACGTCTGTCTTCATCCAGTTTTTTCAGAAAATCTTCATTCTTGTGCTTGGTTGAGTGCGTATCCGTTTCATTTTTCATCTCAAACATTATTGATACATATTCTGTACCACTATCATAATCACGAAATATAAAGTCGCCTTTTGTTCCGTCAGATACATCATTATCTTTCTCAAAATACGCATTCTCCATTATTGGGCGTAACATCGTATTAAAAAGATTTGAACAATGCTTTTCAAGAGTTTCTCCTACCATTTTCGTACTCAATTTCATTTTCATATCCTTATAATAGTCTATTTGCTCTTGTTTCGCTCTCAGTTCATTTTCATGCTGTTTTTTCAATTCGGCCTCATGTACTTTAGCTTTTGTCTTTTCTAGTTCAGCTTCAGATTTTAACTTTACGAGTTCTGCATTTTTATCTTCAAGTGTTTTTTGAAATTTACTTTGTTCTTCCATGACAGCAATTTTAATTTTTGCTTCGTTCTGTTCTATTACAGAGTTGAGTCGGGCTATAGCCTTATCCTTTTCTGCTAATACTAACAACATCTCATTTTTATTCTTAGCATCAACATTTTTAAGATTGTCTTTCAGCTTACTAATTTCAACAGCCATATCTTTCAGGGCCTTATCTTTTTCATTAAGTTTCGCCATGAAAGACATTTCTGTCTTCTGTATTTCGAGCTTCTGCTCTGCCTTCTGGCGTAACAAAAGTTCATTCATACGCACTTCTAGCTCCTTTTCAAATTCATTATTTCTCACTTGGTCAATGATTGATTTATAATCTGTTTCATCAACTTTAAAAATGGTTCCACATTTAGGACATATTAATTCTTTCATATACGGTTATTTTTAATTCTGTTGCAAATATATGGCGCAACTGTGCAGCCTATTTTCAAAATAAAATATTTTTTCAAAAAAAATTATTTTTCCATCATACGCATTATATATAATATAATTTCATCCGATATATAAAACATATTATACTCTTATTTTGAAAATTATAATAAAATGATATTATTCATATTTCATAAAACTTTGGACATATCATTAATTTACCTTATATTTGCAATACATGGTTTTAATTGACATATTCATAAATAAAATATGTTTCTATAATGTAACCTTAAAAAATAGTTTTATGCCTATCAACAGAAATGCATACATACGATATCAGGCACTTGACAAGTGCTTCCGCGATAAGCATCACCGATATTATATAGATGATTTGGTCGATAAATGCGAGCAAGCTTTAGAATCATTCTATGGCAATATCAGCGTAAGCCGCAGACAGATATATAATGATATCACATTTATGGAGAGTGATGAAGGATGGAGAATACCATTAGAAAGAATAAGAGACTCCAGAAAGGTTTATTATAGATATAGTGACCCAACATTTTCTATAAGCGACCAACCGCTAACTGATGAAGAAGCTCAACAAATAAATTCACTCGTCATCGCGTTAGGTAGATATCGTGGATTGCCTAACAATGAATGGATGGAAGAGGTTCTTTCAAATCTTGAATATCGATTTAATATCAAGGGAAGAAATGAAAACATTATAGGATTTGATCAGAACAAGAATCTTAAAGGAATAAATTTCCTTTCATACATAATTAGGGCAATATCAAGTCATATACCTATAAAAATAGAATACCATAACTATAAAAATGGCGGACGGGATATTACATTCGTTTTACACCCCTATTATGTAAAACAATATAACAACAGATGGTTTCTTTTTGGACTTGACAATAACAGACATGATATATCTAATGTTGCAATAGACCGCATCCAGTCTGTTAAATCAATTGAAGGTCTTCGTTTTATTCCAAACGAGGATATTGATTTTGATCATTACTTTGACGATGTCGTAGGTGTTACTATTCCTAAAGATGCCGATCTGACTGAAATTATTTTAAAATTTTCAAAATCTCGGTTTCAATATATAATTTCAAAACCTATACACCAATCCCAGAAAACAATTGATTATGAAGAATGTAAAATCAGCATATGCGTGAAGCCGACACTAGAACTGGAACAACAGATTCTATCTTTTGGCTCGGATGTCACTGTATTATCTCCTGATTCTTTCCGTAACAGGATCATAAATAAGATTAAAGAATGCCTTGAGAATTATTTTAATACAAAGTCAACATAAATAACAATTAATCCATATATGTCAAAATATAATATCTCAGGTTACATTCATATTCTTTTGTACATCATCACAAACTTCAACAACGTACCTCGATATAATATATCTTAATATGCTGCTTCAAAATATTTTATATCTATGATTGTACATTATTTTATGTAAAATTCAACAAGACATATATGCTATTCTCAGGAAAATGCAATATCTTTGCGGTATATAATAAATCTGGCCTTCAAAATCATGATACAACATCAGCTATACCATATCAAACAAGCAACAGGCTAAGATGCATAAAAAGGCTGTAACAATAAAAGTAACAACCACACTTAAGAACCGGCCTCAAATGATTTAACAGAGACAACACAATGTAAAAAACATGAAATAAGCCATCTGGCATAATAGACTAAGTGATTTCTCTAAAATATTAGGAACAAACAAATTATAAATATTTATGCCCGTAAGAAATAACGCAGACATAAGCGAGAACCAACTCCTCATCAGCTATGGCGAGAAAGTATGTATGAACTTGTTAAAGGATCATACTACTCAACAAAACATTTATTGGGCAACCGACTCGTATGCTGACCTTGGAGAAGACTTCACTTTCTTTGCCCCAATAACACTTGACAAAATTACATCATATATTTCTGATGAAAGAACCGTTGTCTCTAAAGAACAGTTTGACAAGATAGTAAAAGAAAATCCTGATAACAAAAATAAATATCAGGAAATTATCAGACCTCGTGCCATTAAATCAAAACAAGAACAGACACAGAGAGCAAAAGACAAAGCCGAAGTGTTCACTCCTGCATGGATTTGTAATGCTCAAAATAATCTTATAGACGAAGCATGGTTTGGCCGAAAAGAAGGACTATTCAACTATCCCGACCCAAAAGATCCTAAGAAGTGGATTAACAACAAAGACAATATAGAATTTCCAGAAAATAAAACATGGAAAGATTATGTAGCTGACATGCGTCTTGAAATAACATGTGGAGAGGCTCCTTATCTATGCAATCGTTACGATGCCGTTACCGGTGAATATAACGATAACGTAAAATATAGGATTGGCATGCTCGACCGCAAATTACGCATAGTATCAGAAAACACAAAAGATTCGAAAGAATGGATTTTATGGGCAAAGGTCGCGCTACGTTCCACCTATGGTTTCGAATGGCAAGGCGACAACCTCTTGCTTGCACGCGAAGCTCTTTTTTTCACTTTTGAAGAGCACTATATTGCACAGTTCGGCGAGGCAAAATTCAATCAGAACAAAATGCGCATGATGCCGGGAGCAGCATATATTATATCATGGAATATTTGGCAGATGGACGGTTTGAAATTTGGCCTGCCCGGCTTTGAGCCGTACATTGAAAGAAACAAACAAACTAATATTGGTCCAACTCTTTTTGACGGCATTGAAGACATTTTTGCACCACAAGAAAAACACGAGCCGCTTCCACAAGAACGGCTCTGTCTTATAAAAGACTTTCTTGAAGGAATTAATCTTCATAAAGCTACACTATGTTCAAAGGATTTTCATGACCAAAGTGCCACAAAATGCACTTTCATGTCTTTAGTAAATAATTAAAAAAATTATATTATGGTAAATTATTCAACCCTTAATAACATTAATACTAGCATACAAGGGAAACTGTCTGAAAACGAACAAATTATACTTCGCTCAGAACAAAGAGATGCAATTACTCGAGCAAAGGAACATTTCTGCAAAAAAAGTGGAAGGCAAGGAAATTACCAATATACCATTCTTCCGAAGCATTGCAAATATCTATGGAATGCAAAAATGCGTTTTGGTAAAACCATTTGCGCTATGCAGCTCATGCGAGAACTCAACGTCAAGCGTACACTTATCATTACCCACCGCCCGGTGGTAGGCAACAGCTGGTTAGACGCATTCCATCAGGTAATAGGAACAAGCGAATCGGATTCCATGGTGCAGGGAAATACCAATATCCATACTACATATGGTTTTGGCACACGCTCTGACAACGAGGACAAAGGCAACTTCTATGAGCTCGAAAACTTTGTGCAGACCGAAGGCAATCATTATGCCTTCTTTGTCTCTATGCAGTATATACGTCTTTCGGAACTTGTAAATACAAAAACTCAAGCAAAGATCAAGAGTAAGCAAGACGATACGACCTCTAATTCTACAGACAGTGAGAACGAAAAGCTGAAGGCAGATATACTTAACACCGACTGGGATCTTATTATTATCGACGAAGCGCACGAAGGCACACGCACGTCTTTAGGGAAAAGTGTAATCGACGATTTTTTGAAAAAGGATAAAACCAAAATGCTATATCTTTCAGGTACTCCTTTCAATCTTTATGAAGATTTCGATGAAAACGAGATCTACACCTGGGACTATATAGCCGAACAGCAGGCAAAGAACAATTGGACTAAAGAGCACCCCGATGAAAAGAATCCATACGCCGAATTGCCGAAGATGAATATCTTAACCTATGACATTACCAAAAATATAAGCAATGTGCTTGACCAGACAGGCATATTCACATTCCAAGAATTTTTCCGTACTTGGACTGGTAACCCGAAAGCCGATCATGCAACAATGCCTGCCGGTGCAAAAGGGCGTTTTGTACACGAAACGGAGATACTGAAATTTCTGGATCTTCTCTGCACTAAAGATAATGAAAATAATTTCCCGTTCTCTACCACGGAATATCGTCAGATGTTTCGCCATACGTTGTGGGTTGTCTCACATGTCAATGAAGCTGCCGCACTGGAACAGTTACTGAAAGAACATCACATATTCAAGCGGTTCAATATTGTTAACGTTGCGGGAAAGAACGATTACGATGAACTGAATGACAATGCTTTAGACAAAGTGCTTAATGCCATAGGTGAATTACCGGAAAAAACCTCCACTATCACAATTTCATGCGGACGACTAACTACCGGAGTTACCGTAAAGCCATGGACGGCTGTACTCTACCTCAAGGGCGGTGACCGAGCAGCAACTTATATGCAAACCATTTTCCGCGTACAATCACCATACAAGACCGACGACGGCAAGATGAAAACAGAATGTTATGTATTCGACTTTGCGCCGGATCGTACCTTGAAGATTGTAGCCGAAACTTCAAAGTTTTCATCAATGGCTAAGACCAAGGATAAACAAAAGGAAGAAGGCGAAGAAGAAAAGACCCAGGAGATGCGCGATAAGGAAACTGTTCGTGACTTTATCGAATTATGCCCGGTTATTTCTATGGATGGTGGAAAGATGAGTCCTATGGATGTCAATTCCATCTACAAGAAATTAGAAAGCGTCTATATCGACCGTTTGGTCCGTAAAGGATTCGACGACAATTGCCTTTATGTTCAGGAAGAACTTAACAAGATTGACCCTAATCTCCTCAATCAGATTGGTGTGAACGGAGGGCAGGCTCCTGACGAGAAGCGTCTGAATGCCAAAGAAACGATAGACCTCAGCCACATGACCGAAGAACAGCGTGCGGCATGGGAAGAAAAAATACGCCAAAAGAAAGCTGAAGCTGCTGAAAAGGCAAAGAAAAAAGCTCAAAAAGATGAGGAATTCCAAAAACAATGGGATTCTTGGACTGAAGAGCAACGTCAGGAGTGGTTGGATAAGGAAGCCGAGCGCATTGCCCGCCGTGAACAAGCTAAAAAAGACCGTGAAGAGTTTCGTAAGCGTATCACCAACATACGTGGAATAGCCCTACGTATTCCACTATTGATGTATGGTGGAGCAGATGCAGGCGATACAAAAGAAGATATCACAGTAGATAACTTTACACGCAAAATTTCTAATGACTCATGGTATGAGTTTATGCCGAAAGGAATTTCGAAAGCAGACTTCAACAAAATAAAGAAATGCTTTAATGCCACTCGTTTTGAAGAAGCAGGAAAGAAATATCGTGCCCTAACCCGTGAGGCTGACTTCATGCATGTGGACGAGCGTATCCGTCAGATAACGGAAATTTTCTCCTATTTCCGTAACCCAGATAAGGAAACCGTTCTTACTCCATGGCGTGTAGTCAACATGCACATGAGTGATACCATTGGCGGTTGGTGTTTCTATGACGAGACGTTTGATGAAAAGACAGGACAACTGGACACCCCACGTTATGTGGACCAGGGCGATGTAACCCGTCAGCTTTTCGATAACGTGGATTTGGCAGGCGAAGTACAGACCAAAATATTGGAAATCAACTCCAAGACAGGTCTCTACCCTCTTTACATCACCTATTCACTTTATCGTCGCCGGTTGGATGAATATATCAAGGCGGAATGCATTGATAGAGAAAGCGTCAGTGTGCAGGAAGAACAAGTGGTATGGGACGACATAGTGAAAGACAATATCTATGTCATATGTAACACTCCCATGGCTGTAGGTATCACACGTCGCACCCTCTTCGGCTTCCGTGATGTAGAGAGAAAAGCTAATATAAAAAATGAAGAATTAATCAAACGTGCTTCCAATGACCAGGAAAGTCTTGTTAAAGAACTGAAGACTGTTGGTTTTTGGAAGGGTAATTCAAGTAAACAGGAAATGAAATTTAATGCAGTGGTGGGGAATCCACCATACCAAATGATGGATGGTGGAGCACAAGCAAGTGCCACTCCAGTATATAATTTATTTGTAAACATAGCAAAGAAACTTCAGGCTAACTATGTCTCAATGATTATGCCCGCAAGATGGTATAGCGGTGGAAAAGGACTCGATGAATTTAGAAATAGCATGCTTGAAGATAAACATATTAGTCGATTAGATGATTTTCTAAATCCAGAGACCATATTCCCTAATACTAATATTCGTGGAGGACTATGCTATTTTCTATGGGATATAAATTATAACTCAAAAGAAAGTTTAACAAGAGTTGTTACTCATGGAATTTCAGGAATTGTAGCAGATAAAATGCGACAATTAAAAACAAATAATTTTGATATGTTTATACGCAATTATGAGGCTATTTCAATTATAGAAAAGGTTAAAGCTAAAGACTTTAACAGTATAGCTCATCATATATCTGCACGTAAGCCATTTGGATTTGCAACAGATTTTATTAAAGATGCAAGTTTTAAAACTTCACCTGAAACACTAAATTCTCCAGTTTTATGTTATGGAAAAGGTATGTGCGTTGGATATGTTGAACGTAATCAAATCAAAACTCACCAAGACTGGATAGATAAATGGAAAGTTCTAATTCCAAGAGCTAATAATATTGGAACAGAACTTAATGACGATAATCTTAATTCTTTTATTTGTGCACCAGGTGAAGTTACAACAGAATCATATCTTGTTGTAGGTGCAGATTTAAATTTGGATGAAAAAAAATGCTTAAATATAAAATGTTACCTTTCAACCAAATTTGCTAGATTTATGCATAGTATGGCAAAATCAAGTCAAGATGCAACATCTAAAACTTTTATATTTGTTCCTATCCAAGATTTCTCGAAGCCATGGACAGATGAGGAACTTTATAACAAGTATGAACTAGATATTTTTGAACGCGAATATATTGAATCAATGATTAAACCCATGGAATAATGCCCAAAAAACTTTATACATCCATCCCAAAGAATTACCCTGTATGCCAGCATAGTGACTGCCCCATGGCAGCCACATGCCTGCGTCAGGTATCATATACCGAATTATTGGAAAATGAAGAATACATTCATTTGATAAACCCATATAAATGTATCAAAGACGTTACTTGCAAATACTATCGTGATAATCAGCCCATCATATACGCACGTGGCTTCACAAACTTTCAGAAACGAATGTTTCCGGATCAGTATCTGAAGTTCATGAATCTGCTAATTGTTACATTCGGACGAAATCCATACTTCGAACGCAGAAGAGGAGAAACTGCTCTGTCCCCCAAAGAACAGGCAATAGTCCTCCAAGCATTAAAACAAGCAGGGATAAGCGAGGAAATGAAATTCGATAAGTATGAAGAGAATTTAAATTGGAATGACTAACTCAGTACTTATATAAAAGTATCGCAGTACTCTCATGGAAGTACTACAGTACTTTGGTATAAGTATTATAGTACTTTAATGGAAGTACTGACTAAACCTAATATTAAACAGAAAAAAGATGGCAAAGAAACAGACTATACCCACTTCTGAATCGATTCGCAATGCCTATATACAGGATTTGCAGAAACGTAGGACTGATGCAGAATCTTTCGTGTCTTTCAGCGAAGTAGAACTGGTAGCATTTATTCGTAAGTATGAGTCGGCTAACTTTTCTACTATTTACGAGTGCCTTGATCACAACTTCTATGACCGTGTACGGTACCGTATTGCAATCAACCGGGAAATGGCAGCTATGGACGAGGAAGCGGAACTGATGTATTCAGTCCATCTGAGGACTTACTCTCAATTTCTTGAATCAAAAGCATTCAAAAACTTATTTAAACACAAAATAAATATTGAGGGTAACCGCAAGATGTCAAAGTCGAAGCCTAAGTCTGAAATGTCTAAATTCCGAAATGAATCTGAAGGTGAACGAAAGCATATTACCAAAGAAATGGATGCAATACGTCGAAACCCTCAGCTCCGTCAACAGTGCATCGACCGTTATGGCTATCAGTGCCAGTGTTGTGGTATGGACTTTGCCGAGATGTATGGAGAAGCACTTGGGGCAAACTTTATAGAAGTACACCACCTAAAGCCAATTTCTACTTTTGAAACTGAAGGAATTCCTGAGAATTTCGTAGAAAATCTTGTACCTTTGTGTTCTAACTGCCACTCCATGATTCATCACATTGAACATAGCGAACATCCACTCCGCGACTTGCGTGAAGCATACAAGGGGGCAAAGAAAGAATTGAGAATTTTAAAAGAAGACTGAGTGAGCAACTCATGAATAATATATATGTAAAATAGATCATGATATTCTATAAAAAGACTATACAAAATTAGAAAATAAAAAACATCGAAGAAGTAAAACATTTAAAACCTTAGCCATATGACTTTTACTCAAAAGATAATAAATTATTTAGCCGGCTATGATATTTCAAAAAAGATAGAACAATTATATCAAGCTATAAGAGAAAAAGACGACACCATCCACCAACTGGAAGAAACTAGTAAAAATATAAAGAATAAAAATCAAGCAATTCTTATACAACTGAATGAGATAGAAAATGAAATCACTAAGTACAAGGAAGAAAATACTAGATTAGAGTCAGACAAAGAGTTACAAAGTTCTCAAATCTGTATTTTAAAGAATGATTTACAAAATTATAAAGACAAACTATCTCAGGAGAAAAGCAAAAACATTGAAACTATAGAAAAACTCACTGATGCTATCAATAAGTGCAATCTATTAGAAAAAAATATTGCTGAATATAAAGTCAATAATAACGAACTGCAATCTGATGTCAATCAGTTAAATGACCATATAACAAGATTGAAAAATGAAAATTCGGCTCTATCAGCATCTGTATATACTAAAGAAAATGAAGTGCATGAGCTAACTCAGAAAGGCAATGAGCTATCAGAATCTTTTTGTTTGCTACAGAAAAAGTTACAAGCTGTATCTGACGAAATGCAGGATATAAAAAATAAGAACAATACATTAGAATTAAATTGCGAAAAACACATCGAAAGGAATAATCAACTTGAAGATGAAAACAAAGAATTACAGAAACAAATTAATGAGCTGAATTCAAAGCATGAAGAATCTCGAAATATAAGCCATTCTGATGAAGAAATAAGAGACCTGGAAAGACAAATCCAAACAAACGAAGAAGCGATTTCATCTTTAAATCAGACATTAGCCGTTAAAGAAGATGAATTAAGGAGAATAAAAGATGAGAAAAAGCATCTGGAAAAAGCGTTAGAAGACGAAAGGCTTAAAATAATGTCGCAGAGTACAAAAATCTCTACATACAATAATCTTAACAATATATTATATGAGGAGAATAAACAACTGAAAAATAGAATTGATACACTAGAAAATAGAATTAAAAATGGAAATATATATGTCAAAGAAGATTCAGTCCAAAAAGAATCATTATTAGATCAAGATTTACCTGTCAACTCAAGAATCAGTCAGGAAGATATGAATAAATCTATCTCCGTTGAAGACAAGCCCGAAAAAGTACCTGTACATAAAAGTTCCAAGTCTACAACAAGCAAAGAAACAGCAGCTCTTCAACTAAGTGATGGAAATATAGTGGACTTTCCTGAGATTACAAATGATTCGGACGATACCACCTCAAGGTCAATAAAATTTGTTTACAACGACAAGGATGAAATAATAGAGGCAGACAGTTTCTTTCAGAATAGTAGTGCAGAAGAAATTGCACATGTAAGCAGAATGTTGTCAGAAGCAGACATTAAAAATGGCAAGTCCTGGACTTGTGGAATATGTAGATCTAGAGTAAAGATTGCACACAGAAGATATAAGAGTAACAAAGAATCTTTGTTCTTCATGCATGCGCATAAAAACGTAAACTGCCCGTGGACAATCTTGGCCGATAGGTCTAACAATTTTCATGATGAAGGAATAGACATAGAAGAACTAACAGAGGAGGAGATTAAAACAGCTTTAAGCTCAGATATAAATGTACTCCGTAGAGATTTAAAACTGAAAATCGTGTCTTTACTGAATTCAGAGAAGAGTAAAGCTATGGGGGTAACTGATGTGAATATGGACAAAATCTTACGCAGCAATTTCCCGTATATGAAATGGAGACGACCTGACATATCTTTTAATTTGAAGGAGAAAAAAGTTGTTATAGAACTTCAAAATAAAAATATAGATCTGGACACTATTGTAGACAAAGATATATTCTATAGAATCAATAATGTTCATGTTATATGGATTTTCGGTAATGGAAACGAAAGCGAATATGATTATATAAATCTTTTCAACTATAAAAACACTCTCTTTGCTAATCACAGAAATGTGTTTGTGCTGGACAAACAGGCCATGGATGAGTCTTTTTCCAGAGATGAACTTTTATTAAAGTGTAACTGGCTGGATGAGAATAATAAGTGGAAGTTTACACTTGAAAACTCTAATACCAATGGTAAACTTATCATATTAGAGGAATTGACATTTGATGATGAATTTTACAAGCCATATTATTATGATGCTAATGGACCCTATTTTAATAAACATCCTGAGGCATATTCTGAATATATGGATAAACTTATCAATAAGGACGAACTAAAAAAATCTATTGAAGAGAAATGGATAAACAGTTCTCTTTATCAGGATGCTTTAACCGAGATGAGAAAGTCGGGTAAATATGCCGAGATTTCAAAGTATGGCGATTTGTGGGGTTTCCGCTTCAATACTAAATCATTGATAAATCCGATATTCACCAGCGAGCCTAAATTACAGGATAACAGGTTCTATAAAGTAACATTGAATAAGAAATTGGGTATCGTAGATAAATATGGTATGAAGATTATTGATTGGGAGAATAATTTTGACTACGATGATATTTACTATGATGATATAAATAACTGCATTATATTTACAAAGGATAGCAAAATAGGTGTAGCTGATAAATTAGGAAATGAGATAGTTCCTGCAATCTATGAATCTATAGAACCATGGGACAAGGGTATATTTAAAGTTCAAAAAGACAACAGATATGGACTTATTGACCTGAATAACAATATCATTACAGATATAAAATACAATAAAATAGGAAAACTTGAATCAGGCAGTGCCAAAGTAACTATTACCCACCCTACTCAATCGTGGAGGCAACTCGAAAACTACATTGACAAAAAAGGTAAATTGATTTCAAAGTATTCTGACTTGAATGATGAGTATTGTCTGGTTCAAGAGTTCGGCCTTTTTGGTGTCTGCGATAAACAGAGAAATTCTAAAATTCCATGTATATACGATTTGATACAATTATGGGGAGATGATTTTGTAAGGGTGAAGAGTAATGGTAAATGGGGTGTTATAAAAATATCAGACAACTCCATTCACTTACCTATAAAATACGATAGTATAGGAAATCTTGTTCAGGGCGTTGCCAATGTTACCTTTGTTGGGACTAAAAGCTGTATAAACATCAAAGGTGAAGAAATTGTTGAAAAAAGCATTGATCTACAGAATTCACTGGTCAAGACTCTTAAATCCGGTAAATGGGGAATTGAAGACAACAATGGTAATGAAATAGTAGCTCACATGTACGACGAAATTGGTTCTTTCAGAAGGCGTTTAATCGGTATAATTAATAATCGTGTTGTAAAACTGGATGCCTACTACGATTATCCTATACCAATGGTAGGCAAACTGATGAATGAGGAAAATAATAAGTACATGATAAATATCGCAGGAGTTAGCAGTTACATATCTATCAGACAACTGATGAATATGAACTTAAACAGAACCGATGTGTTTAATAATAATGATATCTGCGATAAACTAGGCTTTATGAATATTAATTTTATTAATAAACGATATGA